>ERZ791837.2460-NODE-2460-length-10357-cov-4.115220_pt1 | contig 10357 bp, 7 predicted proteins | sample MGYA00510292_ERZ791837 | MGnify/ENA primary metagenome ERZ791837 (study PRJEB30046, sample SAMN00715259) | human gut metagenome | study: EMG produced TPA metagenomics assembly of the A metagenome-wide association study of gut microbiota in type 2...
TTGATTCAATCATAGTAACTTTTAATACATTTATTAATTAAGCAAAACTTCTACGTTTGCAAAATTGGGAATCTTATTTGGAAAAAACAAATTAGCTTTTTCTTGTTTTTCTCGGGCAAACAATAATGTGTTTACTTTCAATGACTTATAGAATTGTGTTGGAACACTGTCTGTTTCCCCTCTCTTGCAAAATTATAAGTATCTGTATTTTAGTTGTTTATCGTTTTATTCTTACTCTTTTATACTTCCCGTACTTGTTTGTACGGGAATATTATTTCGGTCTGTAGATAGACTTTTGCAGAGGTTATACTCCCTTTTATATACCGCCTGCTTATTTAGATAAAATCTATATAAGAAAGATTTGCTACTTGTCTTTCTTCCCGAATAAAGAGAAATGAACGTACCGTTTGGGGTGTGCTTTCAGGTCTTCCAGTAAGCTCGCCGCATTCTCTGTGGTAGCGTTCAGATTGTTATATAAAGCAGGGTCGTTGAAGAGCAGTCCGATAGTGTTATCTTTGCTGTTCAACTTCTCTGTAATCATTTTTACGTTAGCGAGTGTTGCGTCAACTTTTTGGAAAATGGCGCTGTAGTCCACTTCCTTCAAGTTACCGCTGATCGCTACAAAATTATCTCCGATGGTATTGAGCTTGCCGGTCAGCTGGGGGATGTCCTTACTCATGAGTCCTTTCATCTGAGAGCTGACTACAGCAAGATTGGCGGTAGTCGTTTCGATAGAGTGCAGCGTAGAAGGGATGCTCTTGTCACCTACGATGTTGTTCAGTGAGGTGAGGATGGAATCCAGTTTCGGTAACATACTCTCAATTTGGGGCATGAGTTTCGCTACGCTTTCCATCATTCCGTTGTTCAATGTGCCGGGGATGGTGTCGCCTATGGCATATTTCTCACGCGGGTTGTTGGCGAGAAGAATATTCATGCGTACGCCTCCCATCAGTTCGGATACAAGTTCTGCGCTACTTCCTTTCGGGATGCGGAGTTCGGTGTCCAGTTCGACTTCAACGATCACATTTCCGGGATTTACATAGTCATATTCGATGTCGCGTACAATACCTACACGAACGCCATCAGCAAAAACAGGGCTCGACTTGGTCAGTCCGTTTACATTCTGAAACTTGGCATAGAAATAGCTTGAAGGCTGAAACATATGTATGCCTTTCAGCCAATTAATTCCATAGACAAGCACGCATAATGCTACGATACCTGCAATTCCTATTCGAACTTCTTTTGTAATGTACTTCATTTTATTTTCTATTTATTTCTTCTTTTTTTAAATTCGGCTATCGCTTCGTTGACATTCATCTTTTCGCCGTTTCGGAAGGCGATGATGAATGCGTCTTTGAATTGTGCCGAGATGGTACGCTTGGTGCGTAATACTTTATTGTAATCACTGGAAGCGCCATACGTATATTTGTACAGTCCTTTTTCTTTGTAATAATCCACATCCTTCAGTCCTTTCAGTCGTTTGTCATTCTTAGTAAGAGGCTTTGAGGAGGTGAGTATCTGTATCTTAAACGTTATTTCGCTGTCATTGGTTGCGCTTTCTGAGACAATAGGTCGTTTGGGAGCTGTTTTTGTGGCGGTGGCGGGTATTGTACTTGCTTCGGCCATCAGTTCCCTTTGTTCCGGAGCGCTTGTTGCCGGTTCTTCGGTTGGGATAATTGTTTTGCTGGCTCCGGTCAGGCGTATCTCCTGTTCTCTTTTGTAGTTTAAGAATGCGTGGTAGATGCCTTTGGCCATTGTGTTGGCTCCGGCTTCCGAGTTGAGATAGCGTTCTTCTTCCGGAGTGGAGATGAAGCCGAGTTCCACCAGAATGCTTGGCATGGCACTGGCTTTCAGTACCAGAAAACCTGCCTGATGCACCCCCCGGTCTACCCGTCGGCACGTATTACGGAAATGCTTCTGTACGAGCGACGCCAGATGTACACTTTGCGACATATACTTATCCTGCATAAACTCGAAGATGATATAGGACTCGGCGGAATTGGGATTAAACCCCGCATAGCGTGTTTTATAGTCGCTTTCATAGAGAATAACCGAGTTTTCCCGCTTGGCCACTTCGAGATTGGCGTCCGATTTTGCAAGACCTAATGTCCAGGTGGATGCGCCTTTGGCGGTACGATTGTTGGCAAGCGCATTGGTGTGGATTGAAATAAAAAGGTCTGCTTTGGCGTCGTTGGCTATCTCCGCACGCCGGTTTAATGGGATAAAGACATCCCGCGTACGGGTATAGACGACTTTTACATCCGGACAATTCTTTTGTATCTGTTTGCCGAGTTTGAGCGCTACATTCAAATTAATGTTCTTTTCTTTGGAAATCTTACCGATAGCGCCGGGGTCATGCCCCCCGTGTCCGGCATCGATAACGACGATAAAATCCTTCGCTTCAGCACTGCCGCTACAAAAAGGAGAGGTGAGCAGCCCCAAGCAAATACCTATATATAATATGTATCGTCTATACAGTTTCATATAAAAAACATTGCAAAGATAGTGCAAAGGTCTATTTTCGCTCCGCAAATGTAGTGTAATTTTATAGAAAACTCACACTTTGCTTTCAAGTTTTATTTGTAACAGCTTCTTTTTAGGGAGATTTAGTCTTTACGTTTGCAAAATTTATAGTTTTTCTATGCCTGCGTTTGGTTTACGGTCAGTAGCGAATAATTCGTCAGACAGCCGTTGCCCTTTCGTTAGACAACTGTCTAACGAAAGGGCAACGGCTGTCTGACGTAAGGATGACAATTGTCTAACGAATTAAAAGTGCCGGATTTCCCGTTTATTCAACTCTTTTTTCCCTTTTATTTTCTGCGATGAGCCTACTTGTTGATAATATCCGTAACTTTGCGCGCAAATATTAATAGGTAGATACAGGTATGCTTCTTCGTTTTATAAAGAATTGGACATTGCCTTTGGCGATGCTTGCGGGTACCGCAGGGTACTTTTTCTTTGCAAGAATTCCTTTGCTTGCGCCGGCAAAGCCCTGTCTGAACGGGCTGATAGCTCTCCTTACTCCGGCTTTGATTTTTGCGCAATTGCTACTGACTTTTTGTAAAGTGGAGGTGTACGAGCTGAAACCGAAGGCATGGCACGGTTGGCTGTTGCTGTTTCAGACGGTTTCGTGTCTGGCTGTTGCGGCTTTGCTGGTGTGCTGCCCCATGAAAGAGATGTATCGGGAAGTCTTTGAAGGGGCTATGGTATGTCTTATCTGTCCTACGGCTACTGCTGCTGCGGTGATTACCGGCAAACTGGGCGGAAGTGCGTCGAGCCTTACCACGTATACATTGTTATCCAATCTTCTGGCTGCTGTGGCTGTGCCGTTGGTGTTTCCTTGGGTAGAGCCGCATGCCGACATAACTTTCTTTGCGGCTTTCCTGAAAATACTGAGCAAGGTGTTTCCGCTGTTGCTCCTGCCTTTCTTTATAGCATGGTTTTTGCGGGTGTTTGTCAAGAAGGCGCACCGGTATTTATTGGAGTTTCATGATGCGGCCTTTTATTTGTGGGCGGTGGCGCTTGCCATTGTGTCGGGGCAGACGGTGCGCTCGTTGGTGAATAGCGATGCGCCGGTGTTTGTGGAAGTCCTGATCGCTTTAGCAGGTTTGATAGCCTGCTGTGTCCAATTCTATCTGGGGAAGAGAATCGGCGGGCACTACAATGACCGTATCAGTGGCGGACAGGCGTTGGGGCAGAAAAATACGGTACTTGCCATCTGGATGTCCTATACTTATTTGAATCCGTTGTCCTCAGTGGGGCCGGGGTCGTATGTACTGTGGCAGAATATCATTAACAGTTATCAGCTCTGGAAAAAGAGAAAGAGGGAATCCTAAGCCCTCAGGGTAAGGAGCATGTCAAGACATTATTCGTCGTACCCCAGTTTCTTCTCGTTATAATCCGATGCGATATAGGCGGGGCGCCTTTTGGTTTCTTTGAAGATGCGTCCGATGTATTCTCCTATGACACCCAATGAGAACAGCTGAATACCGCCCAAGAATAGGATAACGACTATCAAAGTAGGGAAGCCGGCAGCCTGGTCACCGTATATAATAGTCTTTATCAGGAAATAGATGGCGTAGATAAAGCTGGAAATAGAGCAGAGAATCCCGCATACGGTAGCGATACGTAAGGGAGCGGTGGAAGATGAGGTGATCCCTTCGATGGCCAGGTTCAATAGTTTGAAGAAACTCCAGGATGAATGTCCGGCGAGGCGGTCGCCCCGGTCGAACTCTATGCTTTTCTTTTGGTAGCCTATCCAGCAGAATAATCCTTTGGTGTATCGCTCTTGTTCCCGCAGACGCCTTAACGTCAATACGCAGCGGCGGTCGAGCAGGCGGAAATCACCTACGTTCGGCAGGATGTCTATCCGGCTCATGTTCTGCAGAATCTTGTAGAAAGCAAGCGACAGCCGGCGGCGCAACCAGCTCTCTTCTCCACGGCTGCGGCGCTTGGCGTAGATGTCGTCATAGCCTTCTTCCCAATATTGCAGCATCCGGTCTACGAGCTCGGGCGGGTCTTGCAGGTCGGCATCCATTATTACGCAGCAGTCTCCGGTCGTGTAGTCGAATCCTGCCAGCATGGCGATTTCTTTGCCGAAGTTTCGTGAAAGATTTACGAAGTTCACCCTGTTGTCCGTTTGTCTGAGTTGGCGGATGACGTCGAGCGTCTGGTCGCTGCTGCCGTCATTTATAAACAAGATTTCCCACTCATAGGTATCGTTGCGTTTGATAAGCTCTATCAAACGTTGGTAGAGAGTGGGGAGCATAGCTTCTTCGTTGTAGACCGGAATCAGTAAGGTTACTTTCTTCATTTCACAAGTGTGTATGATAAATACTTCGCAAATATATTATATTTAAGGAAGCTTTGAACAATATTACTTAAAAAACATCGATTTGAGTACATCAACCTTTTCGTTTGAAAACGAAGCGCACCAATAAGAAATTGACCGGAATGGCTATGGCGAATACCGGAATGGGAGCGATGGCCTTGGAAAGTCCCAGCCACAGGAAGGTGTTCAGCAGTCCGATGTGCAACAGGTAATTGAATAAATGCGCCCCGCCGAAACCGAACGCTTTGCTCCATGACGGCTTTTTGCCGAACGTAAAGTAGGCGGTAAGGTAAAAATTGGCGATAAAGCTGAGGGCGTAACCGAGGGTGTAGGCTATATTTACATTGATGAATTTTTGCAGTAAGAAGTATATTCCGTAGTGCAGGGCGGTCGCAAAAACGCCCACCATGACAAAACGTATGAATTCGGAAAGTCTTTTTAATTGCTTCATTTTAGGTTTACACTATCATTGAGGCGGCAAAGTTAGGTATTGTTATAGAATAATTCGTATTTTTGCAGCGTGAAAATGTAAAAACGAAAATATATGTCAGACAGAAAGATAGCGTTCTGGTTTATTGCACTGTTAAGTGTGCTCGTATTGGTTCCCTTTTTAGGAGAAACCATTTTTTATTCGAAAGGGGAACCTCGTGAAGCGATAGTTGCGTATACCATGCTGGAAAGCGGTAACTGGATACTTCCGATGAACTATGGAGTGGAAATAGCTTATAAACCGCCTTTTCTTTATTGGACGATAGCCGTTATTTCATCCGTCTTGGGGGGAGTCTCGGAGTTTTCGGCACGTATGCCGTCGACGCTCGCTTTTCTGGCTATGCAGTTGGTTTTCTTTAGTTTCGTTGCCAAACGTAAGGACGTAAAGACGGCGTTCCTGACCTCTATCCTTCTGTTGTCTTCTTTTGAAGTACACCGCGCGGCGGTAGCTTGCCGGCTGGATATGTTGCAAGTTTCCCTCATCGTGATTTCATTGTGCCTGCTTTTCCGGTGGGACGAGAAGAACTGCAAAGGAATTCCCTGGCTGGCCGTGTTGTTGATGGCATGCGCTACATTGACGAAGGGGCCGGTCGGCTCCATCTTTCCTTGCCTGGGTATCGGTGTGTATCAGTTATTGCGCGGACGTTCGTTCGGAAAGACTTTCTTTTCGCTGCTGGGTATCGGATTGTTATCCCTCATTCCTTTGGGCGTCTGGTTTTGGGCGGCTTATCAGCAAGGCGGGGAGTCGTTTGTCAATTTGATGCTGGAAGAGAATACCGGACGCTTTTTCCGGAAAATGTCCTATGCGTCACATGAGAACCCGATATGGTATAACTTCCTGACTATTATTTGGGGATGGATTCCCTGGACTTTGGTACTGCTTATTTCCTTGTTCGGACTGAAATGGAAAAAGATGCATATCCTGCCGGAAGGGGCTTCCGTGGGTGAACGTTTGAAGAAAGGGTGGAATAAATTCCGTTCTCAGTCGCCGTTGCAGCTTTTTGCGTGGGTGGTAATCTTAACGATTTTCATCTTTTACTGCATCCCCAAGAGTAAACGCAGCGTATATTTACTGCCTATCTACCCGTTTATGGGAATGTTGCTTGCCGAATACCTGCTGGCATTGGTGCAACGGGGCGCGAAAGTGTTTAGGATTTCCGCCTGGATTTTTGCTTCATTGGCTATATTGCTTACCGTTACTTTCTTTGCGGTACGTTTGGGAATGATTCCCGAAAGCATTTGGGGCACAGGCAGGCACGCCGCCGAGAATATAGCGTTTACGCATGCGTTGCAGACCGTACAGCTTTCATTACCGAAATGGCTGATTGTGTTCTTGCCGCTTGTGGCTGCTGTCTGCCTGCTGTACATGCTGGTGAAGCGTGCGGATACGCGTTCGCTGTTATATGGCACGGCGGGATGCGTATTATGTATTTTTGTGTCATTGGACGGAGTTTACCAACCCAATATACTGGCGGTGAAGTCGGACAAGCATTTGGCTGTACGCTTGAATGAATTGGAGCCTCAGGGCACGGTATATTCGTATGGCGACTGGGTGAAATTCTATGGCATAAACTATTATTTGGGCGACCGCGTACGTATCTTTGATAGAATGCGGCCTGCCGAGGGGTATGTATTGGTGACGGATGAGCTGCAGGAAAAGTTCTTGCAGGAGAATAAAGATTCCTACCGGTTGGAAGAAGTGCATCGTACTCCTTTGCGCAGTTGCGATTTGCGTAGGAAAGTCATCGTTTATAAATTCAGCAAGAAATAAAATGTGCCCTCGCGAATTGATTGACAAATATTATCCGGAAGCGGATGAACTGAAACATATTCTGCTGACGCACAGCCGTTCGGTGGCTGATAAGGCTTTATGGATTGCCGACAATCATCCGGAATTGTCTTTAGACAGAGACTTTCTGTATGAAGCGGCCATGCTGCATGATATAGGCATATTCCTGACGGATGCCGACGGTATCTGTTGCTTCGGCGATAAACCTTATATCTGCCATGGCTATTTAGGAGCGGATTTGGTGCGTTCGGAAGGTTACCCGCGTCATGCTTTGGTATGTGAAAGGCATACGGGAGCAGGTCTTTCACTGGAAGATATCATTGCGCAAAATCTGCCTGTTCCCCACCGTGATATGCTTCCGGTAAGCATGGAGGAGCAGGTTGTCTGTTTTGCCGATAAGTTTTACTCCAAGACGCATCTGGAACGGGAAAAAAGCGTGGAGAAAGCGCGGAAGAGTTTACAGCGCTATGGCGAAGCCGGTCTGCAACGCTTTGACCATTGGTGCGAACTGTTTTTGTAGCAATCTAAATTTCTTTAAAAAGGGAGATTATCCGTATAAATTACGTACTTTTGCCCGTTCAAGCGTAAACTATTAGTTAATGACGCCATTGAAAGCAAATACATTCATATCATTCATACTACTATTCGTCTTACTTCTTCTTTCCGGTGAGGCTGCTTCGCAACGTCGTCGGCGAGGTGTTGTGCCGCCCGAAAGACAGCAAGCGGACTCTTTGCGGGGCGATTCGTTCGGACAGAGGATTGCGTCTTCTCACAGGAGAGGCGTGCGCGATACCTTGCAGGCCGATTCTTTGCAGATGGATACGCTGGCTGCTCCCGGCAAGAAAAAGCAGCCTTTGGATGCTCCGGTGACCTATGAAGCCAACGACTCTATTGTGTTTGCCCAAGGCGGATATGCGCATCTGTATGGCCAGGGAAAAGTGAATTATCAGCAGATAGAATTGGCGGCCGATGTTATTACCATGAATATGGATAGCAGCACGGTATATGCCCATGGGGTAGAGGATTCGTTGGGGGTGAAGAAGGGAACTCCGGTTTTTAAGGACGGGGAAACTCCGTATGAGACTAATACGATTCGCTATAACTTCAAGAGCAAGAAGGGTATTATAAGTAATGTGGTCAGTCAGCAGGGAGAGGGATATGTGACCGGAAACAATGCGAAGAAAGGCACTAATGACGAACTGTATATGAAGAGCGGCCGATATACGACTTGTGACCACCACGAGCATCCCCACTTTTATATGCAGATGACTTACGCGAAAGTACGCCCTAAAAAGAATGTTGTGACGGGTCCTGCCTATCTGGTGGTTGAAGACGTTCCTTTGCCGCTGGCCGTGCCGTTTTTCTTTTTTCCGTTCTCGAGCAGCTATTCGTCCGGTTTCCTTATGCCTACATACATGGATGACTCCAGCCGCGGTTTCGGTTTGACGGATGGCGGGTATTATTTTGCTATCAGTGACAAGATGGATTTGAAGCTGCGGGCCGATATCTTTACGAAAGGTTCCTGGGCGTTGAATGCAGAGTCTAATTATATCAAGAGATACAAATATTCCGGTTTGTTCCAGGCAAGCTATCAGGTAACCAAGACCGGTGATAAAGGATTACCGGATTATTCCGTTGCAAAAGACTTCAAGATTGTCTGGTCTCACAGACAGGACGCGAAGGCCAATCCGAATCAGACGTTCTCTGCCAGCGTGAATTTTGCGACCAGCAGTTATGAGCGTACCAATATCGGAAACATGTACAACTCGAATGCCATGTCGCAGAATACGAAGACCTCAAGTGTCAGCTATTCCCGCTATTTCTTTGACAGGAAACTGACGGTTGCGGCAACCACCAATATTGCACAGACCATGAGGGACTCCTCGGTCAATGTCACTTTGCCCGACTTAAATATCTCTTTGTCTACGCTTTATCCTTTTAAACGCAAGAAAGCGGCAGGCGAGGAAAGATGGTATGAGAAAATCTCGATTCGGTATACGGGACGTTTGACCAACAGTATTCAGACAAAAGACAATCTTCTGTTTAAGTCCAATCTGATAAAGGACTGGAAGAACGGTATGAAGCATGAAATACCGGTCAGCGCTACTTTTACATTATTCAAATACTTTAATGTAACTCCTTCTGTCAGCTATACGGAGCGTTGGTACACGCGTAAGGTGATGAAAGATTGGGATCCCAATGCCGCCAGTGGCAGTGGCAAAGAAGTGGCTACCGATACGATTTACGGTTTCCATCGCGTATATAATTACAATGCCAGTTTGGGTATCAATACGAAGATATACGGTATGTATAATCCTATATTCCTGCCCAAAAAGAAGATACAGATTCGTCATGTCATAACTCCGTCGGTGAGCATAAGCGCCGCTCCGGATTTCGGTTCCTCACGCTATGGGTATTACGAGTCTTACATCAGGAATTATGCGGACGGAAGACGGGATACCGTGACGTATTCTCCCTATTCGGGACAAGCATTTGATGTGCCGGGAAGAGGCAAACAGGGAAATATAACCTTTAGCATATCCAATAACCTGGAAATGAAATATTACAGCAGCAAGAAAGATACTGTAAAGAAGGTTAGTTTGATTGATGAGTTGGGCGCCAATATCAGTTATAATATGGCTGCCGCAACGCGTCCTTGGAGTGACCTCGGTTTGAATTTACGTTTGAAGTTGAGTAAGAACTATACATTCAGTATGAGCTCTTCATTCAAAACATACGGTTATAAATTCGATAAGAATGGTAATGTGGTGCCTAATGACCGTACGGAATGGTCGTATGGACGTTTTGGTATATTCCAGGGGTACGGTTCTTCTTTCAGCTATACATTTAATAATGATACGTGGAAAAAGTGGAAAGAGAAACTGAGCGGTACCGGCGATTCCGATAAGGAGAAAAAAGACGAAGCGGCCTCTGAAGAAGGAGAGGGCACGGAAGACGGTTCCGATGATACCGGTATTCCTAAGAAGAAAGTTGAAAAAGCCGCTGTCGATTCCGACGGCTATCAAGTATTCAAAATGCCGTGGTCTCTGAACTTTAATTATAGTTTTAATATATCTGAGGATACCTCAAAGCCTATCAACCGGAAAACGATGCGTTATCCCTATCGCTATACTCATAACCTGAGCGCTTCCGGCAATATAAAACTTTCCAATAAGTGGGCGGTCAGCTTTAATTCCGGTTACGATTTTGAAGCTAAGAAGATAGTACAGACCACCTTTAATATCACG
>ERZ791837.2464-NODE-2464-length-10351-cov-3.782828_pt1 | contig 10351 bp, 9 predicted proteins | sample MGYA00510292_ERZ791837 | MGnify/ENA primary metagenome ERZ791837 (study PRJEB30046, sample SAMN00715259) | human gut metagenome | study: EMG produced TPA metagenomics assembly of the A metagenome-wide association study of gut microbiota in type 2...
TAGCACACGCCCCTTGGGTAGGGGCTATAAACTACTACTTTATAATACAAGGAGAGTATATTCATGCAACTTGATCTTTCCCGGTTTTCACCGGCTGAGCGCAGCACTTTGCAGCTGCGTGTATTATACGAGGGTGCAGGCTACCGCAAATTTCGCTGCTCTCATTTTGAGGAATATTCGCTCTATCAGCAGAATGAACGCTTTCTTTCGGATTCCCAGGTCATTACCTTTACCGACCTGGACGGCAAGCTGCGCGCCATCAAGCCGGACGTAACGCTTTCGATCGCCAAGAACGCCCAGCCCGCCGCCGGGGAATGCAAAAAGTATTATTATACAGAGCAGATCTGCCGCCCCAGCCGGGAAAGCCACACCTTCTCGGAGATCAGCCAGATGGGCCTGGAGTGCATCGGTGCGGTTGGCGCTGCCGAACAGGCCGAGGTTGTGCGCCTTGCGCTGGAAAGCCTGGCCAGTCTGGAAGTTCCCACCGTGCTGGAAGTCAGCCATATGGGCTTTGTGACCGCCCTGCTGGACACCCTGCATGTGGATGCCGCCGCCCGCCCGCGCCTGTTGGAGCTGCTGCGCGATAAAAACGCCCACGAGCTGCATGCCGCCGCGCTGCAAAGCGGGCTGGATGAAGCCGCCGCCAACGCGCTGACCACCATTTTAAGCCTGCACGGCCCCTTTGGCACCACGCTGGCCGCCGCCCGCAGCCAGTGCCAGTGCGAAGCTCAGCGGGATGCCCTGCTGGAATTGCAGAGCCTGCAGAATGAACTGGGCGATGCCGGACGCGGCATGCAGCTGGATCTGAGCCTTGCCGGTGATATGGAATATTACAACGGCCTGGTGTTCAGCGGCTATGTGGCCGGGGTGCCTCGTGCCGTACTGAAAGGTGGCCGGTATGACCTGCTGGCTCAGCGCTTTACCCCCGGTGCCTGCGCCCTGGGCTTTGCCCTTTACCTGGACGAGCTGGAACGCCTGAGCGCTCCCCTGCCGCCGGTACAGCAGCAGGGCACCGAGCGCCAGTGGCTGAACATCGCCCTGCCCAAGGGCCGCCTGGGCGACAAAGCCTATGGCCTGCTGGCCGCCGCCGGGTATGAAGCCAACGAAAACTACAACGAGACCCGCAAGCTGGTGGTGGAGAACCCCGAAGCCGGGGTGCGGTACTTCTTGGTCAAGCCCAGCGACGTTGCCATTTATGTAGAGCACGGCGCTGCCGACATTGGCATTGTGGGCAAGGATATCCTGACCGAATCCGGTGCCGATGTGTACGAGCTGCTGGATACCGGCATGGGCAAGTGCCGCATGTGCGTGGCAGGCCCCAGGAACTTTGTGGACGATGAAAGCCGCGCCCTGCGCGTTGCCACCAAGTTTGTGAACATTGCCCGCGCTCATTACGAGAGCATTGGCCGCGATATTGACATTATCAAGCTGAACGGCTCCATTGAGCTGGCTCCCATCCTGGGGCTTTCGGATGTGATCGTGGATATTGTGGAGACCGGCACCACCCTGAAAGAAAACAATCTGACCGTACTGGAAGAGTTCATGCCCATTTCGGCACGGTTCATTGCCAACAAAGCCAGCTACAAATTCAAGTACGCGCAGCTGACCGAACTGCTGAACAAGATGAAGGAGGCGCTTGCCAAATGATCCGCATTTTTGAGTTTGACGCTTTGAAGCCTGAAGAAATCCTGAACCGTGATATCCGTGCGGAAGCCAGCGTGGAAGCAACCGTGGATGCCATTATTGCCGATGTGCGCGCCCGCGGTGATGCCGCCCTGAAAGATTACGCCCTGAAATTTGACCACGCCCAGCTGGACGAGCTGCGGGTGAGCCAGGCGGAAATTGACGAAGCCTTTGAAGCCGCCGGTGAGGATTTTGTGACTACCCTGAAGATGGCCGCCGCCAACATCCGCGCCTTCCATGAGCACCAGGTCCACAAGAACTTTGTGATGAACGATACCCCCGGCATTGTGCTGGGCCAGAAATATACCCCGATTGAAAAAGCCGGTGTGTATGTGCCGGGCGGTACCGCCGCTTACCCCAGCACCGTACTGATGGATGTGATCCCCGCCAAGGTGGCCGGTGTGAAGGAGATCGTGATGACCACCCCCGCTGGGCCGGATGGCAAGGTGAATCCCTCCATCCTGGCTGCTGCGGTGATTGCCGGTATTGACAAGATCTTCAAGACCGGCGGCGCCCAGGCCGTGGCCGCGCTGGCTTACGGCACCGAGAGCATTCCCGCGGTGGATAAGATCGTCGGCCCCGGCAATATTTACGTTGCCACCGCCAAGCGCAAAGTGTTCGGCAAGGTTGGCATTGATATGATCGCCGGGCCTTCGGAGATTCTGGTGCTGGCGGATGGCAGCTGCAACCCCGCCTGGGTGGCAGCTGACCTGCTGAGCCAGGCCGAGCACGACAAGCTGGCCAGCCCCGTGCTGGTCACCGACAGCGCCGACCTCGCCAAGGCCGTGCAGGCCGAGCTGGAAGTGCAGATCCCTCAGCTGCCCCGCGCCGCCATCGCCCGCGCCAGCGTGGACACCAACGGCAAGATCATTGTGACGGACGATATGAACAAGGCCATTGACGCCGTGAACATCATTGCCCCGGAGCATTTGGAAATTTGTGTGGACGACCCGTTCGCCGTTTTGAACAGCGTAAAGAACGCGGGCAGCATTTTCCTGGGCAAGAATGTGCCGGAAGCACTGGGCGATTATTTTGCCGGCCCCAACCACACCCTGCCCACCAGCGGCACGGCACGTTTTTCCAGCCCGCTGGGCGTGGACGATTTTGTGAAAAAGTCCAGTTTCATTTATTACACCCGCGATGCCCTGGGCAAAGTTCAATCCCGCATTGCCGATTTTGCCGAGCATGAGGGCCTGCACGCCCACGCCAAGAGCGTTACCATCCGTTTTGAAGACCAGTGAAGGATGGGGTACCGGAGCGGAAGGCCAACCGTTTAGCAACATATAATTACAGCCAATCCGGTGTGTATTTCATTACGATTTGTTCCAAAAACAAGCGTTGCACCTTTGGAACGATTGTAGGGGGCGGCGTCCCCGACGCCCCGCGAACCCGATTGTCACCAACCGGTAAAATTGTTGCACGGCAGTTGGGGAATATGATTGCATTTTATCCCCATGTGCGGATTGAAAAATATGTTGTAATGCCCAATCACATCCATTTATTGATTGCCATTCAGCAAGGCCCATCCGGGGCGTCGAGGACGCCGCCCCCTACATCCGCCCGCGCAAGCCAGGTCATCCCGATGTTTATCTCCACTTTGAAACGGCTGACCAACAAAACTGCCGGGCATGCACTCTGGCAGCGCGGATTTTACGACCACATCATCCGCTCCCCGGACGATTACAACACCATCTGGCACTACATCGACACCAACCCCGCCAAATGGGCGCAGGATACACTTTATGTCACGGACTTTCCTGATCCGGTGCGGCGGCCCGGCTGCTGCACCAACAAAGAGGTGACCCAAATGAGCCGTTATTTTACCAAAACACTGGCTGCGCTGGAGCCTTATACCCCCGGCGAGCAGCTGAAACTGCCTGACCTTGTCAAGCTGAACGCCAACGAAAACCCCTACCCGCCTGCCCCCGGCGTGGCGGCGGCGGTGGCCGGAGCAGTGCCGGGGCTGCGGCTGTATTCCGATTTGACCGAAGCCGCGCTCTGCGCCGCCATTGCCCGCCACTGCGGCGTGCAGCCGGAAAATATTTTGTGCGGCAACGGCAGCGATGAAAACCTGCTGCTGGCGCTGCGCGCTTTCTGCGATGAAACCCACCCGCTGGCATTTGCCGATATCACCTACAGCTTTTACCCGGTTTTGTGCGATTTGTTGCACATTCCGCAGCATGTGATCCTGGTGGAGGAAGATTTCTCGCTGGATTTGAGCAAGTACCACGGCCTGAATGAGACCATCGTGATTGCCAACCCCAACGCCCCCACCACCCTGCTGCAGCCGGTGGCCGCCATTGAGGAAGTGGTGCGCACCAACCCCGACAGCATTGTGATTGTGGACGAGGCGTACATTGATTTTGCCGGGCCAAACGCCAGCTGCGTTCCGCTGACCAAGAAATATGACAATGTGATTGTGGTGCAGACCTTCTCCAAATCCCACAATCTGGCCGGTGCCCGCGTAGGCTTCTGCGTGGCAAACCCGGAGTTGATTGCCGATATGAACCGCATCAAGTTCAGCTACAGCCCATACAACGTCAATTCCCTCTCCCAGGCTGCCGCCGTGGCCGCCATGGAGGATGAGAATTACTTCCGTGATACGGTGGGCAAGATCTGCGCCACCCGCGCCGACACAATGACCAAGCTGCGGGAGCGCGGTTTTACCGGGCCGGATTCCGCCACCAACTTTTTGTTCGTTACCACCAGCCGCATGCCCTGCAAACAGATTTTTGAGCGCCTGCGGCAAAAAGGCGTGCTGATCCGCTATTTCAGCGCCCCGCGCCTTTCCGATTATCTGCGCATCACCATCGGTACCCCGGAACAGATGCAGCGATTCTTTGAGGAGCTGGATTTGATTTTGGGGTAAAGTGGCATGGGGACGGAATTACCAGACCGCAAAGGGAACCGGTTAAAGGGGTATGATTACAGTGCCCGCGGCGTGTATTTTGTTACCATATGCACCCAAAACCGTGTATGTAACCTTGGTTCAGTTGTAGGGGCCGATGCTCGCATCGGCCCGCATGACGGGCTCAACCCTGATGTGCATATTGAATTATCACCGCTGGGCCGCATTGCTGAACAGGCATTATTGCAAATGGATGGTTTGCTGCATTATGTAATTATGCCAAACCATATTCATTTTTTGGTGGGTATCCAACCCAAAGCGGACGGGAGGATGCAGGCATCGTCCCCTACAAATATTTCCCAGGTTGTCCGCATTTTCAAAGGGCGCGTTGCTCACAGGGCCGGGCATTCCGTATTCCAACGCTCTTTCTACGACCACATCATCCGCACTGAAAACGATTACTGGGCCATTGTGCAATAAAACCCACTCAAATGGGTTTTGGACCCACTGTATCAGGAGGGAACACCATGAACCTGTATGACAGAATTAAACCCGGCAAACGGCGGCGTGGCTGGGGCGGGGCGGTGTTCCTGGCGGCGGCCTGTGTGGTTCTGGTAATCTGCATTGGCACCATTGGCTGGGCGGCGCGTTACCACCAGCGCTACCGCAGGTTTTCCACCGATTTTGCCGCCAGTGTGGAAAACGCGGGCAAGATCGGCGCTGCGCTGACCCGCAACGGCGAAACCTCCTCCCTGGACCCGGATGCCAGCAGCCGGTTATGCCGGTTGATCTGCGCCGCCGGGGCGGGCAAAGTGCAGCCAAGCTGCCCGCAGGGGGAGCCGCTCACCGTCCGCTACCACAGCGGCGCGGTGCTGGACTTGTGGGAAGTGGAAATACCCGAAGAGACCGCCAAAAACCCCACCGGCGTTTTTGTGCGTTATGCCTTTGCCGATGGAACGGTTTACCAATATGACACGGACCAGATCCAAATGAATGAGGTCCGGCTGGCCCTGGGGCTACATTAACCCCAGGTATTAAGAGGGGCGCTGCAACAGCAGCATACAAAAAGGGGGAACGTATATGATCGCAATTATTGATTACGGCGTGGGCAACTTGTTCAGTCTGGCTTCCAGCCTGAAAAGCCTGGGGCTGGAAACCAAAGTGACCCGCGACGCTGCCGCCATCCGCGCGGCGGACCACATCATTCTGCCCGGTGTGGGCGCGTTTGCCGATGCCATGGCCAAGCTGGAAGCCACCGGCCTGGTGCCCGTTATCAAGCAGGAAGTGGAGCACAAACCTCTTTTGGGTATCTGCCTGGGCATGCAGCTGCTGTTTGAAAAAAGCTATGAGTACGGCGAACACACCGGCCTTGGCCTGATTCCCGGCGAAGTGTGCCCGCTGGCAGACGATTTGAAAAACCCCAGCCTGAAAGTGCCGCACATCGGCTGGAACCGGCTGGACATTGTGCCGGGGCGGGAAAACGACCCGCTGTTCAAGTACACCAAGCCCGGTGAGTATGTGTATTATGTGCACAGCTTTTACGCCAAAAACTGTGCCGCCAACACGCTGGCTGCCAGTGAGTACAGCATCCCGGTAACGGGCGCTGTGAAAAACGGCCTGGTATACGGCACGCAGTTCCACCCCGAAAAATCCGGCGATACCGGCCTGCGCATGCTGCGGGCCTTTGCAGAATTGTGAGGTGCAGCCATGAAGTTATATCCTGCCATTGATCTGCGCGGCGGGCAGGCCGTGCGCCTGTACCAGGGCGATTACGACCAGATGACCGTTTACAATGCAGACCCCGCCGCCCAGGCACGGGAGTTTATTGCCGCCGGGGCCAAGTACCTGCATGTGGTGGACTTGGACGGCGCCAAGGATGACACCACCGCCAACATGACCACCATTGCCGCCATTGCTAAGCAGGGCGGGCTGTTTATCGAGGTCGGCGGCGGCATCCGTGACGAAGCCCGCATTGAACAGTATCTTTCCCTCGGCGTGGGGCGCTGCATCCTGGGCACCATTGCCGTAAAGGATTTTGATTTTACCGCCCGCATGGCGCAGAAATACGGCCCCAAAATTGCCGTTGGCGTGGACATGCGCGATGGCCTTGTGGCTGTGAACGGCTGGAAAGAAGTCACCCCCGAACCGGGCGTTGCTTTCTGCCGCCGCTGTGCCGAAGCTGGCGTGCAGGCGATCATCGCCACCGATATTTCCCGCGACGGCACAATGCAGGGCACCAACATGGACCTGTACCGTGAGCTGTTGCAGATTTCCGGCCTGGAGATCACGGCATCCGGCGGCATTGCCCGCATGGAAGAGCTGGCGGAGCTGCAGGCCATGGGCTGCCACGCCGCAATTTTGGGCAAATCCATCTACACCGGCGCCATCGACCTCAAACAGGCTGTGGCACTGTATCAGGAATAAGGGGGCTGGGCGCATGATTACCAAACGCATTATCCCGTGCTTGGATGTAAAAGACGGCCGTGTGGTCAAGGGTGTCAACTTTGCCGGATTACAGGATATGGCCGACCCGGTCGAGATGGCCCGCTATTACAACGCGGCCGGGGCTGATGAGCTGGTGTTTTATGATATCACCGCCAGCGTGGAGGGCCGCACGATTTTTACCGATATTCTGCGCCGCGTTGCCAGCGAAATTTTTATCCCGCTGACGGTCGGCGGCGGCATCGGTAGCCTGGAAGATTTTGACCGGGTGCTGAAATGCGGTGCCGACAAAGTAAGTGTCAACTCCGGTGCCATCAAGAACCCGGCCATTATTTCCGCCGCTGCCCAGCGTTACGGCAATCAGTGCGTGGTGCTTTCTGCGGACATCAAGCGGGTGGATGGCAAGTTCAAGCTGTTCACCAAAGGCGGGCGCGAAAACACCGGCATTGACGCGCTGGACTGGCTGGAGCATGGCGTGAAAAACGGCGCGGGCGAGCTGGTTGTCAACTCGATTGACACGGACGGCGTAAAGAACGGCTTTGACCTGGAGCTGCTGGACGCCGTGGCCCAGCGCTGTGCTGTACCCATCATCGCTTCCGGCGGTGCTGGCAAGATGGATGACTTCAAGGAGCTGTTCTTGAACCACCCCCGCGTGGACGCCGGGCTGGCAGCCTCCATCTTCCACACGAAGCAGGTGGACATCCGCGATTTGAAGCTTTACCTGCGTGAAAACGGCGTGGAGATGCGGGTATAACAGGCAAAAGCAGCCCATATAATTGGGGCTTGCCAAACAACGCAAAACACGCTAAACTATACTTATAATTTTTTACTGAGAATGGGGAATCTTTTGGGAATCCGGCTGTGCGGTTCGCATGAATCTGCGGCCCGGCAGAGTGTCCCCAGCCTTTCGCCGTTTTAGATAAGGAGTTCACCATGGAAATCACCGAAAATTCCAAAACTCTGAAATTTGATGCCAACGGCCTGATTCCGGCCATTGTGCAGGATCACTACACCAAAGAGGTTCTGACCCTGGCTTATATGAACGCCGAAACCCTGGCTTTGACGATTGCCGAGGGCCGCACGGTGTTCTGGTCCCGCAGCCGCCAGGAGATCTGGCGCAAGGGCGAAACCAGCGGCAATGTGCAGCGCGTGGTTTCCATCACCGCAGACTGCGATAAGGACGCTTTGGTCGTGGATGTCATCAAGAGCGGCCCCGCCTGCCACACCGGCGCGGAAAGCTGCTTCTTTAACCCGGTCTATGTTTCCGATGAGCTGAAGCAGTTCACCTGGCAGGGGCTGTATGAGCTGATCGAAGGCCGCAAGACCAACCCCAAAGAGGGCAGCTACACCACCTACCTGTTTGACAAGGGGCTGGAAAAGATTCTGAAAAAGGTCGGCGAAGAATCCACCGAAGTGATCATTGCAGGCAGCAAGCGCGACAAAGAGGAAACCGTTTACGAGATCAGCGACCTTGCCTACCATGTGATGGTTTTGATGATTGAACTTGGCATTTCCGTAGAAGACATCACCAAAGAGCTGGAAAAGCGCCATGTTATTGACCATAAAGTGAAACAGGAGAGGATGCAGTAATGGCTAAAGAGTATCTGCTCAGTTCGGTTCATGTTCACACCAAGCTGTGTGACGGCAAAAACACCCCGGAGGAGCTTGCCCTGAGCGCCTGGAAAGCCGGGCTGAAAACGCTGGGCTTCTCTGGCCACAGCCACACCCCGCACGACATTGAGTATTGCATGACCAATGCACGCACCCAGCTGTACCGCGCCCAGGTAGCCAAGCTGAAAGAGCGCTATGCCGGTAAGCTGGACATTTTGTGCGGCCTGGAATGGGATCTGTACAGCGATGACGACCCGGCTGCCTATGATTACTGGATCGGCAGCGCCCATTATGTCAAGGGCCCCAAGACCGGCAAATATTACGAGATTGACTGGCGCGAAGCGGACCTGGCTGCCTGCATCCAGGACGACTTTGACGGCGACGGCCTTGCTGTGGTGGAAACGTATTTTGCCAACGTAGCCGCAGTTGCCGCCAAAAAGCCCACCATCCTGGGTCATTTTGACCTGATCAAAAAGGTGAACGGCAACGGCAAGTTTTTTGATGAATCCGACCTGCGCTACACCGCCGCTGCCCACAAGGCACTGGAAGCCGCTGCACAGGCTGGCTGCGTGCTGGAAGTGAATACCAGCTCGGTTTATCGCGGCTTCCGCGAGGATTACTTTCCCTCCCCGGCCATCCTGAAAGAATGGCTGACCATGGGCGGCAATGTGACCATTACCGCCGATGCCCACGAAGCCAAGGCCCTGACCTTTGGCTTTGAGGAAGCCGCCGCACAGCTGAAGGAACTGGGCTATACCCGTGTTCTGGTGCTGGGCAAGGACGGTTTTGCCTCCTGTGAGCTGTAAAACGCAAAACACACCGCATTTTGCCGGGTGCGCACTTGCCGCACCCGGCTTTTGCTGTTATAATGGGAAAAAGCGTTTTTTCGGGAAAGTCGGAAAGCCATATATGTTGCCCGTAACCCGTAGGGGCACGCGGCATAGTTCAGGGTGAAATATGCAGCAAAGCCTAACACGCGGGACGATGCCGAGCATCGTCCCCTACAAATTGTTTGCAACGTTTATTGCGAGTATTTACGTTTTTCCCCGGCGGGGTGGGGGCACCCCGCCCTACATATAAATTTATCATTCATTCCAATTTCTAATTTCTCATTCCTAATTCCTAATTAACTCCTCCCTCCTAACCCCTGACTAACACGAAAGGTGTACACTAATTTATGAACTTCACTGAACTTTCTTCCTCCGTGCGGCCGGAGATCATCCGGGCAACACAGGCAATGGGATATACCGAGATGACCGAAATCCAGCAGAAGGCCATTCCCCTGATGCTGGCCGGGCATGATATGATTGCCAAGGCCCCCACCGGCACCGGCAAAACCGTTGCGTTCGGCATTCCCATTCTGCAAAAGGCCGCTGGTTTCCCGGCAGGTGCGCCCAAGGCCGTTGTGCTCAGCCCCACGCGTGAGCTGGCACAGCAGATTGCACAGGATCTGACTAACCTGGCGCAGTTCCTGCCGGAGATCCGCGTGGTGTGCGTGTACGGCGGTGCCGGGCTGGAAAAGCAGCAGAAACAGCTGAAAGCCGGCTGCCAGATCGTGGTTGCCACCCCCGGCCGCCTGATGGACCACTACCGCCACCATGCGCTGGATCTTTCGCAGGTGACGACCATTGTGCTGGACGAAGCCGACGAAATGCTGAACATGGGCTTTTACAAGGATGTGCGCGGCATCATTGACCTGCTGAAAAGCAGAGAGTCCCTATCCATGTTCAGCGCCACCATCAGCCGCGAGGTACTGGATATCGGCTG
>ERZ791837.2467-NODE-2467-length-10347-cov-9.279440_pt1 | contig 10347 bp, 9 predicted proteins | sample MGYA00510292_ERZ791837 | MGnify/ENA primary metagenome ERZ791837 (study PRJEB30046, sample SAMN00715259) | human gut metagenome | study: EMG produced TPA metagenomics assembly of the A metagenome-wide association study of gut microbiota in type 2...
GGATTGGAAGGCTGCCGAAAAGGTTGAACAGTTCCGGGTTGGGATTCCAGTTGATAGAGAGGAGAGTCAGCATATTCATAAGCAATTTAAGTTAGTTTATATCTTTGTTTCCGTCCTTCGGAGCGTAGCGCAGAATCTGCTCTTTTTATGTATGTATTGCACGGAAGAGGTTCTGCGCTACGCTCCGGAAGACGAAACTGTATAAGATGGTGAGGCAAAGGTATAAAATTATTTGAATTTCTCCGCTACCATTCTGTATGTAGGGATGTCAATATTCTGTTCTTCGGCTGCCGCAATCATGTCGAAAAGCAATCCCTGCACTTCGCTTTGGTGGCCGCGCGCCATGTCTTTTTGCATGGAAGCGGTGCTTTCAGGGGCAAGCTTGTCGATTACCTTGAGGTTGTACGCTACGATGTCTTCCTCGAATCCGATGCCCAGTTTCCGTCCCAAGGCCGCGCTTTCCTGCGAAAGCCCGATGAAGGTGTCGCGTACTTTGCCGGGCTTCTGCACTTCGCCCATAGGCACGTCGTAGTAGGCTCCGGTAACGGCCATGGCCGAGATGAAAGACCATTTGACGAAGGTGTCGCGGTTGATGTCGGGAGATATGTCGGCCTTGATGCCGCTTTCCTGCAAATCCCGCTGTATGGCTGCCAATGTTTCACGGGAAACAATGGTGTCTTTGTGTGCCCCGTAAACCAACCGGAATATCTTGCCCATTTGCGTGATTTCGCCTTTGCCGGATACGAATCCTACGATGTAGATGCAGCCGTCCAGTACCGTGACGCCGGGAACCAGCCGCTGGATGCGCGGACCTGTGCCATAGACGTTCAGGATGGGGATTACTACCGTGTCCTTGTGTGCGGCGTGCCTGATTAATTCCGTAATGGAGTCTACGGAATAGCCTTTGACGCATACGAAAATAACGTCTGCCTTGTAAGCGTCCGCCGAAGAGGCGAGGGCAGCATATTCCTCTGCCGTATAAGCCGGAACGTCCAATGTATGCTCGCCTTTTAAATCGGAATGTAACTTCAATCCGTTTTCACGTAAGGCGGCAAGATGTCCGCCACGGGCAATACAGGTGACGTCCTTTCCGGCGAGAGCGAGAAATGCGGCTATTGAACCGCCTACACCGCCGGTTCCTGCAATGAGATACTTCAGGTTGTTATTTTTCATTTGTAGCGTATCTTTAGAAAATTAATTATTTCTGTATTTCTGTCAGCATCCTCTCAATCAGTTCTTGCGGGGAGAAATGCAGTTTTGAAAAAGCAAACCATTTTTTTCCAAGATCTTTCAAGGAAGCCCCTATGTGGAAAACTTCGGAGTCTATGATGAGGAAACGGTCATGAGACTGCTTGTATTCATGGATAGCTATTGCCGGATATTCAGCATTGTGTCGTTGCAGGTCCAATTGCAACTGTTTGGTGAGTTTGGCTGTATATACAGTAGCTTCCACTTTTTCATTTCTCTTACTAAGTATCATAAGGGTATTTTCATCAATATAATTGTCAATGAGAACAATTGTCTTTTGGGCTGATTTTATCAGATTAGAGGCGAAAACATAGGCATCGAAGATTTGTCCTTCAAAAAAGATACCTTCTACGGGTGGAAGGGCGGTACGGACAAAGAAATCTATTTTTTCTTCTATTTGCCCGATACGTTGTTCGTGTTTCGGTAAATCATTGTTTATTCTTTGCTCGATGTTGTTTAGCCGTTTATTAATCGAATATCCTCTCAGCAGGTATTCTTTTAATATTTTGTTTGCCCAACATCTGAAAGAGGTTGCATTTTTACTATTGACACGATATCCTACGGATAAAATCGCATCAAGATTATATATCTTGGTTTTATAGGTTTTGCCGTCCGCAGCAGTTAGTTCCAAAATGGAACATACTGAATTTTCTTTCAATTCATTGCTGTTGAAGATATTTTTCAGATGTTTGGTAATGGCTTGTCTGCCGGTACCGAATAATTCTGCAATTTGTGCTTGCGTGAGCCAAACTGTTTCGTTTTCTAATCGCACTTCGAGCTTGAAGGTTGTTTCTGGCTGATAAAGTACTATTTCTCCTTGCTGTTCCATAAATTTTAGGAGTAAAAAGGATGATTATTGAATTGTCTCGAAATGCCGAATTCAGCTTTATGATTGAGGATGTCGAAATTTTTGATTGCTACATCATTGGCCCTGCCCAAAACATATAGTTTGTCATTCATTTCGACATACCCTCTTCCTGTTATTTTTATACGTTGAAGCGGAAGTGCATGATGTCTCCGTCCTGCACCACGTATTCCTTGCCTTCCACGCCCAGTTTTCCGGCTTCGCGCACGGCGGCTTCACTGCCATACTTAATGTAGTCTTCGTACTTGATGACTTCTGCACGGATAAACCCTTTCTCGAAGTCGGTGTGGATAACACCGGCGCATTGCGGGGCTTTCCAGCCTTTGCGGTAGGTCCATGCCTTTACTTCCATTTCGCCGGCGGTGATGAAGGTTTCGAGGTTCAGCAGGCTGTAGATAGCTTTAATCAACCGGTTGCAACCGCTTTCTTTCAGGCCGAGGTCTTCGAGGAACATCTGCTTTTCTTCGTAAGTTTCCAGTTCGGCGATGTCGGCTTCGGTCTGTGCGGAGATGATGATGAGCTGGGCATCTTCGTCTTTGATGGCCTCGCGCACCTGCTCTACGTATTGGTTGCCGGTGGCGGCGCTGGTGTCGTCTACGTTGCAGACGTAGAGTACCGGTTTCGTGGTGAGCAGGAACATCTGTTTGGCGCATTGCTCCTCGTCATCGTTCTGAGGTATTACGGTGCGGGCACTCTGTCCCTGTTCCAATGCATCTTTGTAGCGGAGCAGGAGTTCGTACTCTACTTTCGCCATTTTATCTCCGCCAACTTTGGCTATCTTCTCTACACGCTTGATGCGGTTTTCTACCGTATCGAGGTCCTTGAGCTGGAGTTCGGTATCGATGATTTCCTTGTCGCGCACCGGATCTACGCTTCCGTCCACGTGTACGATGTTGCCGTTGTCGAAGCAACGCAGCACATGGATAATGGCGTCGCACTCGCGGATGTTGCCCAGAAACTGGTTGCCCAGCCCTTCACCTTTGCTGGCGCCTTTCACCAGTCCGGCAATATCGACAATGTCGCATACGGCGGGCACGATGCGTCCCGGATGAACGATTTCGGCGAGTTTGGTCAGTCGCTCGTCAGGCACGGATACCTGACCCATTTGGGCGTCGATAGTACAAAAAGGAAAGTTTGCCGCCTGTGCCTTTGCACTGGACAGACAGTTGAAAAGAGTGGATTTCCCTACGTTGGGCAGTCCCACTATACCTGCTTTTAATGCCATAAATATATCTTGTTTTTTAATTATTATTCAGTTAATTGGCTGCAAAGATAGTCTTTTATCTTTTCTCTTCTTCGAACATGCGGTGAAAAATGCTTTTCAGACGCACCTCATCCGCTATGATGCTTTGCAGTTCTTTCAGCCTTTCGGCGTTCTTTGAGTCGGGAAGCCAAAGTTTAAGGTAGCCGCCGGGTGCGTACTTTTCCATCAGATGTTTGTGAAAACGTTGGTAGTGCCATGCTTCGTCCGCCGCAGGATTTTGTTTCAGTCCGTATTGTACGGTACGGCGCAGGGTGGTGTCTGTGTCGATGATACGGTCGGCTTCGGCCACGATTTTTCCGTAAATGCTGCGCGGCTCATGGTCGCTGGATGCCCGGTGGTCTTCCACGGCTTCCCGCATGATTGCCATCTCTTCTTTGCCGAACCATTGCAGAAGGTTGCTGTCGGCGGCTATGATTTCTCCCGAAACAAGGTGATGCGTGGCGCGGTCGCGGCAAAGCCCTGTGTCGTGATAGGCTGCTATGGTGTAGACAAGGCGTTCGTCTGCCTGGGGATAAAGCTCGGCAAGAGCGAGGCTTTCGTCAATGACTGTTTGTACATGCGAACGGTTGTGTGCCTTGTCGAAGTGTTCGTATCGGGGGATAATCTCCGTTTCGACGTAGTGGATAAGTGCTTGGGGTATCATGCTTCTATGTTTTTATTGGAAAGCAAAAATACAAAAAGAGCCGGAATGTATTTGTTCCGGCTCCTCAGTTTATGAAAAGGTTTTGGGTTATTATTAGTTATTAGAGTATATTTATGAGAGAAAATGAATGGATTACATATCGGGATTATCCATTGTTATTGTCATTTCAGGGATAAGAATATAGGTATTCTTTTTATTGCTCCATTTATAATAAGTAGTAGTTATGGATTTGCCTTCATAGGCATAGCGGATGCACATGTCATGAGTCCATGCGTTTTTTACGGCATTCCATTTCAACGCTTCGCTTTCTGTTATACGCTTTTGGTCATCGTATTTATAATTGTACTTCATATAGTTGGCAAGCGTACTGCCATCCATCTTGTAAACAGTTTCGGCAACTTTCATTCCATTTACTTCTTCCGAATTGTAAATAAGGTTACTTTTGTTGTCTGCTGACGCATTCATTCCACACACAAAAAGAAAAGAGAATAAAATCAAAGTTTTTAAAGTTTTCATGATTTATGTTTTTTAGAGTATTACTTACTATTTTCTATCATATCTTTCTTAAAAGCGGTGCAAAGGTACGCATATAATTGACATAAATAAAATATATGGCTAATATTTTATCAAATTGTCAAAAGTAACAAGAATAGTATGCTTTCTTTTTGGAGCGGTTAGTGAATAAAAAATATCCGGCAGCAAAGATGCCGGATATTCTGATGAGCAAACTGTATTTTAAAGCGATTGCTTCTGTTGCTTTCTGATTGTAAGTTAAATAAAGTTATCGAGCGGATTAGTGCGCTTCCAGCCAGTTCTTTCCCCACCCGAAATCGGCTTTCAAGGGTACCAGCATGCGATATGCCCGTTCCATCTCTTCGATTACAATTTTTTGTATAATCTCTTTTTCTGTCTCGGGAACGCTGAAATTCAGTTCGTCATGGACCTGTAAAATCATCTTTGCTTTCAGATTGTTACTTTGAAGGCGCCGGTAGATGAGCGACATGGCCACTTTGATAATGTCGGCAGCACTTCCCTGGATGGGAGCGTTAATGGCATTGCGCTCTGCATAACCGCGTACTACGGCATTCCGTGAGTTGATGTCGGGCAGGAAGCGCTTGCGGTGGAAGATGGTTTCTACATATCCGTTTTCGCGTGCCACCTGTATGCTTCTGTCCATATATTCTTTGACTTGCGGATAAGTTTCGAAATATCCGTCTATCAGTTCTTTGGCTTCCTGGCGGGGAACGTTCATACGTTCCGCCAATCCGAATACGGAGATGCCGTAGATAATACCGAAGTTGGCGGTTTTGGCTTTACGGCGCATATCGGCTGTTACGTCGTTAATATCCACCTTATATATTTTAGCGGCCGTGGCTGCATGAATGTCGTAACCGCTGAGGAAAGCGTCAATCATATTCTTGTCTTGGCTCAGATGCGCCATAATGCGCAGTTCAATCTGTGAGTAGTCGGCGGAGAAGAATTCGCATCCGTCATCGGGAATAAAGGCTTTACGGATTTCTTTGCCGTCCTCGTCACGAATGGGGATATTCTGCAGGTTCGGATTGCTGGAACTGAGTCGTCCGGTAGCGGTCACCGCTTGATTGAAGGAGGTATGGATACGTCCCGTACGTGGGTTTATCAACTGAGGCAATGCATCGATATAGGTGCTTAACAGCTTCTTCAGTCCGCGATACTCAAGTATCTTGCCAATGATTGCGTGCTTACTCCGGAGACTTTCAAGCACTTCTTCGGAGGTAACATATTGGCCTGTCTTGGTTTTTTTGGCTTTGTCTACGATTTTGAGTCTGTCAAACAATACTTCGCCTACTTGTTTGGGTGAGGCGATGTTGAAGGTTTCGCCGCCTGCCAGCGCATAGATTTCTTTTTCAATTTCCTGCAGACGGAGCGTGAAATGTTCGGACGATTGCCTGAGAGCTTCTGTGTCGATGCGCACTCCGTTGCTTTCGATATTGACGAGTACCGGTACAAGCGGCATTTCGATTTCATAAAAGAGATGCTCGGCGGACTGTTCTTTCAATTCTTTTTCAAGTACGTTCTTCAGTTTTAAGGTAACGTCCGCATCTTCGCAAGCGTAACGATAGACATCTTCCGCCGGAAGATCGCGCATATTCTTTTGGTTTTTGCCTCTGGCTCCGATGAGTTCATCAATGTGGATGGTTTGATATTGCAGGTAGATTTCGGCAAGGTAGTCCATGTTGTGCCGAAGTTCCGGTTGCAATACATAATGGGCGAGCATGGTGTCGAAGAGTTTCCCTTTTACCTGTACTCCGTAATTTTGGAGAACAATCATATCGTATTTGATATTTTGCCCTACTTTCATGGAATTTTCATTTTCGTAAAGAGGACGAAGCTCATTTACGATTTTTAACGCCTCGTCACGATTTGCAGGAACAGGTACATAGTAAGCCCGGTTTTCGGCGTCACTGAAGCTCATTCCCACCAATTCGGCTTCCATTGGTTCGGTTCCGGTAGTTTCAGTATCTATTGAGAGAATTTCAGTTGTAAGTAACTTTTGAATAATTTCCTTTCTTTTTTCTTCTGTATCAATAAGTTGGTAGTCTATATCGAGCATTTCTAAGCGCGTGAGATTTGATTTTTTTGCGCCATCCGTCCCGTCGCCTGCAAAATTTGCAAACAAATCGCCTTGAACGGGACCGTTATTTTCGGGAGTTGCACTCCCGGTCGGTTGGGCAAACAGAGTTCCGGCATAAGGATCGGGTGCGGCGGAATTGGAAGAAGAGGGAAGGGGAGTATCCGTCTTTTTCAGAACACGGTTGATGAGCGTGCGAAATTCCAACTCTTCGAAAATCTTACGAAGTTCTTCTTCGTTCGGTTCTTCGCGGACGAGTGTATTCATGTCGAGCTTGATGGGCACATCCACTTTGATGGTCGCAAGGAATTTGGAGAAAGTAATCATTTCCCGGTTTGCCTCTACTTTGGTTTTAAGCGCGCCTTTCAATTGGTCGGTATGGGCAAGCAGGTTTTCGATGCTGCCGAATTCCGCTACCAGTTTCTGCGCGGTTTTCTCGCCCACGCCCGGGCAGCCGGGGATATTGTCGGAAGAGTCTCCCATCAGTCCCAGCATATCGATGACTTGCTCGGTGGACCGGATATCGAATTTGGCTTTTATCTCCTCGATGCCCATGACTTCAAATCCGCCGCTATGTTTGGGACGGTACATAAACACGTTGTCCGATACCAGTTGGCCGTAGTCTTTATCGGGGGTCATCATATAGGTGGTGATACCTTGCTTTCCGGCTTCGGTGGCAAGGGTACCTATCACATCATCGGCTTCATAACCGGGGACTTCCAGGATGGGAATGCGGTAAGCGTGGATAATGTCTTTTATGATAGGTACGGAAAGGCGGATAGCTTCGGGAGTTTCTTCCCGTTGCGCCTTATATTGTTCGTAAGCTTCGTGGCGGAATGTCGGCCCCGAAGGATCAAAAGCTACTCCTATGTGTGTAGGATTCTCCTTTTTCAGTACTTCTTCGAGGGTATTTACAAACCCTAAAATGGCGGAAGTATTGAATCCTTTAGAGTTGATTCGCGGATTTTTGATGAACGCATAATAAGCACGATATATCAATGCGTAGGCATCAAGCAAGAAAAGTTTATCGGTTGAATTCATAGATTTATCCTTTTTTTCATGGTAAAAGTACAAAAAAATACCGTATTAACTGTTTTATTACTATTTTTGTGCTCAAATAGCGATGTATGGACAGTATATCCCTCATAAAATCCCCGATTTCTGCGGAGTTGGAAGACTTCAAAAAGCATTTTGACAGTTGCCTTTCCAGTTCTAATCTTTTGCTGAATAGCGTAATTGCGCATATACGGCAGAAGAATGGGAAGATGATGCGTCCGATTCTGGTTTTGCTTGCCGCGAAGCTGTATAATGAGATTTGTCCGGCAACGCTCCATGCCGCGGTTGCCTTGGAACTCCTGCATACGGCAAGTCTGGTGCATGATGATGTAGTGGATGAAAGCACCGAACGTCGGGGACAGCTCTCTGTAAATGCTATCTTTAATAATAAGGTGGCTGTGCTTACGGGGGATTATTTGCTGGCAACGGCTTTGGTGGAAGTAGGGATGACGCGTAATTACGCCATTATAGATGTTGTTTCAAACTTGGGTCAGGACTTGGCGGAAGGGGAGCTGTTGCAGCTTTCCAATGTCAGTAATCCTGAATATTCCGAAGATATTTACTTTGACGTCATTCGCAAGAAGACGGCTGTACTGTTTGCAGCCTGTATGAAGGCGGGTGCGCTTTCGGTGGGAGCCAGCGATGAAAAGGCGGAATATGCACGTCTCTTTGGCGAATATATCGGTCTTTGCTTTCAGATTAAAGACGATATATTCGATTATTATGAAAGTAAGGAAATAGGTAAGCCTACCGGTAATGATATGCTGGAAGGAAAGCTGACCTTGCCTGCATTGTATGCCCTTAATTCAACGCATGATAAACAAGCAAAAGAGATTGCCGTAAAAGTGAAGAACGGAACGGCGACAACTGGTGAAATAGCCCGATTGATTGAGTTTACCAAAGAGCATGGCGGCATTGAATACGCTACGAAAGTCATGGTGGAATTCAAAGAAAAGGCACTCTCGTTATTGGCTTCCATGGAGGATACGGATGTCAAGAAAGCGCTTGTCTGTTATCTGGATTATGTAGTGGAACGTGAAAAATAATTTCATCCTGCCATTCAAAGCGGAGCGAAGAATGACAGGATGAGAAACTTATCTTTTTATTTGGTGGCGGTTCTTAAAAGAACTTCATTTCCTCTCCTTTGATTTCCGAAAGTAGAAGATTTGCCAAACGGCTTGTACCCAGACGGAACAGTTCGTTATTCAGCCATTCCTCACCCAGCACTTCTTTTACAATGGTATAATAAATTAATGCGTCGTTTACGCAGTTGATACCACCTGCCGGTTTAAAACCTATCTTATTACCCGTCAGCGCATGGTATTCCTTGATAGCCTGACACATTACGTATGCTGCTTCCGGAGTGGCGGCAGGCTGCTGTTTTCCGGTAGAAGTTTTGATGAAATCGGCTCCTGCATACATGGATAGGATAGAGGCTTTCTTGATGTTGGCTGCCGTTTTCAAAGCTCCGGTTTCCAGGATTACTTTCAAGTGATGCTCCTTACAGGTAGCTTTCAGCTCTTGTATTTCATCGCACATGGTTTCATAATCTCCGCTGAGGAACTTTCCTATGGAAATTACGATATCTATTTCATCGGCTCCTTCCATGATTGCCATGGCTGTTTCGGCTACCTTTACTTCTATAAAAGTCTGTGAAGAGGGGAACCCTGCCGATACGCAGGCTATCTTTACATCCTCCACTTCCAGCGTATCTTTTACTACTTCCGCAAAGTTGGGATATACACAAATAGCCGCCACGTTCTTCAAATCGGGAAATTCTTCGTCAAACTGGTTTACTTTCTGAGTAAACTTCATGACGCTTTCATCGCTGTCCGTACTGTTGAGAGTGGTAAGGTCGATGCAGTTGAACAGGAATTTCTTTACTTCCGGAGTGTTGTTGGCAGGCACTTTCTCTGCGATTATTTTAGCTACTTCCGCAGCTACTTCCGCAGCTATTTCCGCATCGTTCAGATTGGTGTTGTACTTCGCCAAGGCGGCATCATACTTGCTCTGGGTGGATTCATTATTCTCCATGGTCAGATAATTTAGGGTTATTGATATGTCTTGTTTGGTCGCGTTTGGTCTTCTTCTCTATGCTGCGTGCAAAGGCCTCGGTGATATCAACCCCGGTCTGATTTGCAATGCAGAGAAGTACCCAAAGGACGTCTGCAATTTCTTCCTCAACGTTGTCTTCTTCTCCTTTCTTGAAAGACTGGTCGCCATATTTGCGTGCCATAACTCGTGCCAATTCACCTACTTCTTCGGTCAATATGGCCATATTGGTGAGCTCGCTAAAGTAACGTACTCCATATTTCTTGATCCAGAAATCTACCTCTTGTTGTGCTTCTTTTAATGTCATTATTCCTTGTTTTTTGTATCCATACAGATGGTCACAGGGCCATCGTTCAATAATTCTACTTTCATATCGGCTCCAAATTCACCGGTACCTATTTCTTTACCTAATGCTAAACTCAATTCTTTGCAAAATTGTTCGTACAACGGAACAGAAATTTCCGGTTTCGCCGCCCGGATATAAGAGGGACGATTACCTTTCTTGGTCGATGCATGCAGCGTGAACTGGCTGATTACCAGTATGTCACCGTTGATGTCGAGTATGGATTTATTCATAACGCCATTCTCGTCGTCAAAAACACGCAGGT
>ERZ791837.2474-NODE-2474-length-10336-cov-3.421457_pt1 | contig 10336 bp, 10 predicted proteins | sample MGYA00510292_ERZ791837 | MGnify/ENA primary metagenome ERZ791837 (study PRJEB30046, sample SAMN00715259) | human gut metagenome | study: EMG produced TPA metagenomics assembly of the A metagenome-wide association study of gut microbiota in type 2...
GCTGACGTTCTTCTTCCGCAAGATGAAGGAGCTGATCGAGAACGGCCACGTCTACATCGCCACCCCGCCCCTCTATCTGGTGAAAAAGGGCAAGCAGGAGCGCTACCAGGCCATGGCCGACCGGGCGATGGCTGCGATGGAATCTTACCGGAAAGCGAGGGAAGAACGATGAGAGTGATCGTAGATGCTTACGGCGGGGATAACGCCCCGGAGGCCGTATTACAGGGCTGCCGCATGGCGGCAGATCAATGGAAGTGTGAGATCATACTGACCGGCGACGGCGAAAAGCTGCGTGCAAGGGCGGCGGAGCTGGGTGTTTCCCTGGAGGGGATGACGATAGCGGAGGCCCCGGATGTCTTCCCGATGGAAGCGGAGCCGACCGCTATTATGAAGCAATACAAGGACAGCAGCATGGCGCGCGGACTCCAGATGCTGGCGGAGGGCGGGGGCGAAGCCTTGGTTTCGGCCGGCAGCACCGGTGCGCTGGTGGTGGGCGGCACGCTCATTGTCAAGCGCATCAAGGGCGTGAAGCGCCCGGCCATCGGCACCGTGGTGCCCTGCAAGGACGGCTGCTTTATGATGCTGGATTCCGGCGCCAACCACGACTGCCGCCCCGAAATGCTGCGGCAGTTTGGGCTGATGGGCTCGGTATATATGAAGCGTATTCTGGGGGTGCCGAACCCCCGTGTGGGACTGGTGAATATCGGCGTGGAGGAGACCAAGGGCACCGAGCTGCAGGTGGAGGCCTACGGTCTGATGAAAGAGGCCGGGTACAACTTCATCGGCAATGTGGAAGCGCGCGAGGTGCCGCTGGGCGGCTGCGATGTGGCAGTGTGTGACGGCTTTACCGGGAATATCATCCTGAAGACCACCGAGGGCCTGGCCAAGCTCTTTATGAGCGAGATCAAGGGGATCTTTATGAAATCGCTGCCCAATAAGCTGGCGGCCGCCGTGGTGAAGAAGGATTTGGGCGCCTTTAAGCGGAAGTTTGATTCCGCCGAATACGGCGGGGCCCTGCTGCTGGGCACCAAGAAGCCGGTCATTAAGGCGCATGGCAGCAGCGATGCCAAGGCCTTCTACAATGCCATACGACAGGCCATCAGCTGCTGTGAGAATAATATCATCGGCGAGATGGAAAGCCAGCTGGCGGTCGAGACCGCTGAGGCGGAATAAATTATATCCAAGTAAAAGAGGGTGCAGTTATGTCCATGGAGGCTTTGCAGGAGAGGATCGGTTATCGTTTTCACGATAAAGCGCTTTTGGAGCGCGCGCTGATTCATTCCTCCTACGCCAATGAAAGCCGGCAGAAAATAGAGTGCAACGAGCGGATGGAGTTCCTGGGAGACGCGGTGCTTTCCATCATTGTGGCGAATCATATCTTCCATAAGTTCCACCTGGCGGAGGGCGACCTGACCAGAATTCGCGCGAGCCTGGTGTGCGAAAAGAGCCTGTTTGAATTTGCCCAGAAGATACAGCTGGGCCAGGAGCTGCTGCTGGGTCATGGCGAGGAGCAGACCGGTGGCCGGGAGCGGCCCTCGGTGGTGAGCGATGCCTTTGAGGCGCTGATCGCCGGCATTTACCTGGATGGCGGGCTGGAGGCGGCCCAGCGGTTTGTGCTGCCCTTTGTGGAGGAGGACCTGACCCATGAGGCGGCGCCCTTTGTGGACTACAAGACCCGCCTGCAGGAGATCATCCAGAAGAACCCGGAGGAACGGGTAGAGTATGTGCTGGTTTCCGCCGAAGGACCGGACCACGATAAAAAGTTTGTGGTGGAAGTACACCTGAACAGCAATGTGATAGGCCGGGGGATGAGCCGCAGCAAAAAGGGTGCCGAGCAGGCGGCAGCCCATGAGGCACTGACCCTGATGGGTGAGGAATGAAAACCAAAAATGAGCCGGTATTCCGTAAAAGGAGTACCGGCTTGTGATTTTTATTGGGGAGTTACAGCAGGGGTGCCATTGGTGCGGATGGTGACGACCCGCAGGGGGATCGCCTTGCCGCTAGCAGCCAGAGCAGTGTGGGCGGCGTGCTCCAGCCCGCCGCAGCAGGGGACCTCCATGCGCAGCAGGGTGACGCTTTGGATGGAATTGGCCGCGAGAATGGCGGTGAGCTTTTCGGCGTAGTCGTAGGCATCCAGCTTGGGACAGCCGATGAGGGTGACGCGCCCCTGCATGAAGTCCCGGTGGAAATCAGCATAGGCGTAGGCGGTGCAATCGGCGGCGATGAGCAGATGCGCGCCGGCAAAGCAGGGCGCCCCGGGGGAGATCAGGCGGATCTGGCAGGGCCACTGGGCCAGCTGAGAGGGGATAGTGCCATCCCCAGCGGGAGCGGCCTGCCGCTGGAACAGCTTGGTGGCGGAACCGGGACAGCCATGGAAGGCGGCCTTCTTTTGGGCCATGTGCTGCTGCACGGCGGCTTCATCGTAGGCGGCGGCTTCCCGCTCCACAAAGGTGATGGCCCCGGTGGGACAGGCGGGCAGGCAGTCGCCCAGACCATCGCAGTAGTCATCGCGCAGCAGGCGGGCCTTGCCCTCCACCATGCCGATGGCGCCTTCGTGACAGGCGGCGGCGCAGATGCCGCAGCCGGTGCATTTTTCCTTATCTATCTGGATAATTCTACGGATCATAGAACGACCTCCTTGCGGTGATGGGACCATTATACCGCAAATAAGGCGAAGAGAAAAGATTTTCTTGTGAAAAGGGCAAAAAAGGAGTATAATATTACCCTATAATGAGTTAGTATGCAATTTGCCCCAAAACGAGAGAAACCTGACAGGACAGGAGGAGATGCCATGAAGCTGAAAGCGGTGGAAATGCAGGGGTTCAAGTCCTTCCCCGACCGCACAAAGCTGACCTTTGATGACGGGATCACGGTCATTGTGGGGCCCAACGGCAGCGGCAAAAGCAATATCAGCGACGCCATCAAGTGGGTGTTCGGCGAGCAATCGGTGAAGAGCCTGCGCGGCGCCAAGATGGAGGATGTGATTTTCGGCGGGTCCATCAGCCGCAAGCCGACCGGTTTTGCATGGGTGAGCCTGTTTATTGATAATACCGACCGCAGCATTGATATCGACAGCGATGAGGTGGTCATCACCCGGCGGCTGTACCGCAGCGGAGAAAGCGAATACCGCATCAATAATAACCCGGTGCGCCTGCGGGATATCAACGAGATGTTTATGGATACAGGCCTTGGACGGGATGGCTATTCGGTCATTGAGCAGGGCAAGATCGCGGAGATCGTGAGCGCGAAAAGCACCCAGCGGCGGGAAATTTTCGAGGAAGCCGCTGGAATCTCCCGGTTCCGCTACCGCAAGACCGAAGCGGAGCGCAAGCTGCAGCAGGCTGAGGATAACCTGGTGCGCCTGCGGGATATCATGCAGGAGCTGGAGGACCGGGTAGGCCCCCTGAAGGCCCAGAGCGAAAAGGCCAAGCAGTATGTGGTGCTGGCCGGGGAAAAGAAGTCGCTGGAGATCAGCCTGTGGCTGGAGCAGCTGACCAAACTGGGCCGGCAGCTGGCGGAGCTGGAGGACAAGACCCTGCTGGCTGCTAATGACCGCACCACCGCCCAAAGGCGGCTGGATGAGATCGAGCGGGAGCTGGAGGAGATCCAGCACAAAACTCAGGACGCGAACCTGTATATTGAGCATAAGCGCGAGCGCATCAAGGAGTTTGAGGACGCGATCTCCAACGCTAAGGTGGAGGCGGCGGTCAAGCAGAATACCATTGATCATAATAACGATACCATCGCCGAGCTGGAAAAGGAGCTGGAGCGCAGCGAGCTTTCCGCCGGGGAGCTGGAGGAAAAGCTGACTGCCCTGCGGGAGGATTACCAAAACCGCCTGGATGAGGCCCAAAAGACCCGCGAAGCCCTGGAGGGGGGCCAAAAGGCGCTGGAGGCTCAGCGGCAGGAGGAGCACCGCCTGGCGGCGGAGCAGAGCGCGCTGGCGCTGCAAAAGGAGGAGCTGCAGGGGCAGATCCACCGGGCGGAGCTTTCGGCCGAGACGGCCGGAACGCTGGCCGAGGAAACGGTGACCCGCCTGGAAGCGCTGCGCGGACAGGCCAAGGACAAGGATGAAAATCTGAGCCGCCTGCGGGAAGAACTGGCCGGACATAAGGCCTTTGCCGAAGAGCTGCAGGAGCGGCTGCAAAGCCTGCAGAATAGCAAGAACGGCTACCTGTATAAGCTGAAAAGCCGCAGTGATAGGCAGGCCGAGGCGGAGAGCCGCCAGCGCAACAGCGAAAAGCTGGCCGGTGAGAAACTGCAGCGTGCGCAGGTGCTTTCCGACCTGGAAAAGAACTATGAGAGCTTTAATAACAGTGTCAAGTTTGTGATGAAGCAGGCCGGCGCGGGTGCCCTGCGGGGCATCGTGGGGCCGGTATCCAGCCTTATCAAGACCGAAAACCGCTATTCTACCGCCGTGGAGATCGCGCTGGGCGCGGCGATCCAGAATATAGTGGTGCAGGATGAGGGCGCGGCCAAGCGAGCCATTGCCCTGCTGAAGGAGCGGGGCGCCGGACGGGCGACTTTCCTGCCGCTGACCAATCTCAAAGCGAACCCTGTAAGGGAAAACGACCTAACTGCCCGGGGCGGCTATGTGGGCCTGGCCAGCGAGCTGGTGCAGTGCGATGACCGCTACCGCATGGTGATGGATTCCCTGCTGGGGCGCACCATCGTGGCGGAGGACATTGATGCCGCGACTGCCATTGCCAAAGCGTACAGCTACCGCTACCGGGTGGTGACGCTGGATGGCCAGGTGGTGAATGCCGGCGGCAGCCTTACCGGCGGTTCCGTCAATAAGAACGCGTCCATTCTTTCCCGCCGGGGAGAGATAGACGCCCTGACCGCAGAGGCGAAGAAATACGCAAAGCAGGCGGAGGAGCTGGAGGCCCAGCTGACCGAGCTGCGCCGGGAGACCGATACCATTCAGGCGACGGTGGACGGCATAGAGGCCGAGGAAAAGACCGCGCGGGAGGATCTCATTTCCGCCCAGACGCTGGTGGACCGCCTGGCCGCCAATGTGGAGGAAGCCGAACGCCTGAACGAGCAGGCGCTGCGGGAATACGATGACCTGACCGCCCGTATGGAGCAGCTGCGCCAGCAGAAGATCTCCGGCGGCGAGCTGGTGAAGAAACTGACCGAAGAGGTGGAGCGGCTGACCAGGCTTTCGGCCGAGGGTATGGCTGCCCACGAAATGTTGACTGCGGCCATCACCGAAGCTGCCGAAAAGGTGACTGCCCTGCAGATGGAGGACATCGCCCGGCAGAAGGACTGCGAAGCCGTCCAGATGGCCATTGAGCAGATGGAGGGCCAGCAAAGCGGCAGTGAGGCCGCCCTGGCCGCCTTGCGGGAACGACAGGAGCAGCTGAAAAAGGATAATGAGGCCATCCGGGAGGAGATCGAGCAGATCACCGCCGGGGCGCAAAGCGGCAGCAGCGAGATCGAGGAGCTACGCCGGGATATCAAGGACGCCGATGCACAGCGTGACCAGCTGGAAATGCGCCGCAATATCCTCTCCAAGGAAAACAGCGATGTCATCTCCCGCCGGGAGGCGGCCGCCAGCGAGCTGCTGCGCCTGCAGGAAAAGAGCGAAGGTATGCAGGAGCAGCAGAACAGCATCAGCGCCAAGATGTGGGAGGAATATGAGCTGACCCGCAGCGAAGCGGCCGAACAGGCCATCCCGCTGGAGGATGTGGGGGCGGCGCAGAAGCGCCTTTCCGAGCTGCGCGGCAAGATACGGGCGCTGGGTGCCGTGAATGTGGCAGCCATTGAGGAATACGAGGAAGTGAGCGGCCGGTACCGCTTTATGAAGGAGCAGATAGATGACGCCGAAAATGCCAAGAAGGAGCTGACACGGCTCATCACCGAGCTTTCGGCCCAGATGAGCGCGATCTTTACCGAGCGTTTTGCGGGCATCAACCGCTACTTTGGCGAGATCTTCCGGGAGCTCTTTGGCGGCGGACATGCCGAGCTGCGCCTGACCGATGCCACCGATCCCCTAGAAACGGGCATCGAGATTATCGTGCAGCCGCCCGGCAAGATCATCAAGAATCTTTCCGCCCTTTCCGGCGGCGAGCAGGCCTTTGTGGCCATCTGCATCTACTTTGCCATCCTGCGGGTCAATCCCGCGCCGTTCGTTCTCATCGATGAGATAGAGGCGGCACTGGACGATGTGAATGTCGGCAAGTTTGCCGCCTACCTGCACCGCATGACCGATCATACCCAGTTTATTTCCATCACCCACCGCCGCGGCACCATGGAACAGGGCGATGTGCTGTACGGCGTCACCATGGAGGAGGAGGGCATCAGTAAGCTGCTGCGGCTGGATGTGGCCGAGATGGAAAAGAAATTTGGCAAGAGCCTGAACTAAGGAGAACCAATGGGATTTTTTGATATTTTCCGCAAAAGCGTAAAAAAGACCAAGCAGAGCCTGAGCCTGGAGCTGGATAGTTTCTCCGGGAAGATCACCTTTGATACCTTGGAGGAGCTGGAGGAGATCCTCATCCTGGCCGATGTGGGTGTGACCACAGCGGGCAAGATTTGTTCCCGGCTGGGCGAGCGCATCAAGCGCCGGAACATTGATTCCACCGAGCTGCGGGAGAATCTCTGCGAGATCGTGACCGAGCTGATGGAGCCGGATGAGCCGCTGGTGACGGAGACCAAGCCCAGCGTGGTGCTGGTGGTCGGCGTCAACGGGGTGGGCAAGACCACCTCCATCGGCAAGCTGGCCTATTGGCTGCAGGGCCAAGGCAAAAAGGTGCTGCTGGGCGCGGCGGATACCTTCCGTGCGGCTGCCGGTGAGCAGCTGGGCGTCTGGGCGGAACGGGTAGGCTGCCAGATGATAAAGCACGCCGAGGGCGCCGACCCCGCCGCGGTGGTGTATGATAGCATCACCGCCGCCAAGGCCAGAAATGTGGATGTGCTCATCTGTGATACGGCGGGCCGCCTGCACACCAAGAAAAACCTGATGGAGGAGCTGGCCAAAATAGACCGTGTGCTGGAGCGGGAAGCCCCCGGCTGCAGTCGTGAAACACTGCTGGTGCTGGATGCCACCACCGGGCAGAATGGGCTGAACCAGGCGCGGGAATTTGCCGCGGCCTGCGGCGTCACCGGCATTATTCTGACTAAACTGGACGGCACTGCCAAGGGCGGTGTGGCCATCGCTATCCGGGATCAGCTGGGGCTGCCCATCAAGTTTGTGGGCACCGGCGAGAGCATTGGGGACCTGACCCCCTTCAGCGCCGCAGAATTTGCCCAGGCGCTGCTGCTGAACGAGGACGAGGAATGAAGCTGATATTAGCGACCAGAAACGAGCACAAGGTGGAGGAATTCCAGCGCATCCTGGCCCCGTTGGGCTGGCAGGTCATCCCGCAGGACGCAATTTGTCCGGACCTTGAAATTGAGGAAACCGGCACGACCTTTGCTGAGAATGCATACCTGAAAGCGATGGGCATTTACCGGGCCACCGGCCTGCCCACCGTGGCGGATGATTCCGGCCTGTGTGTGGATGCCCTGAACGGTGCGCCGGGGGTGTATTCCGCCCGCTACGCCGGGGAAGGGCACGATTCCGCCGCCAATAACGCCAAGCTGCTGCGGGAGATGGAAAAAATCCCGGATGAAAGGCGCGCGGCACGGTTTGTCTGCGCCATCTGCGCGGTATTCGGGGAGGTTGACATCGTGCGGTGCGAGGGCGCCTGCGAAGGGACCATTGCCCGCCGACTGCACGGACAGAACGGCTTTGGGTATGACCCGCTGTTCATGGTAGGGGAGCGCAGCTTTGCAGAGCTGGACGGCCCCGCCAAGGATGCCATCAGCCACCGGGGACGGGCGCTGGCGGCACTGTATGAGAAGCTGAAAGACAGAAAAGAAGGAGAATGATATGATGGATTCCAAAACGAGAGCCAAGCTGCGCTCCTATGCCAATACGGTAGAGGCAATTCTGCAGGTGGGCAAAAACGGCATGGGCGAGGCGCTGCAAAAGCAGGTGGATGACGCCCTGACTGCCCGGGAGCTTATCAAGCTGACGGTGCTGGAGACCGCCCCGGAGACCCCCAGGGAGATGGCGGCGACCCTGGCGGAGGCCACCGGCGCCGAGGTGGTGCAGGTGGTGGGCCGCAAGGTGACCCTGTACCGCAAAAACCCAGAAAAGACCATCATTGACCTGCGGTAACGGAGGGGAGAAAAGTGGCAAGAATCGGTTTTTACGGCGGTACCTTCAATCCCATCCACCTGGGCCATGTAGGGGTATGCCGTCAGGCGGTAAAACAGCTGCGGCTGGATTGCCTGCATGTTATCCCCGCCTTTATCCCGCCGCATAAGGCTTCGCCTGATCTGGCCGCAGGGGAGGACCGGCTGGCAATGTGCCGGCTGGCCCTGCAGGGGCTGCCGAATATCCTGGCGGATGACTATGAACTGACCCGCGGCGGCGTCAGCTATACCATCGAGACCATGCGGCATATGCGGGAATGCTACTCCGAGGACGATTTTTACCTCATCATGGGTACAGATAACTACCTGACCTTTACCGCATGGCGGGAATGGCAGGCGCTGGGCAGAATGTGCACGCTGGCGGTGGCCAGCCGGGAAGAGGACGATAAGGAAGCCCTCTATCAGCAGGCCCGCCTGCTGGCGCGGGAAGGGGTGCTCAGCATCTTCTTGGATAATCCCGTGCGGGTGGTGTCCTCCACCGAAATAAGGCAGATGCTGCGCGCCGGGGAGCCCTGCGGGGATCTTTCGCCTGCGGTGGCGGAATACATTGCCGCCCACGGCCTGTATAAGGGGGAGGACCAATGACCCGGCAAGAAATGAGGGAAGCCATCCGCCCGCTGATGAGCGAGGAACGCTACCGCCATTCCCTTGGGGTGGAAAAGGAAGCAGAACGCCTGGCCCGCCGCTGGGGAGAAGACCCCGAAAAGGCGGCGATAGCGGGGATACTGCATGACTGCTGTAAGGAAATGCCCCTCCCAGAAGCATTGCAAATCATGAGGCGAAGTGCTATAATGACCGAAATCGACTTCCGGGAGCAGCCGCAGCTCATTCACGGCTTCGCGGCAGCGGAAATTCTGGGGCGCTACGGTGTCCATGATAAGGATATCGAAAACGCGGTGCGCTACCACACCACCGGCCGGGCCGGTATGAGTCGCCTGGAGAAGATCATCTACCTGGCGGACCTGACCGAGGAGGGGCGGCACTACCCTGATGTGGCCGAGATGCGCCGCTGGGCCGATCGCTCCCTGGATGGGGCGATGCTGTACGCGCTGTGCTATACCATCGGCAAGCTGTGCCGCCTGAAAAGCCCCCTCTGCCGGGAAAGCTGGCAGGCCTACAATGAATATGTAAAACTCTGCAAGGAGGAAAAAGAATGAATTCCAAAGAACTTGCTCTTTCTATCGCCAAATTTCTGGATAGCAAAAAAGCGACCGACCTGGAGGTCATCCAGATCGGCGAGCTGACCACCATCGGGGATTACTTTGTGGTGGCCACTGCCAGCAATACCACACTGGTCAAATCGCTGTGCGAGGACCTGGATGAATACCTGGGTCGCCAGGGCATCGAGCCCAAGCGCATCGAGGGCCGCAGCTCCGCCCAGTGGATCCTAATGGACTACCGCGATGTCATCGTGCATATTTTCTATGCCGAGACCCGCAATTTTTACAGCATCGACCGTGTATGGGCCGATGCCCCCCGCCTGCCGCTGGAGCTGGAAGGCGAGAAAAAATAAATTTGATCAAGCGCCCTAAGCGCCGAATGAGGTTGGGAGGACAGACCGTTGAAACACGAATTTAAGGAAATTGAACCGAAGTGGCAAAAAAAATGGGAAGAAGCCCATGTATTCCATGCCGAAAATGACTACACCAAGCCCAAATACTATGCGCTGGTGGAGTTCCCGTATCCTTCCGGTCAGGGACTGCATGTCGGCCATCCGCGTTCCTATACCGCGCTGGATATCGTAGCCAGAAAGCGCCGGATGCAGGGCTATAATGTGCTGTACCCCATGGGCTGGGATGCCTTTGGTCTGCCCACCGAAAATTTCGCCATCAAAAACCACATCCACCCGGAGATCGTCACCGCGCAGAATGTGGCACACTTTAAGGCCCAGCTCAAGAGCCTCGGTCTCTCCTTCGATTGGGACCGGGAGATCAATACCACCGATCCCGGCTACTACAAGTGGACCCAGTGGATCTTCCTCCAGCTTTTCAAAAAAGGCCTGGCCTACAAAAAGGAGATGTCTGTCAACTGGTGCACCAGCTGCAAGTGCGTGCTGGCCAATGAGGAGGTGGTCAACGGCGTGTGTGAGCGCTGCGGCAGCGAGGTCATCCACAAGGTAAAGAGCCAGTGG
>ERZ791837.2477-NODE-2477-length-10329-cov-2.738953_pt1 | contig 10329 bp, 9 predicted proteins | sample MGYA00510292_ERZ791837 | MGnify/ENA primary metagenome ERZ791837 (study PRJEB30046, sample SAMN00715259) | human gut metagenome | study: EMG produced TPA metagenomics assembly of the A metagenome-wide association study of gut microbiota in type 2...
ACAAAAGATATGTTACCATATCAAACAAAAAAAGTAAAGATTTTTTACAACTTTTATCATTTTCCTGACATATGAATGCTTATGCCGGACACTTCCAACACAAATGCATAATATAAGATATAACCTGATTGGAGCCCTGTTATGAAAAATATTCTTTCCATTAAAAATGTAAGCTATTCTTATCATACACAGGAAGGTGAAACTCCCGCCCTGACTGACATAAGTTTTGATGTCAGCTCCGGAAGCTTCACATGTATTGTCGGTCCGTCCGGATGCGGCAAATCTACACTTCTTTCCCTGATTTCAGGGCTTTTGCATCCCGACAGCGGTGAAATATATATAAATGGATGTAGCTCATCCGGTTCACTTCTTCATATAGGATATATGCTTCAAAAAGACAGTCTTTTTGAGTGGCGTTCTGTTTATAAAAATGTCCTGCTTGGTCTTGAAACAAGAAAAATGCTCACATCTGAAAAAAAGGAACTTGCTGATAAAATGCTTGAAACTTACGGTCTTGTCAATTTTAAAAATGTAAAACCTTCACAGCTTTCAGGTGGAATGAGGCAGCGTGTAGCCCTCATAAGAACACTCGCACTTGAACCTGATATACTTCTTCTTGATGAACCATTCTCTGCTCTTGATTATCAGACCAGACTTGAAGTAAGCGACGACATATATAAAATTCTGAAAGAGCAGAACAAAACGGCAATCCTTGTAACTCATGACATTTCCGAAGCAATTGCAATGGGTGACAAGGTTATTATTTTAAGTGCAAGACCCGGACGAATTAATAAAATTATAGATATAACATTTGATAATCTGACAGACGGACGCACACCTTTTAAAGCAAGAAGTTCTCCCGGATTTTCTGATTATTTCAACACAATATGGAAGGAGCTGGTACAATGAGTGCACAACAGCAGGCCTACCTTAAACAAATAAAAAAATACAAATTATTTATCACATTATCGAGGATTTTTCTTTTTGTTATTTTCCTCTTTTTGTGGGAAATTTCGGCAAGATTCGGCTTGATAGAAGCTTTTATATTCAGTTCACCATCAAGAATCTGCATATGTTTTTATAAAATGCTGATTGACGGAAGCATATTAAAGCATGCTGCTATTACACTCGGCGAAACTTTTTTCAGCTTTGGTCTCATAATTGTATTCAGTATTGGCACCGCCCTGCTTTTATGGCTTTGCAAGCCACTATCCGACATACTTGAACCGTACCTTGTAGTTCTTAACAGTCTTCCTAAATCAGCACTTGCACCAATGCTCATTGTCTGGCTTGGTAACAATGCGAAAGCTATTATTGTAACAGCCATATCCGTTGCAATTTTTGGTACAATACTAAATATATACACAAGCTTTGCCGATACAGACCCTGATAAAATCAAGCTTATGAAAACTTTCGGTGGAAGCCGTTTCCAGATTCTTACAAAGCTTATCCTTCCGGCATCATTAAACACAATTGTAAGTAATATGAAAGTCAATATCGGTCTATGTCTTGTCGGCGTAATCATTGGTGAATTCCTTGCTGCAAGAGCCGGACTTGGATATGTAATAATTTACAACAGTCAGATTTTTAATATGGATCCTATTGCAATGTCAATAATTATTCTGTGCATTATTTCAATGATACTTTTCAAAATTATTGATTTAATACAGAAATGTGTTGAAAAATTATATTAGCCTTTCATAATTTTTATTGACTTTTTATATTATTCGTATTAATATATATTATATAAATTTTAATGGGGTACTTAATATGATTTCACTAACTATCAAAGATACTAAGACTTTCATGTCTCATCTTCTTATAAAAGACACATTTGATAATATGCTCCTATCAGAAGCAGCCATAGTAACAGGCAACACCTATAATATCAATGGTTCAATCAACCGTTCTTTTTTCTCTGATGATGAGCTGGCTTCACTGGCCAGCCCGTCATATTCGCAGTGGTCTAAGATAAAGCCGGTGTGTTTTGGTCTCATTAAAGGTAATAAAGTTCCTACATCATTGAAGATAATATTTCTCTTATCAGAAGGTGACACATCACAGCTGGCCGGGCAGACCGACATTAATCCAGAAGATATCAACGGACTTTTTATAAATATACGCTATTCTGACTCAGGACTTACGCTTGTAACAGGAACCTCTGTCAGAACATTTACACTGGATAAGTCACTTGAACATGCTTTTGACTCATATGTAAAAGTATTCCTTGAAACCTCCGGCATTAACTATGAAGAAATTTCATAGAATTTTAATAATCTCCTGCAGCCGTGTATTTATGCGTATTACGCCCCTTCCTGTTAGCACTCATTTGTTTTGAGTGCTAATTTCTTCTTGACTTTGTTCATTTCCTGTATTAAATTACATTCTAGATTGATTTATGTTAAATTCATTTTGAATTAACAGGCACATAAAAGCTTATCAGGCTTTTAAATATATTTAATGGAGGATTGATTAATATGGCAAACGAACATGGTAATTTATCAATTAACAGCCAGAATATTTTCCCTATAATTAAAAAATGGATGTATTCTGACCATGATATTTTCTACAGAGAATTAATTTCTAATGGTTGTGATGCAATTACAAAGCTAAAAAAACTTTCTTTAATTGGTGAGTATGAAGCCCCTGATGATATTGAATATAAACTTGACGTTAAAGTAAGTCCTAAAAACAAGACTATCAAAATCATTGATAATGGTATTGGTATGACTAAGGATGAAGTAAATGAATATATTAATCAGATCGCTTTCTCAGGTGTTCAGGATTTCATGGAGAAGTACAAAGACAAGGCAAATGAGGATCAGATCATCGGTCACTTTGGTCTTGGTTTCTACTCTGCATTTATGGTTGCTGACAAAGTAACTATCGACACGCTCTCTTTCCAGAAAGATGCAACAGCAGTTCATTGGGAATGTGACGGCGGTACTGAATATGACATGAAAGATTCTGACAAGCAGAATGTCGGCACAGAAATCACACTTTACCTTAATGAAGACAGTTATGAATTTGCAAATGAATATAAAGCAAGAGAAGTTATTGAAAAATACTGCTCATTCATGCCTGTACCTATCTTCTTAACTAACGAGGATGAAGAACCAAAGACAGAGGAAATTCCTGAGGAAGAAGTTACAGAAAAAGATACTGTTATTGAAACATTTATAAAAGAAGCCGAGACAGAAGAAGTCGAAAAAGAAGACGGAACAAAGGAGACAGTCGAAAAAACTCCTGCCAAAAAAATGGCTAAAATAGTAAAACGTCCTGTTCCTTTAAATGATATTCATCCACTTTGGACAAAACATCCAAACGAATGCAGCGATGAAGATTACAAAGAATTTTACCGCAATGTATTCCACGATTATAAAGAACCTTTATTCTGGATTCATCTGAACATGGATTATCCATTTAATTTAAAAGGTATTCTTTATTTTCCAAAGATTAACACAGAGTATGAAACTATTGAAGGCACAATAAAGCTTTATAATAATCAGGTATTCGTTGCTGATAACATAAAAGAAGTTATACCTGAATTCCTGCTTCTTCTCAAAGGCGTTATTGACTGCCCTGACCTTCCTCTTAATGTTTCAAGAAGTGCATTACAAAATGATGGTTTCGTTAAGAAGATTTCTGAGTATATTACTAAAAAAGTCGGTGACAAGCTCACAGGAATGTACAAAACGCAGAAAGAATCATATGAAAAATATTGGGATGATATCAATCCATTTATCAAATTCGGCTGCTTAAAAGATGAAAAATTTGCAGATAAAATGAATGATTATATTATCTTTAAGAACATTGACGGCAAATATCTCACACTCAAGGAATGTCTTGAAGAGAATAAAGAACATCATGAAAATACTGTATTCTATGTTACTGATGAAACAGAACAGAGCCAGTATATCAACATGTTTAAAGAAGCCGGTATTGATGCTGTAATCCTTACACATAACATTGATCAGCCATTTATAACTCACCTTGAGTCTAAAAACGAAGGTGTTAAATTCGCAAGAATAGATGCTGACTTATCAGACAGCTTCAAGGAAGAAACAAGTGAAGATGAATTGAAAGAAATATCTGAAACACTCACTGAAACTTTCAAGAAAGCTCTTGGCAAAGCGGTGACGGAACGAGTGCGGATATACCACTTTTGTGTCGATGCAGTACTTCTCCGCAAACTTTTTCAATTCACCCGAAATGCCCCTTGTGGTGATACGCTGTCCACGCTGATTGAGGAAGATAAAACCGCTGTCCTGCTTCTTTTCTGCAAGCCACGCAATGGCTTCTCCCTGCAAGGACTTCGGAATGTAGATGCGGCGGAGCTTACCTCCCTTAGAGTACAAGTCAAGATAGCCGAGTCTGACGTGTTCCACCTTGATCTGGATCAACTCACTCACTCTCGCTCCCGTTGCAGCAAGAAAGCGGATCACAAAGTACCAGAACAATTCGCCGTCCTCTTTCAGACGCTTCTTGAAGTACAAGTAATCCGCTTCACTGATAACATTTTCAAGGAACGGCTTCTGCTGAACCTTTACAAAGGACAGCTTCCACTTCTCCTTGCCCACGCTTTCAAGGTAGCAGTTCATTCCACGCAGTCGGAGATTTACCGTCTGCGGTTTGAAGTGATCCACAAGCCATACCTTGTATGCCGTGAGGTTCTTCTTGGTCACGCTGCCGTACTGCTCGATGAACTGTCTTAGGGCGAACAGATAGGCGGACTTTGAGTTTTCGGACAGATTTGTTTTGTCCAAATATGCCTTAAATGTGTCAATCATATCGAAAGACCTCCTTCCGATATAATTATAACTGAATATACGATTTAAAAAAATAGGTATTATATTCGCCCTGCAACCATACCGCCATTCTCAGTTTTCTCAAACTTCATGATGAGCGGATCATCAATCTCGTATGTCTGAGTCTCCCAGTTCCATGCACAGACATACACAGCAGGAAAGGGCGAACGCAGAATCGCTTTGAAAAAAGCACCGTAATAGCCGTTTTGTGGTCCGCTGTGAAGCAAATCCATCATCACACGAAATTCATCTTCCAGGACGAAGATGAACAGGTCGGTATTGCCGCTTTTATGCTTTTCGCCCTTCTCTCGCACTTCACGCAGAATGTTTTCAGTTGAACATTCGATGATTGGAGAATCGCAATCAAACTCAGAAAGCTTTTCTGCAAAGTCCCATTTTGTAGGATCATATCCCATATGCGATTTCACGAGCTTCAAATCGCATCTGTGTTGCGCCATTCCTTCCTCTGTATTTGGATAACAGTATTCATGGATTCTATCATAAGCATTTCGTGCTTTCTCCATGATTTCAAGCTGTTCTGCGGTGCTTTTTCGATGAAACCGATTGATATGCGTTATGATTGCATTGTTATGTAGTGTGTGGGTGACTTCAAGAAAACGCTCTTCGTCCAGATACTTGAAATCAGGCATAGACGGATGGGAGTTGTCATCGTGATAATTGTCATCAAAAGCCACTCCTTTGCGCTCAAGGATCATTTTTGCTTCCTGTTCACCTTGCTTCATACTCTCACCTCAGAGTTAATCTTTCAATCATGGGCATGATTTCTTCAATTTTTGCGACTATGCGGTGCTGTTCGGCAAGAGGGGGTAATGGAAAAAGCATAGGATATATCTTTTTGCCTGAAACTACAGGTTGAGCTGTAGCATTATTATTTTGCCCAAGATTCATGTATCTTAGTGTATATACTAAATATTCTCGATAAATTGAGTTTTCGGGATAAGTTGTAATAAAAGCATTATCAGTTACCCACGCTTCTTTTTCAGTAATATGTACACTTCCACAATAATAACCCACTCTACCTATTACTACAGTTTCTTTATGAACGAGACTTGCATTGTGATAACCTGTAATTCCGTTACCGCCATAGACAGGTATACTTCCCTCAATCATTTGTTTTGAAGTTAAGCCTTTTCCTGATTCAATCTGAATTATTGATCCTAGCCTGCACCAACACCAACTATCCGGAATCTCAAACGGTACTTCATCCGCAATACAGCGTTCTTTTCCGTCGATGATCTCATAAGGAATTTTATCCCTTGTTATGATGGCCGATTCGTGCTTGTCTTTCTTGATCTTGCCTGTCTTGATAAGTGCCTGTTTTTCTGCTCTGATACGCTCCAGCAGCACACTTGCAGGTTCATCATCGGGGTTCTGCGGAACGAGCTTGCCCTGTACGGCTTCTTGCAGGATAGACTTTTTCAGGGCTTCGGGGAATGTGGTGTTGAGGGCGGTGAGGTGTTCTTCTGCCTTGCCGTATCTTTCGATGTATGGGAGGAGTTCTTCTATCTTGGCTACTATGCGGTGCTGCTCGGAGAGGGGCGGTAGAGGAATAAGCACTTCGTTGATATTTGCAACGGCTAAGCCTGGCTGTGCTGTTGCCGTAGCATATTGATTAAGATTCAAGGCAGTCAAAAAGTAGCAGCACCATAATACATTCGTATTTGCAAAGGTTTCGACACAAACAGCGTGTTCAGTAGCATAGAATTGCCCATTGGCAAGGTTAATATTTCCGCACAAAGCCCCTTGTCTGCCGATAATAGGATAGTACCCCTCACGATTGAATAAAGGCACATAACCTCTAACACCATTTCCACCAAAACAGGGGTACAATCCTTCCTCTACATTTTCAGCAATTTGATTGGCACTTATATTTTTTCCTGCCTGTAATGTGAAAACAGAGCCAATTCTACACCACTCCCACGAATCAGGAATCTCAAATGGTATCTCGTCCGAAATATCCCGAATCTCCTTGCCAATCTGCTCACAGAAGGCATAAGGCAAATTATCAGAAATATATTTTGTGATTTCTTCACTGCACCATTGCCATACACACATAAAAATGCTATAATAAGGATAACAAATATTTCAAAGATTGTATTGAAGTTGGACTAAGTTATAAATCTTCTATGTTCTGAGAATTAAGTGAAGTTATTGGATAGGTGGATCGCTGAATGTGAAGAGAATTTGATTTAACTATAAATGTAGGAAGTGGTGAAATGCTATGTGTATAAAAATCACAAAAAAAATACCTTTTGAAAACCAAGTTTATCATTATTGCAGCCTTGAAACATTTCGTCTTATTGTGGAGAACAAAGTTTTATTTATGTCAGGCTATCATTATATGAATGATAGTTCAGAAGAAAAATATTTTTTAGATGTTTTTGAGGAAGAAATGAAAAACTTATATGACGGTTTATCAGATGAAGAAAAAGCAAATATTGAAAGCGATGATTATATGAAAAAATACATGACGAGGCTTTCTGAATTATATGCTAATGTGTGCTTTATTTGTTGTTTTTCAAATATACGAGATGATTTAAACCAGTGGCGTGCTTATGGTGATGATGGTAAAGGTATATGTATAGGATTTGATAAATCATTTTTTGAAGGGTTGGTAAAAGAGGGATTTTTCGCTGAAAATGTAACTTATAAGGCAAAGGAAGAATTACACTCTTTTATTTCAGAAAAATTGATTTCAATAAAAAATGAGCATAGTTTGATAACAGACTCAGTTAAATTTACTCGTGAAGTAAAAATGCAAATAGGGCTTAAAAGAGCTAAAGTAAAAAATCCTGCTTTTTTAGCGGAAAATGAATTTCGAATTGGTTTATATGATTCATTAAGTGATGATGCTATAAAGCAATATGTATTTGATGATATACATATTGGAGCAACGGGCTTAAAACAATATATGGGAAATATATATTATTTAGAAAATAATATAAAAATCTCTCCTGTTGATTATAGAACAAATAAAAATCGATTAATCCCTTACAGGAAACTTGAATTAGGCTCAGAACTATTTAAGGCCATAAAATCGGTGACTATAGGACCATTGTGTCAAGCCTCGCCTGAGGAACTTGCTAAATTTCTTGTATGCAAATGTGATAATTGTTTTTGTGGAATTGATACAATATACAAATCTACATTAACCTACGTTTAACAGCCATTTATAAAGATTTTTGTACTCCCGTATCAATTTATAAGCAACCGCCTCATTTTATACGGTTTTTATTAGACTTTTATAAGACGAATTACAATTTTATAAGAATTTAATCTTGACAAATTCTAATAAAATCAGTATAATTATATTATGGAGGCGATAAAATGCTTGATAATGAACTTGTAGATATGGTGAAACAAATACAGCTTGTTCGCAGCGAAAGTAACAAGATAGAGATAAAAGCGGCAAATAAGGGCTGCCCTAATGTGCGTGATTCGCTGTCCTCTTTTTCAAATCAGTCGGGCGGAGGCGTTATTATTTTCGGCGTAGATGAAAATGACGGCTACGCTGTCTGTGGAGTATATGACGCTGCTGACCTTATGGAAAAGGTCGAGGCGCAGTGTCAGGAAATGACGCCTGTGATAAGACCGCTGTTTTCCGTTGCATCTATCGACGGCAAAACTGTCGTATCTGCCGAGATACAGGAGATTGATAATGCTGACAAACCCTGCTTTTACAGCGGTGTGGGCAGACTGAAAGGCTCATATGTCAGGTCGGGCTACGCTGACAGACTTATGACGGAATATGAGGTTTACAGCTATGAGGCTTTCAAAAAAAGCATTCACGACGAGCTGAGAACTTGCGAAAGAGCCTTTGAAAAGGACATTCAGACCAACACATTCAAGCTTTATTTTGACTTGCTGAAAAGCAAGAAGCCTAATCTTGCCGAGCTTTCAAATGAAGAAATATGCCGTCTGCAAGGTTTTACTGATGAGGGCAAACCGACTTTGGCAGGGATAATGCTTTTCTCAAACTACCCGCAGGCGTTTTTTCCGCAGCTTTGCATAACGGCTGTGTCCGTACCCGGAACTGAGATAAGCAGTACGGCAAGCGTCGGCGAACGTTTTATAGACAATCAGCGAATAGACGGAACACTTGTGCAGATGCTGAATGATGCTTTGGTGTTCGTGCGCAAAAATATGAAAACTGCTACTATCATAGACCCGAACACGGGCAAGCGGACGGACAAGACGGAATATCCTGTAATTGCTATAAGAGAGCTTATCCTGAACGCTCTTATCCACAGAGATTACAGTATCCACACGGACACGACGCCTATAACCATAAAGATGTTCAGCGACCGTTTTGAGATAGAAAATCCCGGCGGACTTTACGGCAGAATGACCCTTGACAGATTGGGAAAAGTGTCTGCCGACACAAGAAACCCTAAGATAGCGGGTGCTATGGAGATACTCGGTGAAACGGAGAACAGATACAGCGGCATACCTACGATAATAAATGCTATGGAACAAAGCGGTCTGCCTGCGCCGAAATTCGAGAGCGACAGAGGCGTATTCAAGGTGACGTTGTACAACAGCGCCGCCGAAAGCGTGCCGACAGACGACATTGAAACTGAGATACTTAAGTTCTGCAAAACGCCGAGAAGCAGAAATGAGATAGCGGAGTTTTTCAATGGCAGAATGACGATCGCTTACGTTATGGAAAGGTACGTCAAGCCAATGATAGCAAGCGGCATGCTTATTATGACGATACCTGAGAAGCCTAAGAGTAAGTATCAGAAGTATTTGGCAAGGTGAGGATAAAGGTAGAGTGGATAATTATGAATGGAAATGCAAATCAGAATTTGTGGAGGAGAATATGAAATGAAAATCTATGATATTTCTCAAGAGGTTTTCGGCTGTCAGGTATATCCAGGCGACCCGACACCGAAAAAAAGGGTGATTTCTTCAATGGAAAAAGGCGATTTGTATAACCTGACGGCTTTTAGTATGTGCGCTCACAACGGCACGCATATAGATGCGCCGTTTCATTTTATCAAAGACGGAAAAACCGTAGATTCCGTAAGTTTAGATACATTTATAGGAATGGCTTATGTTGCAGAACATAATGGAATCGTTTCTGCCGATGATGCCACGGAAATACTTGAAAAAGCGAAAAAACAGAATTCAGAAGCGGCAAAGAGAATTCTTATCAAGGGAGATGCAGAGGTCTCTGCGGAAGCAGCTAAAGTGTTTGCTGAATCAAACATTTTACTGCTTGGTAATGAATCTCAAACTGTCGGTCCTGAAAATGCTCCGATGGAAGTACACCTTATCCTATTAAGAGCTGGCACTGTATTGCTTGAAGGGATACGTTTAGCAGAAGTTTCAGAGGGCGTTTATTTCTTAAACGCAGCACCATTAAATCTATCAGGTGCGGACGGTTCGCCTTGCAGAGCTATACTGATCGCTGCTGAAAGATAAATTCCAACTTATAGATGTACAACAAAATTATTATCAACATAACAGCCACACCTCGTGCCGATTTGACAGCACG
>ERZ791837.2478-NODE-2478-length-10325-cov-2.910711_pt1 | contig 10325 bp, 7 predicted proteins | sample MGYA00510292_ERZ791837 | MGnify/ENA primary metagenome ERZ791837 (study PRJEB30046, sample SAMN00715259) | human gut metagenome | study: EMG produced TPA metagenomics assembly of the A metagenome-wide association study of gut microbiota in type 2...
TTTATCCAGCTAAGCTACTGAGGCATATTATGTATTATCGTTGATTTTTTGAAATCCAACGCGCTTGGTAACGAATATGCAGAATGATTTTCACACCGAAGTGACCGACTGCGTTGCAACCGGAACGGTGTTAAACTTGTTGCATCAAAATTTGTTGAGAAAACCGTGATTCTCGGTCTTGCATTTGATTAGAACAATCACTTCTGCCCCCAAGGTATCAGGTTGACCGAATTCTTAGGAGGCTTGCGCTCTATCCATCTGAGCTACGGAGACGGATGCCCTATTATAATACAGCATTTTGCGGATAAAATCAAGTTGAACCGGCGGGCAAAATGGTGTATGCTATAGAGGAAATGAAAATAGCCGCGGCAGGCTTTGCCGCGTGCGGAGGAACTTATGGAAAAGGCAAAAGGGAAAAAGCTGTTTTACCGCCCGGCGGGCAAGCGCAAGGGGATGTATACGCCTACGCAGATCATCTGTGTGAGCTTTGTCATCGTGATCGCGCTGGGCACCTTTCTGCTCAGCCTGCCTGTTGCCAGCAAGCATGGGCGGCTGGATGTACTGGATGCCATGTTCACCGCCACAAGCGCTACCTGCGTTACTGGTCTGATCGTGCGGGATACCTGGACCCAGTTCACCTACTTTGGGCAGGCGGTGATCCTACTGCTCATTCAGGTGGGAGGTCTGGGGTTGGTCACCCTCACCAGCTTCTTCGCGCTGGCTATGCGGCGGCGCATGGGCTTCCGCGATCTGCGGCTGCTGGGAGAAAGCGTCTCAGCGGACGGATATGCGCAGGCCAAGGACGTGCTGAAGATCGTGGTGGGACTGGCTGGCCTGTTTGAAGGCATTGGCATTGTGCTGCTGCTGTTCGCCTTTGTGCCGCAGTTCGGGCTGGAAGGCATCTGGGTGAGCGTGTTCACGGCCATCTCGGCTTTCTGTAACGCGGGCTTTGATCTGTTTGGCCGGTTCGGCCAGTATTCCTCACTGGCACCCTATGTGAACAATTACTATGTTCAGGCCGTTGTGATGTTCATGATCATCTCCGGTGGTCTGGGTTTCATGGTCTGGGTGGAGATCGGCGAGTACCACAAAAAACACCGCTTGTCTCTGCAGGCCAAGGTGGTGCTGAGCTTCTCGGTGATCCTGTGGCTCGGCGGCGCGGCGCTCATCGCGCTGATGGAGTGGAACAATCCTGCCAGCATGGGCGGGCTCTCTGTGCCCGGTAAGCTGATGGCGGCGCTGTTCCAGTCGGTCACGCTCCGCACGGCGGGCTTTGCGACCTTCGACCAGAACGCGCTGTCAGACGTATCAAAGGCTGTGGCAGATTTTCTGATGCTTGTCGGCGGCTCGTCCGGCTCGACGGCGGGCGGCGTGAAGACCGTGACGGTCGGCGTGATTCTGCTTGCCGCGTGGTCGACCGCGCGCGGCAGGACAAGCGTGCAGATCATGAAGCGCCGGATCCCGCAGCAGGCCGTTGCGAACGCGTCCGCGCTGTTCATTCTGGTGCTGCTGCTGTCCGGCCTCGGCGCGGCGTTTTTGAGCATCGCGGATCATGTCAGTCTGGAAAACGCGCTGTATGAGACGATTTCTGCGCTGTGCACCGTCGGTCTGACGACCGGCATCACGAGTTCACTGTGCGCCGCATCGCAGATCGTTCTGATCATTTTTATGTTCTTCGGGCGGCTTGGGATCATGACTATCAGCGTCGGCTTCATGGCCGCCGACCGCGCCGAAGAACGCGTCAGCTACGCGGAAACAAAAATCATGATCGGGTGAGCGGATAAGGCGGCAGAATATACCGATTTTACGGGAATCTTCGGCGAATTCGCAGCTTCCCAATGGGCCGACAGAGTCGTCGGCCCCTACAACGACCCTCGCTAACCCCTGTAGGGGCGGACGACTCTGTCCGCCCGCAGAATATACCGACTTTATGGTAATCTTCGGCAAATTCGCAGCTTCCCAACGGGCCGATGTGTGCATCGGCCCCTACACTCCAATGGGTGAGTGCATCCGATTTTTTTGAAATTCCACCTGAACGACCGGCGGTTATACGCAGACAAAGGGAGTAAAACCATGAAAAAAACATATATTGTAATTGGACTTGGACGCTTCGGCTGTGCGGTCGCACAGCGGCTGTATGAGCTTGGGAGCGAGGTACTGGCGATTGATCTTCGGCCTGAGCTTGTGCAGCGGATGGAGAGCAAAGTCACCTGCGCCGCCGTGTGCGACGTGCGGGATGAGGACGCACTGCGCACGCTCGGCGTGCGCAATTACGACTGCGCTGTCATCGCCATCGGCGGCGATCTGGCTACGAGCGTCGTTGCGACGCTGAACCTCAAGGAGCTGGGCGTGCAGAGCGTCGTGTGCAAGGCCACCGACGAAACACAGCGCCGGGCGCTGGAAAAGATCGGGGCAGATCATGTCGTCGTGCCGGAACGTGAATCCGGCATCAAGCTGGCGCAGTCTTTGACCTCGTCGAGCATTCTGGACTTTATCGAGCTTTCGCCGGACTGCGGCATTGCCGAGCTGCAGACGCCGAGCGAATGGTGCGGCAAGAGCATCCGGGAGCTGGATATCCGCGCAAAATACGGCGTGAACGTCATCGCCGTGCGGGAAAACGGAAAGGTACACGTCACGCTGGACGCGAACCGCCCGCTGAACGAGCATATCACGCTTGTCCTGCTCGGCGAGAACGACCGGCTCGCGAGGGTGAAGCCGTGATGGAGGAAACAATCACAAGCCGCCGGAACCCGCTTCTGGCGCACACGAAAAAGCTGCTCACCTCGCGCGCCTACCGCGAAAAATCCGGCGAATTCGCCGCCGACGGCGTGAAGCTGCTGGCGGAGGCCGCGCGTTGGTACCCGGGGCTGCATACTGTGATTGCGGCGGAACACGTAGAATTATGTAAACTATCAGATACCGTGCGCGTTGTCCGTGTACCCAGGGATGTGATGCAGTCCGTCTCTCTGATGGACGCGCCGCAGGGCGCGATCTTCCTCTGCCGCCTGCCGGAGCGGAAGCCCGGCACGATCCTGCCGGGGACGCTTCTGCTGGACGGCATTCAGGACCCCGGCAATCTCGGCACGATTCTCCGCACAGCGGACGCGCTGGAGGTTCCGGTCGTGCTGCTGGACGGCTGCGCCGACACGTATAACCCCAAGACGGTCCGCGCCTCCATGGGCGCGGTGTTCCGCACCCAGCCTGTCAGCATGACGAGGCAGCAGGCCATCGCCGCCTGCCGGGAAGCGCATATCCCGCTGCTGGCGACCGCCATGTCTGCCGACGCTGTTGATCTGCGGCAGGCAGATTTGTGCAATGCGGCGGTCGTGATCGGCAGCGAGGGACAGGGAATTTGTCCAGAACTATTCGCGGCTGCGGAGCAGAAAATCATCATCCCCATGTCCCCGCGCTGTGAGTCTTTGAACGCGGCAGTCGCCGCGACGATCGTTCTGTGGCAGATGAAGCGGTGAGGCACCGATGATGCGCTCACGCGGCTTGCCGCAGGGGCGGACGACTCTGTCCGCCCGACAGTGGGCATCGGCCCCTATGATTCGCAAACTATAAAAAATCCGAGAAAGACAGAGGGATTTTTATGCTGGAATACTGGTTGTGGCTGACCGGTCGCAGGGGCGTGGGACTGCGCGGGCTGCGTGCGCTGCTAGAGCAGTTCGGAACGCCCGAGGCGGTCTACTGCGCGGCAGAGCAGGATTACCCGCAGGCGCTGCGCCCGGAGGGGCGCGCTTCGCTTGCCGATAAGGAGCTTGCGCCTGCGCGGCAGATCCTGCAGCAGTGCTACCGGAAGAACATCCATGTTCTGACGTTTCAGGACGCCGCTTATCCGAACCGGCTCAAAAATCTTGACGATGCGCCTCTGGTATTGTATTATCAAGGCGTTTTCCCGGATTTTGACGCGGAACCGGTCATCGCCATGGTCGGCACGCGCAAGGCCTCCGCGTATGGGCTTCTTCAGGCGAAGCGCCTCGGCTATGAGCTTGGCCGCTACGGCGCAATTATTGTATCCGGCGGCGCTGCCGGAATTGACACCATGGCGCTGCGCGGGGCCATATCCTCCGGAACAGCGCCGGTGGCTGTGTTTGCCTGCGGCGTGGATATCGACTATCCGGCGAACAACCGGAGTCTGTTTGAGGATCTTCGCGCCCACGGCTGCGTCATCAGTGAGCTTCCGCCCGGAACGCCGCCGCTGGCGGAGCATTTTCCGCCCCGCAACCGCATTCTGAGCGGTCTTGCGCTCGGCTCCGTGGTCGTGGAAGCGCCCAGAAAGAGCGGCGCGCTCATCACCGCCCGCCACGCGCTCGAACAGGGCCGGGATGTGTTCACGCTGCCCGGAAATCTCGGAAATCCGACCTGCGAGGGCAATATCCAGCTGCTCAAGGAGGGCGCGATCCTGATCTCCGAGGGCTGGGACGTTTTACAGGAATATACCTATCTCTACCCGGATCTGCCCCTGCGCCAGAGGCCGCTCGGCCCCATGACGCTCGGCCCGCAGGAGACGAAGGACAACCTTGTTGTGGCGGAAACTTCGTCCAACCCGGAAAAAACTGACACAAAAGCCGTTGACAAGCAGGAAAACAGGGCTTATATTGACGTACAGGAAATTTTGCCGCGCGTATCTGCCGACGAAGCCGCCGTTCTGCGGCAGCTGGAGGGCGGAAAGCAGCCGGTCGACCGGATGATCGACGAAACGCAGCTGCCCGCCGGGCGCGTACTGTCCGCGCTGACGCTGCTGGAGGTCAAGGGCTTTGTCAAGCGGCTGCCGGCCCGGTATTATGAGCTGGCGAAAAAATAACATGGAGGCGTCTATGCCGAACGCAAAACAGAATCTGGTCATCGTGGAGTCTCCCTCGAAGGCCAAAACCATCGGAAAATATCTTGGCCCCGACTATCAGGTCAAGGCCAGCATGGGCCATCTGCGCGATCTGCCGAAGAGCACGCTGAGCGTCGATATCGAGCACGATTTTGAGCCGGAGTACCAGCCGCTCAAGGGAAAGGAAGACATCATCGCAGACCTGCGCAAGGCCGCGAAGGGCTCCGGCCGCATCTATCTCGCGACTGACCCGGACCGCGAGGGCGAAGCCATCTCGTGGCATTTGAAATATCTGCTGAACATTCCGGATAACGAGACATACCGCGTGACCTTCAACGAGATCACACGCAACGTCGTGCAGGAATCCATCCAGCACCCGCGTCCCATCGACCAGAATCTCGTCGACGCGCAGCAGGCGCGCCGCGTGCTCGACCGCATTGTCGGCTATCAGCTCAGCCCCCTGCTCTGGAAAAAGATCCGCAAGGGCCTGTCCGCCGGACGCGTGCAGTCTGTCGCGACCCGTCTGGTCGTCGACCGCGAGAACGAGATCCGGGCCTTTGTCCCGCAGGAATACTGGACGCTGGATGTAAATCTGAACCGCGCCGGCAAGCCCGGCAGCTTCACCGCGCACTACTACGGCGACCCGCAGAAGCGCGAGCTGACGAGCGAGCAGGATGTGCAGTCCGTTCTGGACGCGCTGGAGGGCCAGCCGTTTTCCGTGACCGGCGTGAAGAAATCGGAGAAAAAGCGCACCCCCGCGCCGCCCTTCATCACCTCGACACTCCAGCAGGAGGCATCGCGCAAGCTCAACATGACCCCGCGCCGCACGATGATGATCGCGCAGCAGCTCTATGAGGGCGTGGAGATCTCCGGCGAGGGCTCCGTCGGCCTCATTACCTACATGCGTACCGACTCGCTGCGCATTTCTGAGGAAGCGCTTGCCGCCGCAGGCGATGTGATCCGCAGCCGCTACGGCGCAGCCTATTACGCCGAACCCCGCCGCTATAAGCCGAAATCCGGCGCGCAGGACGCGCACGAGGCCATCCGCCCATCGAACGTTGCACTCTATCCGGAAGCGGTCGAGCATGATCTGACCAAGGAGCAGTACCGGCTCTATAAGCTCATCTGGAGCCGCTTCATTGCGTCCCAGATGACAAACGCCCTGTATGACGTGACGGCGATCGAAGCCGCCTGCGGCAGCCATGTCTTCCGCGCGACCCACCAGAGCATGAAATTCTCCGGCTTTACCGCCATTTATGAGGAGGGCCGCGACGACGAGCAGGAGAAGCTCGATTCGCCGCTGCCCGACCTTGCCCCCGGCGAGGCGCTCACGGCCTCCGGCTTTGACAAGCAGCAGCACTTCACCCAGCCGCCCGCACGCTATACGGAGGCGTCTTTAGTGCGCGCGATGGAGGAAAAGGGCGTCGGCCGTCCGTCGACCTACGCGGCGATCATCGCCACGATCCAGGATCGCGAATACGTCATCAAGACCGACAAAAAGCTCTCGCCGACGAAGCTCGGCGAGGTGGTCAACGGGCTGATGATGGACCGCTTCCCCAATATCATCAGCGTCGAATTCACCGCCGACATGGAAAAGCAGCTCGACCGCGTGGAGGAAGGGCAGGTCTACTGGAAGGAAGTCCTGCGGAAGTTCTACGGCGGCTTCCATCAGGAGATGCTGGACGCGGAGCAGGCGCTGAAGGACACCCGCCTCAAGGTGCCGGATGAGGTCTCGGATGAAAAATGCGAGATCTGCGGCCGGAACCTTGTCGTGAAAACGAGCCGCTTCGGCAAATTCCTCGCCTGCCCCGGCTACCCGGACTGCAAGTTTACAAAGCCGATTACGGAAAAAATGCCGGGCCGCTGTCCGAAGTGCGGCAGCGCGATTCTGAAGCGCAAGAGCAAGCGCGGCTACGCCTATTACGCGTGTGAGCGCGGCGCAGCCTGCGGCTTTATGACGTGGGACGTGCCGACGGATCAGGATTGCCCGGTCTGCGGCCAGACGATGTTCAAGCGCTCCGGCAAGGGCGCAATGAAGCCGTTCTGCGCGAATCCCGAGTGCTCGAACTTCCTGCCGGAGGACAAGCGCGGCTACCGCCGCAAGTCCACAGCCTCCGGCGAGGCCGCGACGGCGGAATCCAACGCCGAGGCTGCTGCCGAAGCCGCGCAGAAGCAGGCGGAGGAGAAAAAGGCCGCGAAAAAAACGGCGGCCAAAAAGCCCGCCGAAAAGGCAGCTGCAAAGAAGCCTGCCGCGAAGAAGGCAGCGGCAAAAAAGCCCGCGGCCAAGAAGCCGGCTGCGAAAAAGGCCGCCAAAAAGACCGAGCCGGAAGACGATCTTCCGTTCTGATACAGAGATAGAAAGGACGCCCCAATATGCTGGAAGTGAAAGTGATCGGCGCGGGTCTTGCGGGCTGCGAGGCCGCGTGGCAGCTGGCCGAGCGCGGCATTCATGTGACGCTGACCGAGATGAAGCCGCACAAAATGACGCCCGCACACCACTGCGCGGACTTTGCGGAGCTTGTCTGCTCCAACTCCCTGCGCGGCGACCGGCTGGAAAACGCCGTCGGCCTTTTGAAAGAAGAGCTGCGGCGGCTGCACAGCCTGATCCTGACCTGCGCGGAGGCAAACCGCGTCGAGGCAGGCGGCGCATTGGCCGTCGATCGCTACGGCTTTTCCGGCATGGTGACGGAAAAAATCAAGTCGCACCCCAACATCACCGTCGTGGAGGCGGAGGAAACCGAGGTCCCGGCAGGCCCGGTCATCATTGCGACCGGTCCCCTGACCTCCGACGCGATGAGCGCTGCGATCCAGCGCTATTTCGGCGGGCAGGAGTACATGAGCTTCTTTGACGCCGCTGCGCCGCTCGTGACCTTCTCGTCCATCGACATGGACAAGGCGTGGTTCGCGTCCCGGTACGACCGGGGTGACGCAGATTATGTCAACTGCGCAATGGATAAGGATGAATACCTTGCCTTTGTCGACGCGCTCAGCTCGGCGGAGGAAGCGCCGGTGCACGGCTTTGAGGACAAGCACGTATTCGAGAGCTGTATGCCCGTCGAGGTCATGGCCCGGCGCGGCATCGATACCCTGCGCTACGGCCCGTTGAAGCCCGTGGGCCTCAAGGACCCGAAGACGGGGCATGAGCCGTATGCCGTCGTGCAGCTGCGCAGGGATAATGCCGCAGGCTCCGTCTATAATATCGTCGGCTTCCAGACCCACCTGAAATTCCCGGAGCAGAAGCGCGTGTTTTCCATGATCCCCGCGCTGCACGACGCGGAATTCGTCCGCTACGGCGTGATGCACCGCAACACCTTCCTCGATTCCCCTCGCCTGCTTGACCGGTACTATGCCGATAGGCAGAACCCGCTGGTCGCGTTTGCAGGTCAGATGACGGGCGTGGAGGGCTATGTCGAATCGACGGCCTCCGGTTATCTTGCAGGTGTCAGCATGGCGGCAAAGCTCAAGGGCGAGCCGCTTCCCGATTTCCCGCGCGAAACAGCCATCGGCGCGCTGGCGGCGTACATTTCGGATACGAGCGTCGGCTCGTTCCAGCCGATGAACGTGAATTTCGGCATTCTGACGCCGCTTGACCGCCGCGTCAAGGGAAAGGCCAATAAAAATCTCGCCATCGCGCAGCGGTCGCTTGCGCTTATCGATCAAATGACAGGGCAGGAGGAAGCAACATGAGAATTCTGGTAGACGCCATGGGCGGCGACAACGCCCCTGACCAGATCGCGCTGGGTGCGATCCAGGCGGCAAAGGACTTCGGCTGCGAGGTCGTGCTGGTCGGACGCGGCGAGGCGATCCTGCGTGCGCTGAAGGATCAGGGCATCGAAACGCTTCCCAAGGGCGTGGAGATCGCCAACGCGGACGACGTCGTGGATATGCACGACGATCCGGCGACGGTCGTAAAAAAGAAAAAGGATTCCAGCATGGTCGTGGGCCTGAATATGCTGAAGGAGGGCGGCGGAGACGCGTTCGTCTCCGCAGGCTCGACCGGCGCGCTGCTCTCCGCCGCGACGCTGACCGTCCGGCGCGTCAAGGGCATCCGCCGCGCCGCCATGGCTCCGCAGATCCCGACGAAGACCGGCCGGGAGGCCGTGCTCATCGACTGCGGCGCGACGGCCGACTGCACGCCGGAATTTCTGCTGCAATTTGCGTTCATGGGCTCGTATTACGCCGAAAAGGTGCTGGGTATCGAAAACCCGCGCGTCGCGCTTTTGAACATCGGTGCAGAGGATTCCAAGGGCAGCGAGCTGCAAAAGGCCGTCTATCCGCTCCTGAAGCAGGCAGGCGAGGCCGGGGCGATCAACTTTACCGGCAATATCGAAGCGCGTGACGTGCCGCTGGGCGGCGCGGACGTGGTCGTGGCCGACGGCTTCTCGGGCAATATCCTGCTCAAGGGCATTGAGGGCACGGCGCTGTTCATGGCCTCCATGATGAAGGATATGTTCAAGAAAAACGTACTTACCAAGCTGGCGGCGCTTTTGTGCATGGACGGCGTGAAGGCGTTCAAGAAAAAGATGGACTACCGCGAGACGGGCGGCACGGCCCTCATCGGCCTGAGCAAGCCCGTGATCAAGGCGCACGGCTCATCCGACGCGCTGGCCATCCGCAACGCCATCCGGCAGGCCATCGGCGCTGTCGAGGCGGATGTGGCCGCGACGCTGGCTGCAAATATGGACCATATGGTCATACCAAAGGAGTATCAACATGCTGAGTGAACTGGAAGCCGGGCTGGGCTACACGTTCCGGGACAAGAGCATTCTCGAAAACGCGCTGACACACAGCTCCTATGCCAATGAGAACCGCGAGCGCGGTCTGCGCGACAACGAACGGCTGGAATTTTTAGGCGACTCGATTCTGGGCTTCGTCGTGGCGGATTATCTGTACCGGAGCTTTCCGGACAGGCCGGAGGGCGAGCTGACGCGCATCCGCGCCGATCTTGTCTGTGAGAAAAATCTGGCCCGCGCGGCGGGCACGATCAGCCTTGGAAGCTTCCTGCTGCTCGGCCACGGCGAGGAGCACGGCGGCGGCCGCAAGCGCGATTCCATCGTCTCCGACGCTATGGAGTCCGTGATCGCGGCCAGCTACATGGACGGCGGCTTCTCCGCCGCGAAGGAGATCATCGACCGCCTGATCCTCTGCGACGTTCCGGCAGGCAAGCCGCATAATTTCGACTATAAGACCGCGCTGCAGGAGCTGGTGCAGCGAAAAAAGGATCAGGTACTCCGCTATGAGCTGATCGGCGAATCCGGCCCGGATCACGACAAGCATTTCGTGGTGGCTGTGCGGTTCAACTCTGACCGCGTGGCCCGTGGCGAAGGCCGCAGCAAAAAGGCCGCTGAGCAGTGCGCCGCAAAAGAAGCGCTCAAGCTGCTGGGCGTGATAAAGGAAAAGTAAATGGTATTCAAGGAACTGGAGATCCAGGGCTTCAAGAGCTTTCCCGATAAAGTCAAAATTCGGTTCGACGCAGGCGTTACCGGTGTGGTGGGTCCCA
>ERZ791837.2482-NODE-2482-length-10309-cov-3.213965_pt1 | contig 10309 bp, 7 predicted proteins | sample MGYA00510292_ERZ791837 | MGnify/ENA primary metagenome ERZ791837 (study PRJEB30046, sample SAMN00715259) | human gut metagenome | study: EMG produced TPA metagenomics assembly of the A metagenome-wide association study of gut microbiota in type 2...
TTGTCTGTAGTCAGTGCAGGAATGGCATCTACCAATAAGGCTGAGACTTCATCAACAGTACTTCGGGCAGCATCTACCATACTGGCGGCAGATGCTTTGTCTTCCGTCTGTGCACCATCCACTGCCATTTGATATTGTTCGTAAGCAGCGCGTTCGGCTGCTAATGCTGCCTTATACATAGCTTCTACTTCGTCTTTCCGTTGAGAAGTAACTACACTGTCCTTGTATAAAGTAAGTATACGATTATAAGTTATTTTCGCAAGTGACAGGTCGCTCTTAGTCTTATTCCAGAGTTGCAATGCAGTGGCTACAATCTGTCGTCGGGTGCCGGCATCAATTTTTTTGTTTTGCAGTACTGCTACTTGCTCCAATGCATTGACTTGTTGAGACTTGGCGTGTACTTCCGGACTATTAATTACTACAAGAGTGTCTCCCTGACGCACCCAATCTCCCTCTTGAACGAGAAACGTATCAATGCGTCCGGGAAGTTTTCCGCTGATACGGATTTCTGTGGCCTCTGCTTCTCCTTGCAGAACCAGTGGTTGTTTGTGCATCAATATCATTCCAAGGGCGGTAAAGATACCGACGACTAGCAAAATAATAACAAAAGCCCATGAAAGGGTTCTACTAGTTGGTTTCATTGTTTGTTACGGTTTAGGTTGATAGTTTATAAATTGTTCAGGTGTACCACAAAGTGAAAGTAAATTCATTAGTGCTACATCATACTCATAATAGGCTGCCAGGCGAGCTACTTTTACACTGGCAAGCATTGTTTCGGCATCAATAACTTCGGTGGAAGTTGCCATTCCCTCTGCAAATGATTTCTTCCGGATACGTACAAGTTCCTCACTTAAAGCAATCGTAGCATTCAATGCTTTTGCATTATCCTGTGCTTTTTGCAATTGCGTATAGAGTTTATCTACTCCAACTGCTAGATCGTCACGGGCTTTCATCTGTCCGAGGGCTAATGTTTGTTGAGTTAATTTCGACTGCCGGATCTTCTTTTCACGATCTAATCCGTCGAATAGATTCCATGTAAAGCCAATGCCTATCATTGTACGTGGCAGTAAATTACTCTGAATGCCATGCGAATATAAGGTCTGTTTTCCGAAAAGGGCTATATTCGGCAGATAGCCGCTTTGAGCAATCTTCACTTCCTGTTTGGCAATATGTTCTTGTAGCTGTAACTGGTTAAGCATATAGTTCCCACTGTTAACAGATAGGTCGAAAAGCATTTTCGGCGGCAAAGAGTCATTCATAAAAAGTGGAGAAGTGGGAACAATGTTTTCATCCATATCTTTTTTATTCAGTAATACCTTGAGCGTATTTTGAACCACAGTTTCATCTTTTCGTGCAGCATCCAGTGTACGTTTGGCTTCGTCCATATTTACTTGGGCAAAAAGCCGTCCTGCTTTGTCAATCATTCCGGCAGCTTCCAGTTTCAGTGCATTCTCATAATGTTTTTGCAGTCCCTTATAAGTTTCTTCCCGAACGGTTACGATTTGCTGTGCCAGCCGTAATCCGTAATAACTTTCCGTTAACAGATTTTGTTGGGTAGCAGCAGTCTGTGCCCGGTTTTCACGTGCCAAGTCCACCATTGTCCGGCCGATATTAGTTGCATGAAATCGTTTTCCTCCGGAAAAGAGTACCCATTCTGCAGATAAATCAATAGAGGTTAAATTACGTGGAGTCAGGGGGAAAACAAGAGTATTTGCCCCTATCTGATCCAGAATCGCCGAAATAACTTGATCGTCCGGAATTATGGAATGTACAAAATTCTTTGCCGGATCTGTAAATTGAGACAACGGCTGCTTCACCTCGATCTTCTCCGACATATGTACAAATGCACCCGAAGATTGAAGGCTGGGATACCAAAAAGCATTCAATTTATCTCGCTCTGCCTTAGCTATTTCTATACTTTTATCGGCTATCTTTAAGCTTTGATTTTCTTGTCGGAGTAGACGTAATGATTCCTCAAAACTCAATGAAACCTGTGCATCTGCCCAAATAGCAGAGAAACACAAAGCAAGTAGTACAAAAAGTGATTTATTTTTTTTCATGCTGGTTAGGTTAAATCTAAAATTGAGACTTTCTAACAGATGAAGGAACAGGTTTGTTCACTCCAACAAATGGAGAAACAACTTTTTAAACTCAATGAAAGAGTTATCGATTATTCTGATTTAGTTCAAAGTTATGTAATATTTCCCCTATTAAAAAATCAAGGATTTTATTTGAGATATAAAAATTATATTTACCTTTGCAGTGTAATTTAAAGGAAGATCCTTTAAACTGGTAAAAATGCGGTAGTAGCTCAGTTGGTAGAGCATTAGCTTCCCAAGCTAAGGGTCACGAGTTCGAGTCTCGCTTACCGCTCACGATAAAAGTCAGATAGTTATTTTTTAGCTATCTGGCTTTCTTTTTGTGACTGAAAGATAACAATGGGCAAAGTCTCTTTCTACTATGAAAATAATGCATGAAGAATAGGGCAGTTCATGCATTTTTCGTATTTTTGCACCCTGTTTTGACACTTATGAGTACTTTAAATAAAAAAATATAATGGCAAAAGAACTGAAAGACCTTACCAAACGTAGCGAGAATTACTCGCAATGGTATAACGATTTGGTGGTAAAAGCTGATTTGGCAGAACAGTCTGCCGTACGCGGATGTATGGTGATTAAGCCTTACGGATACGCAATTTGGGAAAAGATGCAACGTCAACTGGACGATATGTTCAAGGAAACAGGGCACGTGAATGCTTATTTCCCGTTATTAATTCCAAAATCATTCCTGAGCCGCGAAGCAGAACACGTAGAAGGTTTCGCTAAAGAATGTGCCGTAGTGACTCATTACCGTTTGAAAAATGCAGAAGACGGCTCTGGCGTAGTAGTAGACCCTGCTGCCAAATTGGAAGAGGAACTGATTATTCGCCCTACATCAGAAACAATCATCTGGAATACTTATAAGAATTGGATTCAGTCATATCGTGACCTGCCTATTCTCTGCAACCAATGGGCTAACGTTTTCCGTTGGGAAATGCGCACACGCCTTTTCCTGCGTACTGCTGAATTTCTGTGGCAAGAAGGCCATACTGCTCATGCTACTCGTGAGGAAGCAGAAGAAGAAGCAATCAGAATGCTGAATGTATATGGTGAATTTGCAGAAAAATATATGGCTGTTCCCGTTGTAAAGGGAGTGAAATCAGCCAATGAACGTTTTGCAGGTGCACTTGACACTTACACAATAGAAGCCATGATGCAGGACGGAAAAGCATTGCAAAGTGGTACTTCCCACTTCCTGGGACAGAATTTCGCCAAAGCTTTCGATGTACAGTTCGTCAACAAAGAGAATAAGCTGGAATATGTATGGGCTACTTCCTGGGGCGTATCTACCCGTTTGATGGGTGCGCTTATCATGACACATTCCGATGATAACGGTCTGGTGCTTCCGCCGCACCTGGCCCCGATACAGGTAGTTATCGTGCCTATCTATAAGAATGCCGAAATGCTTGCCAAGATTGACGAGAAGATTGCCGGTATCGTAGCCAAACTGAAATCAATGGGTATCTCCGTGAAGTACGACAATGCCGACAACAAGCGTCCGGGCTTCAAGTTTGCCGATTACGAGGTGAAGGGTGTACCTGTTCGTCTGGTTATGGGCGGTCGTGACCTGGAGAACAATACAATGGAAGTGATGCGCCGTGATACATTGGAAAAAGAAACCCGTTCTTGCGACGGTATCGAAGAATACGTAAAAGACCTGCTCGAAGAAATTCAGGCAAATATCTATAAGAAAGCGTTGGATTATCGCAACAGCCGCATTACTGTGGTAGACAGCTACGATGAGTTCAAGGAAAAGATTGAAGAAGGCGGCTTTATCCTGGCTCACTGGGACGGTACAACCGAGACCGAAGAGAAGATAAAGGAAGAAACCAAAGCTACCATCCGCTGTATTCCGTTTGAATCTTTCGTACCGGGCGATAAGGAGCCGGGCAAATGTATGGTTACCGGTAAGCCGTCTGCCTGCCGCGTGATATTCGCACGTTCTTATTAATCGGATATTTTCATCCTGCGGAACGGATTTTTCCGTCCCGCGGTACCAATCAACTCATCCCGTGAGACAAATCCGTTCATCTCACGGGATGATTTTTTTTATCCCGTGAGATAAAATTGTAACCTTCCCCACATACATCTGAAACAGCTTTCGGACATCTTTGTATCGTCAAAAAGAAAAGAGATATGAACATGAAACCGAATGGAAACGATTACACCGTAGAGGCGGCTGCCGGCGGTGGCTTTTATGCCTATTTTATGAATAATCCTTTGTGCAGCGCCTATGGCGACACGCCGGATGAAGCTTGTGAGAATCTGGAACAACTTGTAGACGAATTCGTCAGCGATATGTATATGGTTGAGGAATTCGTATAAATGCACTATACAGAGATATTTCATCCTTTTTACGTATAACAATTCCATAAATTCTCTTGAAGTCATGCCTGTGCGACGCCGGCGTGGCTTTTACCGAAAACGTGTAAAGTAAACAACATACAAACTGTACAAAGATGAAAGTTCTTTTTATTGTTCAAGGAGAGGGTCGGGGGCATCTCACCCAAGCCATTGCCATGGAAAGGCTTCTGCGCCGCAACGGACATGAAGTAGCGGAAGTGCTGGTGGGTAAAAGCAATTCCCGTCATCTGCCCGGGTTCTTCAATCGCAGTATTCAGGCTCCGGTAAAGCGCTTTCTCAGTCCGAATTTTCTGCCGACACCTGCCAATAAGCGGGTGAGCCTGTCGCGCAGTGTGGCGTACAACCTTGTCAAAGTACCGGCCTATCTGCAAAGTATGCGCTACATTCATCGGCGCATCAAGGAAACCGGCGCGGAACTGGTCATTAACTTTTATGAACTGCTGGCCGGACTTACTTATCTGGCGTTTCGTCCGTCCGTGCCTCAAATCAGTATCGGTCACCAGTACCTCTTTCTGCATCGCGATTTCGAATTTCCCGCCAAGAGCCGGTGCGGTTTGTGGCTTCTGCGTTTCTTCACCCGGCTCACCTGCATAGGAGCATCCCAAAAGCTTGCGCTCTCCTTTCGTGAAATGGAAGACGATGAACGTGCCCGTATTCGTGTCGTACCGCCGCTGCTTCGCCGTGAAGTGCTTTCCTGCGAGAGCGTAGAGGGTGATTATCTGCACGGATATATGGTGAATGCTGGTTTCGGCGAAAACATAAAGGCGTGGCATAGGGAACATCCGGAAGTGCCGCTTCATTTCTTTTGGGACAAGCAGGATGAAGCGGAAGTGTGTAAGGTAGATGGTACGCTGAGCTTTCATCAGATTGACGATATGAAGTTTCTTCACTATATGGCGGGGTGCAGGGCGTATGCCACAACCGCAGGGTTTGAATCGGTTTGCGAAGCGATGTATCTGGGTAAGCCTTTACTGATGGTTCCCGCACATATCGAGCAGGATTGTAACGCATACGATGCCGCCCGTACAGGAGCGGGCGTTGTTTCTGACGAATTCGATTTGCGGCGGTTGCTGAACTTCTCCGAGAATTATAAGCCGGACGCGCATTTCCGCTATTGGGTGCAAAGCTGCGACCGACGGATAATGCACCATATAGAGGCGGCTATGTGCTTGTCATACTATCCCTCTCCGGTTTTTCCTTATTCATATTGTAATATGTCCGACATGGTATTGTAATACTTATTGCATACTTTTGCCCGCAAATCATTGATAAATATATACAGATGATTAATAAGAAGACACTATCAGAAGCGTATGTAGACCGCGATTTGAGTTGGATGTACTTCAACCGGCGCATCCTACAGGAAGCTGCTAAGCCGCAGGTACCCTTACTGGAGAGGTTGAGCTTTCTCGGTATTTATTCCAATAATCTGGATGAGTTTTTCCGTGTCCGCATGGCTACGCTCGGTCGCATTGCCGAGTGCGAGGATAAAAGCCTGCGTTCGGAGCGCGAGCATGCCCGCCAGCTTATCAAGCAAATCAACAAACTGAATAACAAGTATGCCAAAGAATATGAGCACGCCATCCATGAGGTAACCCGGCTGTTGCGTGAGGAAAACATCTTCCTGCTGAAAGAGGATGAGCTGGATGAAAGACAGCAACTGTTCGTGCGTCAGTTCTACCGCCAAAAGTTGAGCGGTTTTGTCAGTCCCGTATGGCTTTCGGCAGTCAGGCAGCTGACGGATGAAACGGATGAGAACATCTATTTGGCTGTCAAGATGCAGGCCGAAGGTAGGAAAAGTTTTGATTATGCACTGATTGCGCTTCCCGTAGCCGAGTGCGGGCGTTTTGTGCGTTTGCCGGATAAGGAAAGCGGGAGCTATCTGATGTATTTGGACGATGTAATCCGCTACTGCCTGCCGATGATATTCTCCGGGCTGAACTATGTCTTTTTCAAGGCGTATGCGTTCAAGTTTACAAAGGATGCGGAAATGGAGATAGACAATGACTTGCGCAACGGCATGCTGCAAAAAATATCCAAAGGAGTGAAAAGCCGCAAGAAAGGTGATGCCCTGCGGGTGATTTACGATGCCGACATGCCGAAAGACTTGTTGAAGCGTGTAATGAACAAGCTGAATTTGGACAAGTTGGATACGGTGTTGGGTGGCGGACGTTATCACAACCACAAGGATTTGATGTCGTTTCCGGATTGCGGCCGCAAGGATTTGAAATATCCCGCATGGGAGCCTGTCGTAAAACCGGAACTGGACGGCAACGAGAGTCTGCTGAAGCTGATACAGAAAGGCGACCGCTTTATCCATGTACCGTATCACAGCTTTGATTATTATATCCGAGTGTTGCAGGAAGCGGCGGTCAGCAAAGAAGTGAAAAGCATCAAGACAACGCTCTATCGTCTTGCTAAAGATTCGAAGGTGGTGAAAGCCCTTATCTGTGCCGCCCGCAACGGGAAAAAGGTAACGGTGGTTATCGAACTCTTGGCGCGCTTTGACGAAGCTTCCAACATCGGTTGGTCTAAGAAGATGCAGGATGCGGGCATCCATGTAATTTTCGGAGTGGAAGGTCTGAAAGTACATTCCAAGATTACCCATATCGGCATGAAAACAGGAAATGATATAGCCTGCATCAGTACGGGAAACTTCCATGAGGGGAATGCACGTATGTACACCGACTATATGCTGATGACTGCCGCGCGCAATGTGGTGCACGATGTCAATTCCGTATTTATATTCATCGAGAAGCCCTATTCACCTGTGCGTTTCAAAGAACTGCTGGTTTCGCCCAATGAGATGAAGCAGAAGTTTGTAAAGCTGATAAACGATGAAATCAAGAACAAGCAGGCGGGCAAACCGGCTTATATCCTTGTCAAGATAAACCATATCACGGATACGGCTATGGTAAAGAAACTCTATGAGGCTTCCGCCAACGGTGTACCTGTCAAACTGTTGGTACGTGGCAATTGTTCCCTGATGACGGGTATTTCCGGTGTGAGTGATACGATATGTATCAACGGCATTATAGACCGCTATCTGGAGCATTCTCGTATCTTCATCTTTGCTGCGGGTGGAGAGGATAAAACCTTTATCGGTTCTGCCGACTGGATGCCGCGCAATCTGGACAATAGGGTGGAAGTAGTGACTCCCGTGTACGATCCGCTGATTAAAGCCGACTTGCGTAAAGTCATCGAATTCGGGCTTCGCGATAATTGTCAGGGAAGCATTGTCGACGGAAGCGGAGAGAATCGTCCTTGGACTACAGAAAACGATGTGCCGTTCCGTTCGCAAGAGGAACTTTATAAAAGTTATAAGGAATAAAAAGCATTATAAGTAAAAAGAATGAATGGAAAATGTTATGCCGCTATCGACATCGGCTCTAATGCTGTGCGGCTACTTATTAAAAAGGTGAAAGAGGATGAAAATCTGGTGAACAAGCGTCTTTCCAAAGCGATGCTCCTTCGCGTTCCGTTGCGATTGGGCTTTGATGTTTTCGCTTTGGGAGGGGTTTCCGATGTGAAAGCCGTGAAACTGCGCCGCTTGATGAAAGCTTTCCGCCAGTTGATGAAAATATACGAGGTGACGGATTATCGTGCGTGCGCCACGTCTGCCATGCGCGACGCGAAGAATGGAAAATCCATCATAAAGAAGATACTGAAAGATACGGGCATCAATATTGAAGTGATTGACGGGCAGGAAGAAGCACGGATGATATACAATAATCATATAGAATGTCTGGAAGACCGCATGGGAAATTACATCTATGTGGATGTGGGCGGCGGAAGCACAGAAATCAATTTGCTGACAAACGGTGAACTGGTACAATCGCTTTCTTATAATATAGGTACGGTGCGCATGTTGAGCAATGCCGTTAAGGCAGAAAGCTGGCAACAAATGAAGGATGATTTGCAACGTCTTACGGCTGACTTTCAGGGAATCAATATCATCGGTTCGGGGGGAAACATCAATAAACTGTATCGTCTTGCCGATAAAAAGGATAAGAAGAAACTGCGCCTGCCCGTTCAGTCTTTACAGGTTTTGTATGACGAATTGCAACCGCTTACTCCCGAACAGCGTATGGAAGCTTTTAGTCTCAAGGCCGACCGTGCAGATGTTATCGTGCCTGCCGCAGAGATTTTCCTCACGATTGCAGAGGTTGTGAAAGCGGAATATATACATGTACCTGTCATCGGCTTGGCAGACGGTATCATCGATAGTTTGTACACTAAAAATCTGTTGCAGCAGGGGTAATAATCCTTGTTACTTTACGATAGTAGTCTCACTGGCCGACGAGACTACTATCGCTTACTTGCATGACTACTCTCGCAAACCGACGAGGCTACTTTCGCAGGCTGTCTATATTGTTTTCATCATCATTTCCTTTTCTATTGTTTCTGCTGCTGGCGTAACCTTTTTAATTTCCACTTATTCCAGAAGAGCAGCTCATTCCATTTATTGAAGTCTTTCTTGAAGACGATACCTATGCCCTGAGTGGTGAGGTTGGTCTTGGTGTAGTAGCGGTCGTTGGTTTCGTTATACGCTTTCAGGCGTATGTCACCGGAACGGTTTACGAGCCATTCGGCCTGAAAGTCACCTACGAAGTTCGTGTTTGCCATCGGGTTGTCGCGATAGCCGAAGTTACCGTTGATAAGCAGGCGGTTGTTCAGCAGTTGCCCGGAGAGCATTGTCTCGAATTCCATGTCGGTCCAGCCTTTTTCTCCGGTACTGAAGTTCGTGCCGAAGTTCCAGTTGTTGCTGTCTATAATCTGTGAAAGCGCATTGTTCAACTGTCCGGACAGGGTGGAAGACAGTACGCTCGACATCATGTTGGAGTTGCCGGTGGCATCCACATTCTCCGGGGTATAGAACTTGCCGATACCCAGCAGGTAGAGTATCTGCATATTCATCTGCTCGTCCGTAGGGATATAGTTACGCACCAATGCCTGCACTTCATCGCGCTCGTTGGGCAGTTCCAGGCTCATTTTGATGTCCGGCGAGGTGAGTTGCCCGGTCAGAGCCATAAGGCAGTTTACCTTGATGTTGGTTTGATTGACGTAGTTGCCGGCGTCGGGTACAAGGTCGTTCAGCGAAGCGGAGTTCACGAGGTAGCCGGCCTGGATGTCGAGGGTGGCATCAAGCGGCGGTCCGTTGAAGGTGATGGTACTTCCGTCTTTGATGATGAAGTCCTTACGGATTACTTCCTGCAAACTGAATTTATACACTCCCTGACTGATGCGATAACTGCCGAACATCTTCACATCTCCCTTATTGTAGAATTCGGTACGGATGTTACCCGTACCTTTTCCGCTGATATAGTCGCCTGCAATGGGGTCCATGATAATTTTCATGGTAGCGTCCGGTGTGGCGTCTATCAAGAGATTCAGACGGATATCGGTATCGCTTTCCTTTTCCCGGACTTCTTTCTGGGCTTGCTCGAACTCGGATATAAGTACGATGGAATCTTGGAGTACGCGGCGGGGCGTCTTGTCTACGAAGCGTATAAACTGGTTGCTGACTGCCGAGGCGACACCCTCTTTCATATAGGTGAAGTTGGTGTTGCGGTTGGTGGTCATTGCCACGTCGATGTTTACTCCCTCGGCTGCATTACCGGCAATGGTGGCGTTACCCGTACCATATACCGTGCCGTAGAAAGGAAAATCGGGAGACTCTTTGGTGTTCATTACCAGCATATTGTTGACATCGAATTGGAAACGGTATTCCAGATTCTTGAAATGTCGGTAATGCAGGTAGCCGTTGGCTCTTCCCTGATGTCCTTGCGTGTCGAAGATGCGGTTGTTGCGGAAAGTAAGTCCGCCCGGTTCGATAAGTATGCTGT
>ERZ791837.2489-NODE-2489-length-10272-cov-3.767642_pt1 | contig 10272 bp, 7 predicted proteins | sample MGYA00510292_ERZ791837 | MGnify/ENA primary metagenome ERZ791837 (study PRJEB30046, sample SAMN00715259) | human gut metagenome | study: EMG produced TPA metagenomics assembly of the A metagenome-wide association study of gut microbiota in type 2...
AGCGAACGCATCACCGGGCGGCACAAACGATTGAAACACACTTCGTCCAGCAGCAGCATGGCCTCGCCCGGAGCAAGGCGCATGGCGGAGCGGATGGCATCGTCGCCGCAGCTTGCCTTCAGGTGGGCGACGTTGGAGGAGATCTGCTGGTGGCACTCCCGTTCCAGAATATCGAACACGCCGCCGGTCAGGTCGATGCGGGTGTAGTCTCTGGCACCGAACAGTGCTCTGGGCAGGTAGTCGATGGAGTAGATCACCGGGGTGGTATCGGCCAGAATGCGCTTTTTGATGCAGATCACGTCGTCGCCCGGCTCAATTTCCAGATCGTGGGCCAGCTCTTCACCGGCGCGGATGGGAAATACCTGAATGCCGTCGGCGTGGGGGTAGCTGCCAAAGCTGCGGATCAGCGGGTAGTATTCCAGCTTCTGGTCCAGCCGGCTGCGCAGGCCCAGCACAGCGCGGTTCACCACCGTGCCAATGCCGCGCACGCGTTCCACATAGCCTGCGCGCTCCATCTCGCTCAAAGCATCGCGGATGACGGTGCGGCTCACGCCCAGCTCAGCGGCAAGATCTACCTCGGCGGGCAGACGGTCGGCCCGGGCATAGCGCCCGGTGCGCAGCTCTTCCAGCAGACTGGCAACGATGCGGTCGCTGATCACAGCACCGCCCAATCGGTTGGAAGAGGTAAGTGCAGATTCCTTCATGGTTCGGTTCCTCCGTTCACGGGCAGGGGATGCGCCCCGCCGGGACTTGAAGCCTGCGCCGCACGGCACCTTTGTGACCACGCCATACGCCGCAGACCCCTTTATACTTTATTATAACATAAATTGACATTTATAAAAGCGGCATTTATACTGGAAACAGCGAAAAAGTATGATTTTATTTTGGAGGGAAACGCAAGATGGAAGTTTTTCTGCGCAAGATCTGCGGCCAGCCGGTGCAGCCGCCGGTGTCCATGCAGCTGCGCCGCTGCACGCCGGAGCAGGCCCCGGCGGTGTACGCCTTGCAAAACGAGGTGCGCGCCGCCATGCCGGACCCGGAGCAGTTCGTGCCGGACACGCTGGAAAACATCACGGCCTATGTCCGCAATGACCTGTGCATCGGCGCATGGCAGGGCAGCCGCCTTGGCGGGTATCTCATCGTGCGCTTCTGCGGGCACAGCGCACACAACTATGCGGCCTTCATGGATGTGCCGCGCACCGAGTGGGAGCACTGGGCCAATGCGGACAGCGCCATCGTCCACGCAGACTTTCGCGGCAACGGCCTGCAGCGGCTCATGCTGGAAGCGGCCTTGCCGCTTTTCCCGAAAAAAATCACCCACATCGGTGCTACCGTCAGCCCGCAGAACCAGTACAGCCTGCACAACGCCCTTGCGTCCGGTTTTGCCATCGTCTCCCGGCGGGAAATGTATGGCGGCCACGACCGCTACCTGCTGGCAAAGGAGCTGTAAAAAGAAAAGAGCTGCTGCACGATGAAATGCAGCAGCTCTTTGTGGTATACAATGCGGTCGGTGCGGGCTGGAAGCTGACCGCCGCGAGATAAGGCTCCCTCTCTGAGGGAGCTGGCATCGCACAGCGATGACGGAGGGAGTATTATGCAGCCTGCAGGTTCTGCCCCTTTTTCTGCAGCTTGCGCCGTACCACCAGCAGGCAGATCAGATGCACCGAGGCGGTCAGAACCCAGCTGATGGGGTAGCTGATGTACAGCATGAACGGGGTGCGGTTCAGCTGGAAGATGGTGGCGATCCACACCAGACGCAGCAGGCAGCTGCCGATCAGGCTCACCACCATGGGCAGCACGCTGTAACCCAGGCCGCGCAGGCTGCTGGCCAGTGTGTCCATGATGCCGCACAGCAGGTAGGTGCCGCAGATGATCCACAGCCGCTCGTATCCGGCAGCGATCACGGCCTCGTCCGAGGAGTAGAAGTGCAGCAGCTGCCGACCAGCCAGTGCCGCACCGCCGCCCAAAAGAATGCCGGTGACCACGGCGCACAGCAGGCAGTTGCGCATCACGCGGTCCAGATTGTGATACTTGCGTGCACCCATGTTCTGGCTGGTAAAGGTCACAGCGGCCTGTGCAAAGGCGTTCATGGCCGTGTAGACGAAGCCTTCCAGATTGGACGATGCCGAGCTTCCGGCCACGACCGTGGAGCCGAAGGAATTGATGGCGGACTGGATCACCACATTGGACAGGCTGAACACGGTGCTCTGCAGGCCCGCCGGCAGGCCGATGAGCAAGATCTGCTTCAGGGCACCGGCGTGGAAGCCCAGCTTGTGCAGGTCCAGATGCAGCGCGCCCTTTTCCCGCACCAGCATGGCGGTGACCAGGCAGGCCGACACCGTCTCACTGATGATGGTGGCCAGCGCAACGCCCGCAACGCTCATGGAAAAGCCGATGACGAATACAAGGTTCAGCACCACATTGATGATACCGGCCGCCGCCAGACAGTACAGCGGGCGCTTGGTGTCGCCCACGGCCCGCAGCAGAGCGCTGCTGAAGTTGTACAGCATGTTCATGGGCATGCCGATGAAATAAATTTTGAGGTACAGCGCGGAAAGGTCGATCACGTCCTCCGGGCAGCTCATGAGCTCCAGCAGGCCGCGGGCGGCAAAAAAGCCCACCACGGCCAGCAGTACGCCGCTGGTAAGGCCCAGCGTCACGGCGGTGTGCACGGTGTCCTGTACGCCGTGCTCGTCCTTTGCGCCAAAGCAGCGGGCAGCTACGACGTTCGCGCCCAACGAGAGCCCAACGAACAGGTTCACCAGCAGGTTGATCAGGGAACCGTTGGAGCCGACTGCGGCCAGCGCGGTGCTGCCGGCAAAGCGGCCCACCACCACAACGTCTGCCGCGTTGAACAGCAGCTGCAAAATGCTGGATGCAGCCAGCGGAATGGAAAACAGAATGATCTTTTGCAGCATCGGGCCGCTGGTCAGGTCAGCGGAACGGTCTGCCCGGGTTTGCGTCATGGGGTCACACGCCTCCTTGAAATGTTTTTGATATCTGAATCGGTTGATTTTAGATCGTACCCGGAAAGCCGGGCGCAAGTACCTATTATATGTCAGACGTCCGCAAAACGCAAGAGCCCCGGAACCGCAAACGTTCCGGGGCTGCTGTGAAAACTGGGTCAGTGAGAGGCGTCCAGCACGGTCCAGTGCCCGTCGTGTTCAGGATCCATCGTCTCGCCGTCATCGGTGTACATGCGGTACGCGGCATGGCCGTCGGCGTCCGGGCAGGCCAGCAGGGCAATGGGCTGCTCATCCAGCGCGGCGGTGCAGGCAGCGGGCTTTGCCAGCGGCACGGCATGACCCGGCCGCACGAACAGCAGCACTTCGTTCAGGGCACAGTGCACATAGTGGTGGCCTGCAGGCAGGGCCTCGGTGTCGTAGTCCTCGGCGCTGCGCAGACGGTACAGCTGCATGGGCTCCGGCAGGTAGACATGCCGCCCGGCGGCGTTCTGGGTGTATACCGGAGCCAGCATGACGCTGTCGCCCAGCAGCAGCTGGTCCTGCACCTCCCGTGCTTCGGGGTCTGCAGGCCAGTCAAAGCCCAGCGGGCGGAAGTAGCCGGTGTTCTCCAGGGCGCTCTTCATGAACTCGCTGTACAGGTAGGGCAGCAGGGCATAGCGCAGGCGCAGCATCTCCCGCAGGGCGGGCAGCTGGTCGGCAAAGCGGAAATATTCCTGCTCGCGGGTCCCGGCACCGGTATGGTTGCGCATCAGCGGGGTGAACAGGCCAAACTCCAGCCAGCGCAGGGCCAGGTCCGGGGTGGTGTCGCCCGCGAAACCGCACAGGTCGGCACCGGTGTACAAAAAGCCGCACATCTGCACACTGGGCATCATCTGAATGTTGGCCAGCAGCTGTTCCCAGCTGGAATGGTTGTCGCCCAGCCAGATGCCGCCGTACCGGTGGCTGCCAATGATGCTGGAACGGCTGTACAGCAGGGTGCGCCTGCCGGGGCGCAGGTCGGCAAAGGCCTCCCCGGCAGCGCGGGTCATGCTGCCGCCGTACAAATTGTGCACCCGGTCGTGCCGCACCTGCTGCCCGGCCAGGTCGTGGTAGAAGCTGGCGTAGTCGGCAGCGCTGTTCATCAGGCCCATGGCACCGCCCACCACCTTGGCAAAGAACTCTTCCTGCTCCAAGTTGTCTTTTTCACGCAGCTGTGCCATGCTGTCCAGAAATGCTCGGAGCCGCTCCGGGGAGTAGAACAGTGCAGGTTCGTTCATGTCGTTCCAGAAGCCCTCAATACCGCAGTCGGTCAGCACCTTGTAGCGGTGGCCGAACCAGTCCCGCACTTCCGGGCGCAGAAAATCGGCAAAATAGGCCTTGCCGGGCCACACGGCAGCCACAAAGGGGGTGCCGTCGGCTTTGGTGCAGAAATATCCCTTCTCCAGCCCCTCGGTGCAGGTGGGGTCCTCCGGGTCCATGCGCACGCCCGCGTCGATGATGGGCACCAGCCGGATGCCCTGCTGCTTCAGCTCGGCACTCAGCGCAGCCAGATCCGGGAAGCGCTCCTTGTTCACCGTAAAATCCGCGTACCCCTGCATATAGTCGATGTCCAAGCAGATCATGTCCAGAGGCAGCTCATTCTCGCGGTACTGGCGGGCGATGGCGCGCACGTCCTCGGCAGTCTTGTAGCCCCAGCGGCTCTGGGCAAAACCAAAGGCCCATTTGGGCGGGATGTAGCTGTGGCCGATCAGCTTCCGGAATTCGGTGCAGACGGCGTTCGGGCTGTCGCCGGTCAGGATGTACAGGTCGTAGTCCGGCTCTTCGGTGCGGAAGGTCAGCCGGTCGTGCCGGGTGTAGCCGATATCGTAGAACACCTTTCCCGGGAAATCCACGAACACGCCAAAGACGCTGCGGCCCGCACCGCCGTCGATGAGCAGAAAATTGTGCGCCCCATAGTACGAAAGCCGGTTTTCTCCGTGGTGCGACTCGTCGGTGTTGTCGGCCACATAATGCCAGCCGCGCTTGTTGATGCCGCGGGGCATCTCGCCCAGGCCGTACACCACGGCATCCTCTGCCAAAGAGAAGCTCCAGCTCCCGTCTGGTTCTGCGGTGAGGTACGGCACTGCGGCAGCGGCAGGCTCCACCGGCAGCACGACGCTCTCGGTGGGCAGCGGGCAGCCAAACGTAAAACGTTGGATCATGGTAAAAACTCCTTGTCCCCAAAAAATCAAAAGCCCTTTTGTACCTTTATCTTACGGCAGGCCCTGCCAGAAAACAAGAGACAAAACCGGCACGTTTTTGCTACAAAACCGTCATGACGGCATAAAAATGAAAAAAATTCCGTCCTTCCGGGCGGAATCGAATTGAAAAAGGCAGCCCATGCTGGTATACTGAAGCGGTATTCAGGAAGCAAACAAGAACGGAGGGAACGTTTGTGTATCGCAACGGGATCAAACGCCTGCTGGCTGTGGTGCTGTCGCTGTGCGGCATGCTGTGCCTGTCCTGGCTGTTTCTGATTTTGGCCATTGCCATCAAGCTCGACTCACCCGGCCCCGTGTTTTTCAAACAGAAGCGGGTGGGCCGCGGCAAGCGGCATTTCTACATTTTGAAGTTCCGCACCATGCGCATCGACACGCCCCACGACATGCCCACGCACCTGCTCCATGACCCGGACCAGTATATCACCCGCATGGGGCATTTCCTGCGCAAGACCAGCCTGGACGAGCTGCCCCAGCTGTGGAACATCTTTGTGGGGGATATGGCGGTCATCGGTCCGCGTCCCGCGCTGTGGAACCAGTACGATCTGCTGGCGGAGCGCGACAAATACGGGGCCAACGATGTGCGCCCTGGCCTGACCGGCTGGGCCCAGATCCACGGCCGCGATGAGCTGGAGATCGCCGAAAAGGCAAAGCTGGACGGCTGGTATGTGGAGCACTTGAGCTTCGGGTTGGACGTGAAGTGCTTCTTTGGCACCATTGCCGCCGTGCTGAAACACGACGGTGTGGTGGAGGGCGGCACCGGCACCCTGCATGAGAACAATAAAAAATCTTGATTTATCCCCGGAAAAGCGTATAATAAAACAGTACAAGACTTTAAAGGAGGATTCCTATGGAACGCACCTATATCAATGAGGTCCAGAAGGAAATCGGCAGCACGGTCAAGGTGCAGGGCTTTATCGAGAACCTGCGCAACAGCAAATACATGGCCTTCATCGTGCTGAAGGATATTACCGGCAAACTGCAGATCACGGTCGAAAAGGCCGATCACCCCGATCTGGTGGATACCATCGACAAGCTCACCCCGGATTCCGTCATCACCGTCACCGGCAAGGTGATGGAAAACGACTACGTCAAGATGGGCGGCATCGAGATGATCCCCGAGTCCATTGAGATCGAGAGCATTGCCGACCCGCTGCCCATCGTGCGCAAGGAAATCGCAGCCACCAAGAAAAAGAAGGCTGTGGAGCGCTCCAGCATCGACCAGCGCATCGACTACCGCTGGATCGACCTGCGCACCGACGAGAACCAGCTGATGTTCAAGGCACAGAGCTGCTTTGTCAACGCCATGCGTCAGTTCCTGCTGGAACGCAACTTCATCGAGATCCACACCCCAAAGCTGATCGCTGCAGCCAGCGAGAGCGGCTCTGAGGTGTTCAAGGTGGATTACTTCGACCACAACGCGTATCTGGCCCAGAGCCCGCAGTTCTACAAGCAGATGGCCATGGCTGCCGGTTTTGAGCGTATCTTCGAGACCGGCCCTGTGTTCCGCGCCGAGAAGAGCTACACCAACAAGCACTCCACCGAGTTCTCCGGCTTCGATCTGGAGTTCAGCTACATCACTTCCTATAAAGACGTGATGAAGATGGAAGAGGAGCTGCTGACTGCCGGTCTGCAGGCTGTTAAAGATAGCTACGGCGACCAGATCAAGGAGATGTTCGGGCAGGAAGTGATCGTTCCCACCACTCCGTTCCCGGTGGTCAAGCTGGCAGACCTGTACAAGGGTCTGGAAGAAGAGTTCGGCTACACCGTCGATGAGAGCGAGAAGGGCGACCTGACCACTGAGGCCGAGCGCCTGAGCTACGACTGGGTCAAGAAGCACTACGGCCACGAGTTCCTGTTCATCACCGACTACTCCGCCGAGAAGCGTGCGTTCTATCACATGCGCGACGAGAACGGTGTGCCCCAGGGCTACGACCTGATCTGGCGTGGTGTCGAGATCACCACCGGTGCCCAGCGTGAGCACCGCTATGAGGTGCTGAAGAAGCAGGCTGAGGAGAAGGGTCTGGCCGAGGATGTCAAGTTCTATCTGGAGTTCTTCCAGTATGGCTGCCCGCCCCACGGCGGCTTCGGTCTGGGCATCGACCGCCTGACCATGCTGCTGTGCGGCCTGAGCATCAAGGACGCAGAGTTCCTGTTCCGCGGCCCCAACCGTCTGACCCCGTGATTTATCCCATCTGAAGCTGCAAGCCGGAACGATCTGCAGATCGTTCCGGCTTTTTTGGCCCCGAAAAAGGAGGAAAACGATGAAGCGTCTGATCGCAGACATCCACATGCACACCCTTGCCAGCGGCCATGCCTATGGCACCATCCGGGAGATGGCAGCGGCCGCAAAGGAACAACAGCTGCAGCTCATCGGCATCAGTGAGCATGCCCCGGGCATCCCCGGAACGGTGGACCCGTTCTATTACGGGAACCTGCGCGTGATCCCCCGCGTGATCGACGGTGTGGAGATCCTGCACGGGTGCGAGATCAATGTGCTCAACGGCGGCAGGCTCTCACTGGAACAGAAGTATATCGACCGATTGGACTATGCCATTGTGGGCATCCATGGGCTGTGCTACCAAAACGACGGCACTGACGGCAACACCACAAACCTTATCGAGTGCATGAAAAACCCGAAGGTGAAGCTGGTGTCCCACCCGGACGACGACCACACCCCGCTGAATTACCCCCGGCTGGTGCAGGCTGCCCTTCAGTACCATGTGGCGCTGGAGGTCAACAACAGCTCTCTGGTCAAAAAGGACCAGCGGCTCAACTGCTGCCAGAACTACCGCACCATGCTGGCCCTGTGCCAGCAATACCGGGTGCCTATTGTTGTGGACTCGGACGCGCACGACCCCAGCTGGGTGGGCCGGCAGGACCTGGCCTGTGCGCTGCTGGAGAGCGTGGGCTTTGACGAAGAGCTGGTCCTGAACGCGGACCTTGCCTGCCTGAAGAGCTTCCTCGGCGTGGAATAAGAACGCCGCCCCTTTCATACGATACAACGAGCGGACCGGCACAACGTCCGGTGCACGGCGCAAACGGGAAGGGGAGAGCAGGTTTGGACAAACAGGAGCAACAGGGCATCTGCCGCGAGATCGGCGCACGCACCGGCGGAGACATCTACATCGGGGTGGTGGGTCCGGTGCGCAGCGGCAAGTCTACCTTTATCAAGCGCTTTATGGAGCAGCTGGTGCTGCCCGCCATGGGCACCGAGGCGGCCCGTCTGCGGGCACGGGATGAGCTACCGCAGTCGGCGGCAGGGCGCACCATCATGACCACGGAACCAAAGTTCATTCCGGAAACGGCGGTGCCGCTGCAATTAGAAGGCGGTGGTGTCTGTCGGGTACGGCTCATCGACTGTGTGGGCTATATGGTGGAGGGGGCCATGGGCCACGAGGAAAACGAAAAGCCTCGCATGGTCAAAAGTCCGTGGTTCGACGAGGAAGTACCCTTTGACCTTGCCGCTGAGACCGGCACCCGCCGGGTGATCCGGGAGCACTCCACCATCGGCATCGTCATCACCACCGACGGCACCGTCAGCGACATCCCGCGTGCGGGGTACGCCAAAACCGAAAAGCGGGTCATTGAAGAGCTGGATGCACTGGGCAAACCCTACGTCATCCTGCTCAACAGCACCCGCCCGGACGCCCCGGAAACAAAGCAACTGGCCGAGGGCATGGCGCGGGACTACCACCATGCCGTTTTGCCGGTGAGCTGCGTGGATCTGGACGCCGCCGCGCTGGGAGATATTCTGCGGCAGGTGCTGTACGAATTCCCGGTGCGGGAGCTGGATCTGGCCCTGCCCCGGTGGGTCAACCGGCTGGAGAACGGCCACTGGCTGCAGGCACAGGTATATACTGCCGCGATGCAGCTGGCAGAGAACATCGCCCGCATGAAGGACGTCCCGTCCGGCACAGATGGGCCGCTGCTGGACTGCGATGCCGTGCAGCGCTCCGCCGTGAGCGGCATGGATCTGGCACAGGGCAGTGTGCGGGTGGTCGTGGAGCTGAAGCCGGAGATCTTCTATCAGGTGCTCAGCGAACAGACCGGGCTGGAGATCGGCGACGAAGCGGGCCTGATGCCCTGCATTCTGGAGTTGGCTCATGCCAAACGGGAGTACGAAAAGGTGCGCAGTGCGCTGGAACAGGTGGAAGCCACCGGCTACGGCATCGTGATGCCCTCCATCGGGGAGCTGCAGCTGGAGCAGCCGGAGATCGTGCAGCAGGGCGGGCGCTACGGCGTCCGGCTGGAAGCCTGTGCGCCGTCCATCCACATGATGAAGGCCACCATCCACACCGAGATCAGCCCCATCGTGGGCACCGAAAAGCAGAGCGAGGACCTTGCCCGCAGCCTGCTGGCCGGTTTTGAGGACGACCCGGAAAAGCTGTGGGAATCCAACATCTTTGGCAAGAGCCTGCACGAGCTGGTGAACGAAGGGCTGCAGAACAAGCTGCTGCACATGCCGCAGGAGGCCCGCACCCGCCTGCAGGAAACGCTGGAACGGGTCATCAATGAGGGCTGCACCGGGCTGATCTGCATTCTGATCTGACCGCTACAAAACAGAAGAGGGAAGCGCCGCGCGGGTGCCTCCCTCTTTATTTGTTCACTTCTCTTCTTCGGTCAGCTTATTGATGAGCATCTGGTAGATCTCGTTGCCCTTGAGGATGAACTGCTTTTTTACCAGCTCGGCGGTCAGCCGGTCCGGTGTGCCGAGGTCCAGACAGAACAGCTCACTGTCCAGCCCTTTCACCGTGCAGCGGATGGTGCAGTGGCCGTCCTCTTTTTCGGTAATGCTGGCACTGTACTTGGCTTCCTTGCGGGCCCATGTCTGGCAGCGCAGCACAGCGGCCACAGCGCGCTCCCGCACACTGCGGGGCAGATCGTAGGCAAGCTCCTGCGCCACTTTGCGGCCCTTCTCGGTGATGGTATAGCTGCCCTTTGTCAGGGTGACGAGCTGCTGCCTGGTGATATCGTCCAGACACGAGCCGATCTCGAAATAGTTCACCAGCGCTTCTTCCATCAGGGCGTTTTCGATCTCCTGCCGGGCAATGGGTCCGGCATTTTTG
>ERZ791837.2490-NODE-2490-length-10269-cov-2.284120_pt1 | contig 10269 bp, 9 predicted proteins | sample MGYA00510292_ERZ791837 | MGnify/ENA primary metagenome ERZ791837 (study PRJEB30046, sample SAMN00715259) | human gut metagenome | study: EMG produced TPA metagenomics assembly of the A metagenome-wide association study of gut microbiota in type 2...
CATCTTTCGTATTCCGTATCAAGTACAAGATTTACCAATTTCTTGCCGTGGTCATCAAGGTAACTGAATTTTTTAAGTATTTCCGGATTTTCTTCAGTGCTTTTTTTGCTTTCTGTGTTATTCATTTCCTCAAGACCAAGAAGATAGTCTGTGCTTACACCATAAAATTCTGCAAGCTTACACAAAAGTCCTCCTGATGGTTCACGCTTGTTCTTTTCATAGTTATTATAAGTTGTATAAGGAAGTCTGAGCGCTGCGGCAGCCTGCTTTACTGTAAGATTTGCGGCTTCTCTTGTTTCTTTTAGTCTGTCATCAAACATCGTCATTAACCTCCTATATAAAAAATACTCAAATCGTTATTTTAATTGTATCCGATTTGAGTAAAAATGTCAAGAGTTAAAATAAAACCTTCACACAAATAATTTTTGCACAGGAGGTATATTTGGATTTATTGAGGTATTGTGTCTGAACCTGTTTCATCTGCAAAGAATGATATTTGTACATCATTATCCGTATTGAATACATAAATTGATGTTCCTGCCCCAACCGGATCATTTTCCCATAATGCCATGCCGAAGTCACTTATCTCGGTAGGTTCGCCATATGAATTGGCCATGCGTTCTACCCATTGGTCATATTGTCCGTTTGTATCGTGATAATTGATGCCGATAAGTCCTATACTGGTAAAGCACAGAGTAACATCACAAGGCTGCCCGTGTAAAATCGTTTCGCTGTATTCAAGAAGAGTCTGCATTTCTCCAGCATAACCTGTTTCTTCCGATTCGCTTATCAGGTTATAATTCTGCATATCCTGCTTTACTGTCTCTTGTTTAGAATACCAATGCAGACCGAGTATATCAGATGATTCCATTATGTTTTCATTGTTTTCTGTACAGGCGGTAAACAGCAGTGCAGTTCCAATAAAACAAACACATATTTTTTTCATAATATTACCTCATTCATTTTTATTTCCATCTGAATTTTGTAAGCTCTCCTTTTGTTTCCAGCTCATTATAATCGTTTTGTCTCAGTGCCTCATAAACTGCAACAGCAACGGAATTTGAAAGGTTCAGACTCCTGAGAGTGTTTCTCATAGGAATACGAAGGCAGTTTTCTTTATGTTCAAAAAGCAGTTCCTCTGGTAGTCCTTTATCCTCTCTTCCGAAGATAAGATATACCTTTCCTTCATATGAAACATCGCTGTGTATATTTCTGCCTTTTGTAGTGAAGAAATAAAACTTGCCATTGTTATTTTTTGAGAAAAAGTCATCTAAGCCATCATAATAAGTTATATCAAGCTTGTCCCAATAGTCAAGCCCTGCACGTTTCAAATGCTTATCTGTAACAGTAAAGCCCATAGGTTTTATCAAGTGAAGTGCGGCTCCTGTTACAGCACAGGTTCTTGCAATATTTCCTGTATTCTGTGGTATCTGCGGTTCTACTAAAACAATATTCAACTCTGTCATGCTGTTATTTTCCTTTGTATAAAAAATGCTTGCTGCTGCCATAATATTTTCGGAGGTGAAATAAAATGACAGTAAAATCAATGGTAAAGGGTGTAGGTCTTGGTGCAGCTGCCGGAACAGTTATCTATATAATGTCCAAGGCAACTTCAAGACAGAAGCACGATATTCGCCGGAATACAAACAAGGCTATCAAGGCTGCCGGATGTATTCTTGATGACATCACATCTATTATTATGTAATATAGATTATCTGCACAGCACACGATCAGTGCTGTGCATTATTTTTTCTGTATCCCATATAGCTTTCAAGAATAATAGTTGCTGCTACTGCATCTACTACGGCTTTTCTTTTCTTACCTCTTGTGTTTGTAACGTTGAGATATTGATGAGCAGAAACTGTAGTGCATCTTTCGTCCCAAAGCTCAACAGGAAGCCCTGTCATTTCCTTAAGTCCCTCGGCAAATTGGCTGCATTTCTCAGCACGTTCACCTATGGTATTATTCATATTCTTAGGATAACCTACAACTAAAAGTTCAGCACCGTGTGCCTTTGCTTCTGATGCAACTTTTTCCATACATATATTAAAATCTTTCTCTGCAACAACTCCGGCAGGAGATGCAAGAAATTCGCTTTTGTCACAAACAGCAAGTCCTGTTCTGGAATCGCCGAAATCTACAGCCATTATAATCATTATACTTACATTCCTTTATAAGCCTTAGTTTTCTTACCATGGCTTAACAGAGCCGATAATTTCATTTATATCAGCAATGCCTTTTTCGTCAAGCCATTCGTTCATCTCATCAATAATACGAACCGGCGCATATGGGTCTGTGAATATTGCACCGCCAACCTGTACAGCTTTAGCTCCAGCCATCATCATTTCAATTGCAGCTTTTCCTGAATCAATACCGCCTATTCCTATTACAGGAATAGATACATTATTTGCCACCTGCCATACCATACGAACAGCCAGTGGAAATACAGCTGGACCTGACATACCACCAACATTATTTCTGAGAATTGGTCTGCCTGTATTTATATCAATACGCATACCTAAAAGAGTATTTATAAGAGAAACGCTGTCTGCACCTGCTGATTCAACAGCTTTGGCAATTTCAGTTATATCTGTAACATTAGGAGAAAGTTTAACTATAAGCGGTTTTTTAGTAGCTTTTCTGACTGCTGCTGTAATAGCTTCTGCCGAATCGCAGTGAACTCCGAATGCTGCACCGCCTTTTTTTACGTTTGGACAAGAAATATTAAGCTCTATCATGTGAACATCTGTAGAATCAAGCTTTTCTGCAATATAAGCACATTCATCAATTGTAGATCCTGCAATATTGGCAAGTATAACTGTATCCTTAGTTAAAAGGTTAGGAAGTTCTCTGCTTATAAAAGCATCTATTCCGGGGTTTTGCAATCCTACTGAGTTTATCATACCGGAAGGACATTCAGCGATTCTGGGTGCAGGATTTCCGAGACGTTCTGTAATAGTAGTTCCCTTTGTTGCAATGCCTCCCAGCTTTGACAGCGGGAAAAGCTTCTCATATTCCCTACCGTATCCGAATACTCCTGATGCAGGAATGATAGGATTCTTAAAATCCACTCCTGCCACATTAACAGATAAATTTGCCATTACCACTGAACCTCCTTAGATGAGAACACAGGACCGTCCTTGCAGACATGACCCATAACGTCCTTTCCTTCCTTTTTGAGCTTACAAGCACATACAAGACAAGCACCAATTCCGCAGCCCATTCTTTCTTCCAGTGACACTTCACAGAATATACCTGCTTCATCTGCAATAGCTGCAACAAATTTAAGCATCAAGGATGGACCGCAGGCATAAACTGCATCAATATTTCCATTTGCAATTAGTTCTTTTAAAGGCTCTGTAACAAGAGCTTTTCTGCCTGCTGTACCATTATCTGTACAGAGAATGGTTTTTGCTCCTGTATTTTTGAATTCGCCCTGTAAAATAACACATTCAGCGCTTCTGAAACCGGAAATAACAGTTGCTTTTGAGCCGTAGTATTTTGCAAGGGTAAGCATTGGCGGATTTCCTATACCTCCTCCGATAAGCACAACCTTTTCAGCATTAGGTTTCAGAGTGAATCCGTGTCCTAAAGGACCGAGAACATCAAGATTTTCTCCCTTATTTTTATTGGCAATACGCTCTGTACCTTCCTGCTTTACCTCAAAGACAATGGTAAGCACACCGCTTTCCTTATCTATATTGCAAATAGAAATGGGTCTTCTCAGTGTCATTCCGTCCGGAAGAATATGCACAAACTGTCCCGGCTGTGCTGTATCTGCAATATCAGGACACAAAATGTCTATTCTGAAGAGATTCTTTCCTAAAATCTCTTTTTTTACTATTGGATATAATGATTTTGTATATTTCATATTGATTTCCTCTTTGAACTTTATTTTGAAAGTCCTGTAACTCTTACGATATCTTCTCTCATTCTGACTGCTTCTCTGCGTGCTGCCTTTGCAAAATCAGTTTCATGGCAGCCTTCCTTCTTGTAAGCGCACATTATAGCTCGTGAGGAGTTTACAATTGCGCCCAGTCCGTTTTCATCAAATGCACCTCTAAGACCTTCAGCGCCGCCGCCTTGTGCGCCGTATCCCGGAACCAAAAACATAGTGTGCGGAAGTCTTTTTCTAAGTTCGGTAAGCTGTTCAGGATATGTTGCGCCTACAACTGCACCCACTGCGGAATAGCCGTACTCACCTATTGTATCTTCTCCCCACTTTTCGCACATATCACCCATAGCAGCATAAATCGGAGTACCATCTATGCACTTATCCTGAAGTTCTCCGCTGGATGGATTAGATGTCTTTGCCAGAACAAATATCCCCTTGTCCTGTGCTTTGCATATTTTCAGAAGTGGAGCTATGCCGTCTGTACCAAGATAACCGTTTACTGTAAGTGCGTCTGCACCAAAAGGTTCAAATGTTTTATCCCCTACTTCTACTATGCCCAGATGTGCGGTTGCATATGCTTCCATAGTTGCACCAATATCATTTCTCTTGCCGTCTGTCATAACGTACATACCCTTGGAATGAGCATAGCTGATAGTTTCAGTGAGAACTCTGACACCTTCCCAGCCGTACATTTCATAATAAGCAGCCTGTGGCTTTATTGCAGGAACGATGTCGCAAAGCTCGTCAATAAGAGCCTTATTGAATGTAAAGATAGCTTCTGCTGCCGCTTTCAGAGTAACTCCGTGCTTTTCAAATGCTGCCTTTGTAATATACTCAGGAACATATTCAAGTCTTGGGTCAAGACCTGCAACGGATGGATTTTTTGTTTCGATAATCTTCTTTATAAGTCTGTCAAATGACATAGTATTTTCTCCTTTATGTTATTTTATAATTCATTTACTTATTTTGATAAAATCATAGTCTGCATCCTTATAGCGGATCTCTCCATCTGCTATTGTCATAATATTTTTTCCTGTAAGTTCCATTCCTTTGAATACGGCGTTTCTTGCTTTGGAATGAAGCTTTTCTGGATTTACTGTCCACTTATAATTTGAATCAAGCACACATATATCAGCCTTTTCACCGACAGCTATTTTTACCTTTGGCAATGATAGGATCTCTCTTGGCTTTTCTGACATTAGCTTTACAATATCAGAAAGTGTAAGCTTGCCGTTATGATAAAGTGTAAGAGTGGCTGCCAGAGATGTTTCCATACCAATAACTCCGTTTGGAGCAAGGTAGAAATCTGACTTGTCATCGGGAGTGTGAGGTGCATGGTCTGTAACAATACAGTCAATAGTACCGTCAAGTACACCTTCAAGAATGGCAAGTCTATCATCTTCTGTACGAAGAGGAGGATTCATACGATAGTCTGCATCCATAGAAGAGACTTTATCCTCTGTCATAAGAAAATAGTGAGGGCAGGTCTCACAGGTCACCTTAACGCCCATAGACTTGGCAAATCGTATCATTGCAACAGAACCTTTTGTAGATACGTGAGCAATATGGATCGGTACATCCGCACTATGAGCCAGTATCATTTCTCTTGCAGTTATATAGTCCTCGGACGCTCTGTCCATTCCCTGAACACAGAGCTTTTCTGAGATTTTTCCCTTATTGATTATACCGCCGTTTATGATAGAAAGATCTTCACAATGAGAAATTACCGGAATATTCTTTTCTGCTCCAAGGATAAGCGCTTCACGCATCATCTCTGCATTCTGTACAGGTCTGCCATCGTCAGAAACAGCACATATGCCTGCTGCTTTCAATGAATCAAAGTCGCAAAGTTCTTGTCCTTTAAGCCCCTTAGTAATAGAACCTACTGGATAGACCTTAACTCCAGTACCTGCTGCCTTATCTATGATATAGCGGACAGTTTCCACATTATCAGTTACAGGATTCGTATTAGGCATTGCAGCCACACCTGTAACACCGCCTGCAAGGGCAGCAGCACAACCTGTAAGAATGTCCTCTTTCTGGGTAAATCCCGGATCTCTGAGATGAACGTGCATATCAAAAAGACCAGGCATAGCAGTAAGTCCGGTGCAGTCATAGACAGTATCAGCGTATTCACCTGTAAGAGAAGTTATAATACCGTTGTCAATGAGGATACTGCATTCATAACATCCGCTGCTGTCGGCAGCAGTAATATTTTTCAAAAGTACAGAGCTCATAAAAGAAATCCTCCTTATATTTTTTAATAAAACATTCGCTTCACATACTTTTATTTTACCATATATATCCTATTAAGTCAAGACAGGCTGTTACTGAGATCACATAGATTTTCCATGGAAAGCGCTTCTATTCGTACTGTTTCAGATATGTTGAGACTTCTTAGTGTTTCTGCAAGTTCTGTCTTATTATACCCCATTATTCCGGAAAGAGAATTTACAAGAGTCTTTCTTCTCTGTTGAAATCCTGCTCTTACCATTTTGAAAAAATGCTTAGGGTTATTTACCTTTTCACGCCACTGTGATCCTACACGTATCTGTATAACAGCGGAATCAACATTAGGAGCAGGCATGAAGCTTCCTCGTGATACTGAGAATAGCTTTTCTACTGTACCGTAAAAATTTACCGCTACAGTGATAGCTCCGGCATCTCTTGTACCAACACGAGCTTCAAGCTTATCTGCAACTTCTTTCTGCACCATTACAGTTATAGTATCAATATTTGCACCGCTTTCAAGAAGATACATTAGTATGGGTGTCGTGATATAATACGGAAGATTTGCACATACAGCAACGTTGAGACCATCAAATTCCTGCAACAGAAGTTCACTAAGATCACATTCCAGAATATCATTATGAATGATATGAAGATTTTTATGTTCTCCGACTGTTTCTTCAAGTATAGGCAACAGCCTTTCATCTACTTCAACTGCACAGACCTTTTCAGCACGTTTTGCAAGCTCGTGCGTAAGCACTCCAACACCTGTTCCTATTTCAAGTACACCATAACCCGGAGCGGCATTGCCCATTTCGGCTATCCTTGGACAAACTGATGGATTTATTAAAAAGTTCTGTCCCAGCTTTTTTGAAAAATGAAAGTTATGTCGTTCCATGATTTCTCTAACCACATTTATATTTGTAAGATTTTCCATACAATGTCTCCCTTTTTAGAATTCAACCTTTATTTCTCTGCCAAAATGAGTAGAGTAAATAAGGCATTCTTTTATTTCTTTTCCTGTAATTTGCCTGAGTGCCAGACTATAAATGTAAAGCTGTAGCCTGTATTTTGCTATAAGTTCCTCTTCGCTTACAACTTTGTCAGTTTTGTAATCTACAAGAACAAAGCCTTCGTTTTCGGAAAATGCAAGGTCGATGATACCCTTCATCATACTGCTTGAATTTCTGTATGCAGTAAGAAGCTGTAGATCCTCTGAAGATATATTTTCCGGAATATCAAGATCAGATACACGAATGAGAAACTTCTTTTCACGGTATAGCCGAGGTGATTTCTTTATGCGTTTATATAGACTGCTTTTAAAGAAAGGTTCGATCTCCGCAGGACGCACTGTTTTCATCTGCTCTTCAGTAATAAAGCCTGATGTCCATAGCCTTTTTAATTCGTCCACAGCGTCATGTTCAGCTCGTGAAAACACAGCATATTGAAAAAATGAATGCACTGCTGTGCCGTGTTCTGCGCCTGTAAGTGACTTTTTTTCTTCACGTATACAGCGTGGCCTTTTTAGAGTAAGAGTGTCAGGGGTATTTGCCTTTGAAACAGCAGATACACTCATAAGAGATATCATTGATATTTCTTCGGAATTATATTCAAAATCAATATGTTTCCGCACACTGCGAAGTGTTTCTACATTTGCAGGACACAGGGGATCTTCTGTTTGCTCCGGTACAGGACAGGCAATGTATTCATTTGTATAGTTTATTTTAAGTTTGGAGAATCCTCTATTTTTGCTTCCGATATAAGTTGCTTCCGGAACAAACTTAATAAAATCTTCGTCACAGCGATGCATAAGACTCATCCACATCCAATCTGACATAGAATTGGCTCCTGCTGCAAGGAGCTGTGGGATATAATCTGCATCTTTCAAAAACTCTGCGTATGCAGAAATCTTTTTCTTTTCATTTTCACCATATTTCATAGGAATAAACAGCTTCTGTCTTGCTCTTGTAAGAGCAACATACAAAAGACGCATTTCCTCGCTGCGCTGTTGTTTTCCTTTTTCGTCTTGTATTATCATATGAGGAAGAGACTGATATTTTTCTAAGGTATCGGGATCTTGAAGCCGCATACCAGCCATTCCAGAATCAGTACAGATAAGTTTCTTTTTATTGTCAAGACTTGAAAACTCCGTGTCAGTTCTGCATATAAACACAAATGGAAACTCAAGACCTTTTGAACCATGCATCGTCTTTACGGAAACTGCAAGGTCTGAGCCGTCAGCGGCACTTGCCTGTGCAAAATCTTTTCCATTCTCCAGCATATTGTCAACATATCTAAGAAACCCTGATACTCCGCCGTGAGAGTTTTCTTCGTAGGAATGTACATACATAAGAAGCAGCTGTAAATTAGCTCTCTTTCTGTCACCATCCTGATAAAGCTGCATTACCGACATAAAATCTGTAGTCTCATATATTCTGCGAATAAGTTCCTCTAATGAATAGAGTGCGCTGTCTGTACGAAGCTGATTTAATGCATTATAGAGATTTCTGCACTTCTGTAGAAGTTCTTCGTTTTCACTGTTCTTTTCGAGCATTACGCACATAGATGCGTAAAGATGTAGTTTTTTGTTTTCAAGACGAACCTTTGCCACATCATTTGCGGTAAATGAAAACATTGGCGAAAGCATTACCGCAGCCAAAGGTGTTTCAAGAAGCGGATTGTCAACTACACGCAGAAGATTAAGTATAAGGCTTATTTCTTTTGATCTCAGATATCCTGTTTCTTCTATGCCTCTTGCAGGAATACAAAGTTTTTCGAGTGCTTTTGTATATAGCTTTGCAGGTTCTTTATTTCTGAGAAGAATGCAGAAATCATCATATCTGCACGGGCGAATGCTGCCATCTTTTTCAAGAACAGGATATCCTTCATTAAGCATTTTACTTATTGTTGCAGCTGTATATTCAGCGGAAACATCTTCTGTCATATCTTCATTTTCAGGGAGAATTATTACCTCTGTTGCCTGATGTTCTAAGGAAAGATCATTGTAACGCTCAGCACCCATATAAAGCCATTCTTCTTCGGTATAGGACACTTCACCGCAGTTTTCTGTCATTATACCGGAGAACAGGAAATTTACAAAATCTATTACCTGACTGCTGCTTCTAAAATTCTTGCTGAGTCTTATGAGCTTCAACGGAGCATCGGAAGTTTCATCATATGGAACGGCATCCTTGGCTGCACTGCTGAAATTCTGGGGATTTGCATTTCTGAACTGATATATGCACTGCTTTACGTCACCTACCATGAATACATTATCACCATATATTAGTTTACCTGTTTTTTCGTCAAAACTGTTCTTTGATATAAGCTTGAATATATAATCCTGCCTGTTGTTTGAGTCCTGACATTCGTCTATCATAATAAGTTCATAGTATTCAGACATTTCTCTTGCTGTTTCAGATGGTCGTATACTTCCGTTTTCGTTTGTTTCGGATAATATATCCAAAGCCAGCCTTTCAGCATCGTCAAAGCTGAGAGCATTTCTTTCAGTTTTCATCTTATTAAGAACATCTGACATATCCTTTTCCAGTTCACAGAGAAGAGGAAGTATTTTTATATGTTCTTCCATATCGCTTGCAAAATATGGAAGCATGGACGTTATTTTTTTCAGAAGATTTTTGAATCGCTCATCGTATTGTTGTCTGAGATTACGCACTTCATCAAATTTAATTGAATCAAGAACGTCATTTTTACGCATTCTCGGATAGGTATGCCCTGCGTGAAGTTCCATAGCGGATATTGCATATTCATTTATGCGGTCTGCATCCGGGTTTAAGTCGCCAAGCAGACTGCAAAGCATTGCAGCTGCATTGTAATCCTTAGTTACCCAATCAAGAACGTTATTGTTTACGTCGTATATATAAGCTGCTGAATATACCGCACGGTCACAGAGCTTTCTTATTGATACAGCTTCACGGCGCAGACTTTCGAGCAGACGAAGATAGTAGATGTTTTGTTTTACAGTTTTTTTATACTGAGAAAGTGCATTTTTAATCCATAAACTGGGAAATGGTATTGAGCCGAAGAATGAGTGAAGTTCAAGAATCACTTCTTCTAAAGGAGCATCAGATTTATTGCACAGTGATTTCCAGAGAATTTCCATATCATTAGGTCTTTCCCTATGC
>ERZ791837.2494-NODE-2494-length-10253-cov-2.659149_pt1 | contig 10253 bp, 2 predicted proteins | sample MGYA00510292_ERZ791837 | MGnify/ENA primary metagenome ERZ791837 (study PRJEB30046, sample SAMN00715259) | human gut metagenome | study: EMG produced TPA metagenomics assembly of the A metagenome-wide association study of gut microbiota in type 2...
TATGAGGAACTCCGTTGCTTGTAAAATTATTGTGGTAATTTTCAGGATTTGAATAAACAATAGTATCATTGCTTCCTGCTGTAATAAACAATAGTGACGGAGCTTCTTTCTCAGAATTCCACTTGAAAGAACCTGTTACTCCGGGAGCTGGACAAATCGCTCCGACATAGCCGAATAAATCAGGACGATTCATACCAATAAGAAGAGACTCTCTGCCACCCATTGAAAATCCGGTGATTGCTGTATTTTCCCTGCCTGTTTTTACACTGTAAGTACTTTCTATATGAGGCATAAGATCCTTTGTAAGATCATTAATAAAGTTGTCATATGCAGCATTGTTTGCATCGTCCATAGCTGTGCAGCTATCCTGTGTGGCACTTGAATAGATATATGGGAATACTACGATCATATCCTCGGCATCACCCTCTGCAATGGCATTTCCAATTATCTGACGTGTGTACATAGTACTATTTCCTTGAATAATCATTCTGTCCTGATTTTCCCAATATCCATGCATAACGTAAAGCACAGGATATTTCTTATCAATAGAATAATTTGCAGGAAGCAGAATATTATAAGGTTTATTGCGATTACAAGTAGTTGAATAATATGTTCCAGACTTAACAGTTCCATACTGAACGCCTGCTTTTTCCTGTTTTGAATCATCTGTTTCAAATTCAACTACATTTGATTGAACCATTGGAGTATACTCAGACATTGTAAGCATACCTGTTTTTGGTTTTTCTGCAATAGTAAATTCCTTTATAACAGCACCAACATATTTCTGAAGCTGAACAATATCATTCATATCAACACTGTCATTCTGGTTTACATCAGCTGCCATAGCTGAAATGTTGTCGGAAAATCCTACAATAATACCTGCTTTTGCATACACTACGTCAAAGATATTTATTTTGCCATCACAATTAACGTCACCATATGCAAAGCTCACCTCAGCAGGTCCATCTATAATGGTATCTGCTACTGCTCCTATCGCCTCATCAATATAGAAATTATTGGTATCACTTTCAGCTTCAACGTAAATTACAAAATCTTTGCCGTTCTCCGGAAGTTTAAATTTCGGATTTGCAAGCTGAACATACTTACCCTTAACAGCCTTTGCAGAAGCAATTCGGGCAAATTTTGTCTCACCGCTTACATCTGTATACTGAAGCGTCAAAGACATATTCTGAGTTGTTTCACCATCGAGATAAACTGCACATACACTAAAACTATATTCATTACCTGCCTTAAAAACAGAACTCAAAGACTTTTCCGTACCATTCCATGATGCAGTTCTATTTTGTACAAGAAGAGCCTCCTCATCCTTATAAGGCGTTCTGCCGCTGAGAATAACATTTGATCCTCCGTGAGCTGTCCAATCGCATGTATCACCTTCAAATGTATCATGAAAATAATAGCCATCCTTATCAGGTTCAATTTCCTTTTCAGAGAGATTCACAACAAATGTAGAAACACTCTGTGCAGGAAGCTGTGCATAAAAGCTGTTTCCCGTAAATTCAAGGTTTGCTGTTTTAGCAAGATTTTCATTTTCAGATGTTCTATAGCGGTCGACTTTTGAAATAGAATTACCGCTGTTTACAGAAAAATTCTGAGCATATCCCTCATCACTCTTATTTACTGCTACAATAGTAACCTGATTGCCATTTTTATAAGATGAAACGTAAACATCCTTTGCAGGCTGTTCTGTTGCTTCAATTCTCTTTGAACCCGGACGGACAAACTTTGAATACTGAGCCATGCAATATCCACGCTTACTGATTTTTCCGTCTTCAGTCATAAGACCATAGCTTCTGCGAATGTACCACCATGTGTATGCACTCATGTTTCCAACAACCAGAGCATTATGGATATTTTCTGCAACCTGAACAGATTCAGGCCAACGGTTTGCAGAATCCGCATCACTGTTTGGAACGTAAACCTCTGTCATCCAAATCTGCTTACCGCTGTTTTCAAGAGCTGGAAAGTCCATCCAATCCCTCTGAGTACCATACATATGAGTACCAAAAACGTCACAGTTAGCCATGGCTTTACTATTATTTAATATCTTTGTATAAAACTTCTTTCCGCCATCAGGAACCCATAAAGCATTCTCAGGAGCATACTGAAATGATTCGGGTGACATAAGTCTTGTACTTGTGATTCTATCACCATAATTTGCAATGAAATCAGTAGTTTCATCTGTAGACCAGTATGTCCATTCACTTGCATAGTCAGGTTCATTCTGAACAGATATAGAATAAAGGTCAACGCCATTTTCTTTCATATATTTACCAAAATTGTTAAGGTGTTCTGCATACGCACCATAATTTGAAGCAGGAAGATGAAGTTTTCCGTTGCTGCCGCCTGATTCAGCAAGATTGGCAGGCGGCTCCCAAGGTGATGCAAAAACCGTAACTCCATTATCTGAAGCATACTTTGCTGTTGGAACAGCTAACTTCCATTGATTACTATCTGGATTTACAAAGACACGAAGAACAGTAAGTCCCATTTCGCCTTCACCATTTCCAAAAGCTGTTTTTCTCTGTGCCTCAGTCATATCCTTACCCGTCCACTCTGGATGGTTGATTCCTCCGAATCCTGTAATAGTCTGATATTCCTTTGAAACATCAATAACACAGGTATCAGCAGCAGAAACACTCTGATTCATCAGTGGAACCATACTGCATGTAAATGTTACAACCGAGGTAATAGCTGCTAATGCTGATTTTATCAATTTTTTTGAAAATAAACACATTGCTATTTACTCCTTTAAATAGTTTTGTAAAACAGCCATGCCTTTAAAAGCATGGCTATTTCACATAAATATGAGGTTTTATAAATGGGAATTAGCTAAATTTATGAGAAGCTCCACCAATCAATATCAGCCTGATCGCTGAATACGAATGTGAGATCCTTTGTACCACTAATACTGTCAACAGGAACCTTAATTTCTGACATATTACCGCCAGCCGGAATTTCAACATAACCGACAGCTGTACCTGTTGCACCTCCAGTACATATCTTGATAACTGCACCATTTTTTGAAGAAGCTTTTACTGTTACATGAGATGTTCCCTTATTGAACTCTGCACCTTTAACCTTAATCCATTCACCTTTAGATGCACTTACTGTTGTGTCGGACAGACCGTTTACAGTGATACCCTTAGACTGATTATACATTGTTTCAGCCTGAACTTTATTATATGGATTAAGAGTTTCGATTTGTTTAACACCTGTCATTGTACCGGTTACAGAAATCTTACCATCATTTGATACATTAGCTGAATCAATGTGAGTGGAACGGTAATTGAAACCCTTTCCATCATTTACACCCATTCTTCTTTCAATTACACGGCTATGATAGAGAAGATAGTAATTTCCCTTAAATTGCACAAGTGAATGGTGGTTATTTCCACCTCCATCAAGCTGATAAGAAGCTGGATTTTTGAACATAATTCCCTGATATGTAAATGGTCCAAGAGGACTATCTGCTGTCATATAAGCAATTTCAGCATTGTTAAATCCATAAGGGTTACCTCCTGTATTCCAGTTCGTACAATAAGAATAAACATATTTGTTGCCAACTTTCAGAATACTTGAATCCTCAAAAAGATAAGGAGGATTGATATTCTTAGGTGTTCCCACAATCGAAATCATGTCATCACCAAGCTGAACACAGCGAGCAGTATCAGGATTAGCCTGCTTGCCATCCGGAACTCCGCCCCCATAATAAAGATATGCCTTGCCGTCATCATCTACAAATACAGCCGGATCAAAAAGCCATGTAACGTTACTGTTTTCTGTTTGTCTATTTATAAGAGCGTGACCTAAAGGATCAGACCAAGGTCCTGTCGGACTATCAGCTGTTACAACACCTATACCGCCTGCACTATCTGCAAAATAAAGGAAGAATTTATCCTTGCCATTGATATTTTTCCAGCAAGCATCTGGAGCCCATGAATATCCAGCCCACTTAGCAGGACCTGTTGAGTTTCTGCCCGCAATAGGCATTGCTCCATGATCAGTCCAGTTCACCAAATCTGCTGAAGAATGACAGTTGATAGTCTGAACATCGTATGAATTTTCCTGAAGCTGTCCATCCTTATACTCAAATGCATCATTAGTTGTATAAACATAAAGACGATCTTTATATACCATAAAACCTGGGTCAGCGCCAAAACGCTGTGTATAAAGCACGTTATTCTCCCCATCATTCTTATAGCTGCTTGCAACATTTATATCTGCAAATAACTTTTCCATTGCAGGCTTGTCAATAACTTTTTCAGCTACTGGAAATTCTGTGATAACATGAGCAATATACTGCTGTAAAAGTTTCAAATCAGTTGTATCAAACACACCGCTCTGATCAACGTCAGCAGCTGTTTTCCATGCAGACTTTTCAAAACCATTTTTATAACCGTTCTTTGCTTCAACCAAGTCAAAAATATTGATCTTACCGTCACAATTAACATCACCAATAGAAATTGTAACAGATGGTTCTGCTCCAATAATAGTAGTTCCACCTACAGCACCGATAACTTCATCAATATAGAAATTATTTGTAGTCTCTCCTGTTTCAATATAAAGACGCATATTTGATGCATCCTCAGGAATTTTGTAATTCTTATTAGCAAGCTGTACCCATTCTCCCTTTATTGCTGTACCTTCAGCAATTGTAGCATATTGTGTATCACCTGCTGCATCAGTATATTCGAGCTTCATGTAAAATGTATCTGTAGCAGCACCATCAAAATACATAACATTTGAGCTAAAGCTGTACTCATTACCTGGAACAAATGCTCTTGGATTCAACGAACGGAAAGCTCCATTCCATGAATCTGTTCTTTCTTGAACCAGAAGAGCCTCATCTCCAACAAAAGAAGTTCTTCCACTGGTCATTATACTTGAAGGTCCTCGTGCCTCCCATGTGCAAAGATCACCTTCAAATCCGTCCTGAAAATACCATCCATATTTATTTGGTTCAATAGGTTTGTCATCATCACCTATATAACCGTCTACCCAATCAGACTGGGGAACCATTCCCATAAGAGTTGTATAAGCAGGTTTGGGTTGATTATTTTTATCAAAAAGTAATGCATCACTGCCAGCTACAAGCCATGAATTTGCATCATTCGGACCCCAAATGCAAACAGCTTTTACTCTACCATCTGATTGTGGATTCTTGTTCCAATCCATAGCAGCTTGGAATATAGCCTTATATTTATCAGCCTGATCCTGTAGTGAATACTTTCCACTCTCAAGGCTTATATCAAGTTCTGTTATTTGAACGTCACATCCAATAGACAGATACTTTTTCATTGCTTCAATATATGAATCAGTACCCGCAAAACCTGTAGCATTCGCCGGAACATGAGACTGCATTCCTACACCGTCAAGAATTCCTTTTTGATAAAGAGATTTACACATATTATAAATACAATCTCTCTTATGATCCCAGTATTCGTTGTAATCATTGTAATAAAGGTCGCAACCTTCAGGAGCGTACTTTCTTGCATATGTAAACGCCTTTTCAACAAAGCTGTTGTTTCCATAAACTGATACCCAAGCAGAAGTACCCTCTGAACCTTTAATATTATTATCACCTGCAACTCTTGCACCATCTTGACCATTATTTGTTCTGTTAGAGTCATCCGATATACACTCATTACATACATCATATGCATAAAGATCAAGAGTAGGATATTGCTGCTTAATAGCAGCAAATGTATTCTTAATGTAGCTTTCAAGACGCTGATCCATTACAGAAGCTGTTACCCAGTTACCATTATTCTGGAAGTTATCCTTGAAAAACCATGAAGGCGTCTGACTGTGCCATACAAAAGCATGACCTCTCAGACCAATATTATTCTTTACACAGAAATCCATAATAGCAGCACAATTATCCAGGGATACTGTAATATTTGTATTCGTGCTGCCGTTTTGTCTGAGAATAGCATCTGCTTTTGTTTCATTTTCGCACTCAAGGCTGCTGTAATTTTTCAGAATATTAGCAGTAATAGCAGAATTATTGATAGTTCCACCATTTAAAATATTACCAACTCTAAAATACTTACCGAATACATTTTTCAGCCCTGCATTGGCAACATCTACAGCATAAGCAACATTCTCCTGCTTTATGTCCTCTGTAGTAATCAGAACATCGTCAAAAGAAAAATCATTGGTGCTGTCTGTTCTGATTGTAAGTCTGAACTCATAGCTGTTTTCAGGAGCCGTATAATCAGCAGAAATTTTTGTCCATTCTCCTGCTTTTACGTCCTTATTTGTAAGTTCGACCTCAGTTTCTTCACCTGTCTCTTCATCAATACAAAGCAATATTAGTCTAAACTTTTCAGAAGTTTCACTGTAAACCTGCATACTATAAGTGTACTCTACACCGCCGCTAAGATAAAAGCCCTTTGACGCACTTGCACCATCTAAAACAGATGTTCTGCCGGAAACCAGCATTCCTCTTGTTTCGTCATAGCCTGCTCCATCTTCTGCAAGTAAACTTACTGTATCGGTATTACCATGCCAACCTTCATACGTAATTTCAAAATCATTATTTACCAGTTCAGCGGCATAAGCCTCATTGCCAATATAAGGCATATATGCTGCAAGTCCTGCACAGCATACAGCTGCCGTAAGGTAAGTTGTTAACTTTTTAAACTTCATATGAATTCCTCCTTTTATTTTTAAACATTTACATTTCATATCAAGAAATCATCTATCAATTTAATTATATTACATAAAAAATCTATTTACAACCTACATTTTGCAGAATAGGTGGACAAAATGAAGATACTATAATTTTACACTATAAACTTTAAATAAGACCGTTCGCTTTGTACGAACGGTACTTATTAGGGGAAATATTAGAGTACTTGCCAGTGTTTTATTGATAAACAAATACTTTACTAATATTATATCAACTTAATTTTTCATATTATACCACTTTTATAATAAAAATAGTAATTTGTTAACCTTATTATTATTTATTTGAATTTGTATCTGATATTTAAATTTTTTCAATACGACCAAATATAATAGGCATCGTTCGTACAAAGCGAACGGTGCCTATTAGGGGAAATATTAGAATGCCTGCCGACATTTCTATTGATATAATTATAATATTAAAAAAGTACCTTTGCAACTCCAAAATTGCAGATTAAGTGGACAAAATGAAGAATTTAACTTGCCTTACAAGCAAAAATATGATATAATAAAATCAGAAATGAGGTGTACATTATGCAGGATAAAAATAAAAGAAAAATAATAGGAGTTGTTGCTGCAAGTGCTTCACAAAGTGAACAGAAACAGCTTATTTCCGGCATTATTTTTCGTGCAAACGAGCTTAATGCAGATGTTGCTGTTTTTTCAAATATATATAACACTGCTAAGTATCATGCTCACGTAGAAATTGAAAATAAAATATATGATCTTATCAACTCAAAGAAACTTGACGGAATTATAGTACTCTCTGAGTCTATTTTAAATGAAATGTTGCTGGAAAACATAAAACAAAAGCTTTTGAGCCGTACAGATATTCCCATTATTTCTATCGGCGAGGTTTTTCGGGAATTTCAATCCATTGATAATGACACCATGAAGGATATTATGAAAATCACCGAACATCTTGTAGAAGTACACGGTTTTACTGATATTCATATGCTTACAGGTCCAAAGCATATGAATATTTCAAATATACGTGTTGAGGGCTACAAAGAAGTTCTTGTTTCTCATGGAATACCATTTGATCAAAGCAAGGTAATATACGGTAATTTCTGGATGAATACAGGAGAAGATGTTGCAATGGAATACATTACAGGAAAAAGACATCTTCCTGAAGCTATTATTTGTGCAAACGATTATATGGCATATGGTGTTTGTGATAAATTCCTTGAAAATGGTATATCTATACCAAAAGATGTTACGGTTATAGGATATGAGTTTGTTGGAGAAAGATATTATCATGCACCTATACTGACCACCTATCTTCGCAATCGAAAAGCTGTAGGAATGAAAGCTGCTGAAACTATTTGTGCAATAATAAATGGAACTGAACCAAAAGAAATCTCCTTAGATGGTCATATGATTTATGGAAACAGCTGCAGCTGCTGCACAGACAATAAAATTCTTTTTAAAGAGCAGTCCATCGTAAGACGTGAGATATTTTTTAACAACTTGAATCTTACAGGAAATTTTGAACAGCAGTTAACTACTTGTCGTTCTATTCCTGACTATATTAGCGTTCTTCAGCAATTTGCATATTTAGTTCGTGATGTCACGGGTATATATTTATGTTTGTATGAAGATTGGTGCAGTTCTGACTTTTCAGAAAATCATAATGCTTTAATACATAATGAAGCAATGGCTTGTTATACGGTTATTTGCCCTGAAAGCCATTCAGATGAACCAAGTTTTTTCAATAAATATGAACTTTATCCCAATATTATTCCTCATTCTAAAAATGGATTTGCGCTATATTTCTGCCCAATATTCTTTTCTGGAAGAGAACTGGGATATTTTATTCTTCAATATGATCATCCCGACGGATATGATCCTGTTTTTCGTAACTGGCTGAAAATTGCCGCAACTGCACTTGAATTTCTGCGTATGAAAAATGATATACATACACTTCTTGAGTATAATAATCTGTCTTCACACCATGACTCTCTAACCGGTCTATATAACAAAAATGGCTTAAAAGACGAACTTCAGTATCTGATAAATGAAACATCTCCTGAAGAAAGAATAATACTGGTACTTTTTCATTCAGAACTTTTTGAGAATGATGAAAGCATGGCAAGAAAACATATTTCAGTCAAGATTGATTTAGAAATTGCTGAAATGCTTAAAAAGACAACTGAAAGCAATAAAAAGGCCTGCGCTAAAATCAGCAGTAAGATATATGCTTATACAGCTGTAGGAAAATATGATAATTCTGATGCACAGCTTATTGCAGATAAGCTAAGTATCCTTATAAATCACGGAAAATATTACAGTGAAAACCGTGAGATAGATTCAACAGTTATCTGTTCAAAATGTATAGATATAGATTGCTTTGATTTTGAGGATGAACTTACTATGCTAAGCAAATCTCTTACTGAAAAAATAAATATCATTTCCCAACGTAGAAAAAGCACTTATTATACAAGCCTTATACATATAAGGACTATGCTTTACCGCAACCCGGAAGCTGAATGGGATTCTAATGATATATGCCGTGATATTCACCTTAGCAACGGTCATTTTCGTGCAACCTATAGAGAATTGTTTGACGTAAGCTTCCATCAGGACGTTATTCAAAGCAAGATCACATACGCTAAATATCTGCTTACATCTACTGTACTGAGTTTACCTGCCATTGCTAACACGTGCGGATATGATGATTATAAATACTTCCTGCGTCAATTCAAAAATATCGTAGGAATTACACCTAATGTATACAGAAAGAGAGTTATATTATTATAAATATCATACCAAAAACTGCTGCGATCCAATTTAAAATAATAGATCACAGCAGTTTTGTTACTTCATCATTTTACTTTTTTAAAAGTTCTTTAATCTTTTCAGCAGCAATTCTTGTATCCTCGGGGTTTCCGAACGTTGAGAAACGGAAGTATCCTTCACCACATTCTCCAAATCCCTGTCCGGGAGTTCCCACGACCTGAATCTCATTTAAAAGCAAGTCAAAAAACTCCCAACTTGTCATGCCGTCAGGACACCTCATCCAAATATAAGGTGCATTTTTACCACCACAATACCAGATGCCAAGCTCATCAAGAGCTTTCATAAGGCAAGCTGCATTATCCTTATATACTTTAATGTTGTCGTGAATCTGCTTCTGTCCCTCAGGAGTAAATACAGCAGATGCACCCTTCTGTATAATATAGGACACACCATTTGTTTTAGTTGTACGATTGCGTACCCACATTTCGTTAAGGTTCATACTTTCTCTCTCAAGTTTCTTTGGAATAACAGTATAACCCAGACGTGTTCCTGTAAAGCCAGCTGTCTTGGAAAGAGAACATATCTCTATTGCACAGGTTCTTGCACCTTCTATTTCAAAAATACTGTGAGGCAGAGTTTCATCTTCAATGAATGCTTCATAAGCAGCATCAAAAAGAATAATTGCACCTCTCTTATTAGCATAATCTACCCATGCCTTAAGTTTAGTACGATCAAAAACTGCACCTGTAGGATTGTTTGGAGAACAGATGTAAAAAATATCTGCATTCACAGTATCATCA
>ERZ791837.2501-NODE-2501-length-10240-cov-2.935395_pt1 | contig 10240 bp, 12 predicted proteins | sample MGYA00510292_ERZ791837 | MGnify/ENA primary metagenome ERZ791837 (study PRJEB30046, sample SAMN00715259) | human gut metagenome | study: EMG produced TPA metagenomics assembly of the A metagenome-wide association study of gut microbiota in type 2...
GAATCTTCAATGGCTCTTTAGAGCCGGCTAGTACCACAGGCTTATAGCCGCAGAGGAAACCACCAGCTGAGCTGGTGGTCATGATTAATCTCCCCATCGTTCAAAAAATATGACGTTAATGGTAAGTTTGTGAGTTTTGCAAACTCTTTAATAAATGACGAACCTCTGGTGAGATTAATGTATTTTCTTTTTGCAAATATACAGGCCTTGCATCAAGCTGGGATTTCATAATCCGGAAAGATTCCTCAATTCTCCAAAGGTTGTGGTAGGCTTCATATATGTCTTTATCAGACATGGAAAGTTCTGACGTGACCAGCATGTTATATCCTGCAAGTTCAAGAGATTTTTTTATGAGTTCTTCATTCATAGTCATCAATGCATTCCTTGATTCGATACAGAACATCGCCCTTGGCATTTTTAACATCTCTATAATCATTTGGCAGGAGTACCCATGTTTTTTCTTTTTCCGGAAGTTGCTTTACGGACTTTGAAAAGATATACCCATCACCATTTTTAACCGCATGAAAAATGTTTTCAGAGCAGTTAAGCCCCTTATCTGCAATCTGTATGGTTCTTCCTGATACAGAATTTCTTGTTTTGAGCTCATCAATGACATTTCGAATCACTGGCTTTTCACTTTGATTTCCCGGAAACAGTTTCATGCCTATAGGAATCTGATTTGCATCAAGAAGAAGTCCAAGACCAACGATGGGTCCTTTGTTTTTTTTAAGAAATATGCCATAAAAATGCACCCTCTTATAGTACAACACCATAGCACTATAAAAGCAAGTATAAAATAAAAAATTTGTCAAGTTTTTTTGAATAAGAAAAAATATAGTGCTAAATACTAAAGACGGGAATAGTACAGTAAAAGAAAAGAATAGTATATTTTTGATTTGTTCAAATTATTTTATACTAGAGTAAAATAAATAAGAAGGAGGTTTTTTGCAATGAGCAAAAACAGGATTTACCGTGTGGCATGTAGTGTATTGCTATGCATATTGATGTTGGGGTCAATTTTAGTGCCAAGTAGTAGTGATAAGAGGAGTTCGGCAGCTTCGAGCAGTTTATTAAGTACGTATGGTTCTTTATTTGGAAGATCAGGAAACTGCGTATCATTAAGCCAGTTGCAGAATTCGAGTACATTGGCACACATTAAGTCACAGTACAACAGTATTACATTGGAGAATGAGATGAAACCAGACGCATTGTTGGGTTATTCTCCATCCTTGATTACAAGAGACTCCGCAAAGAATCTTGGATACTATGTATCCGGTTCCTTTACAGAATCCTATGTGCCAAAAATCAATTTTGACACGGTAGACAAAGTTTTGAAAATTTGCTATGAGAACGGAATTGGGGTTCGTGCTCATACACTTGTATGGCATAGCCAGACACCAGATTGGTTTTTCCGTGTAGGATATTCTACCAAATATGGTTATGTATCACAGGATCAGATGAACAAACGTATGGAGTACTACATTAAGACTGTTATGAACCACGTATACACAAGCAAGTATGGTAGTTGTGTATATGCTTGGGATGTAGTAAATGAGTATCTTCATGCAACAACATCCGGTTGGGAGAAGATTTATGGTGCGCGTACAACAAGACCAGCTTTTGTAAAACGTGCGTTCCAGTATGCATATGATTGTATCAAATACTTCGGTTTAACAAATAAAGTAAGTCTTTTCTATAACGACTTCAATACATACATGGAAGTAAATGATGTAATCACAATGATTAATTACATCAACTCAGATGGCAAGATTTGTAATGGTGTGGGTATGCAGTCTCACCTGTCAACATCATATCCAAGTGTGGCTTATTATACACAGGCAGTTCAGTCCTTTGTAAATGCAGGTTTTGAAGTACAGATTACCGAGTTGGATGCAACCAACAAAGGAGATCAGGATTTGGCAAATTATTTGTACAGTCTGATGAAGAATGTGATTAGTATTAAGAAAGCCGGAGGAAAGATTACAGGTCTTACTATTTGGGGACTAGCAGATGATGTAACCTGGATTAAAGGACAAAAACCATTGTTGTTCTCTACCATTGGAAATCCAAAAACAGCATATTGGTCTGTTCTTCAGGCGTATAAGGATTCGGGAGTGACTCAGGCAACTGTAACACCAAGCAGTTCAAGTTCTACTATCAGCAATGGCTGGTACTACATCAAGAATGTTAATGCACAAAAATATCTTCAGGTTAAGAATAATCAGGGAGGAAACAGCGTTAACGTTGAAATCGGAACTGGAACAGGTGTTCGGGGACAGAAATGGTATGTGACTAATACCAGTGATGGTTACTTCACATTGAAGAATGGTAATGGCTACATGTTGGATGTACAGTATGGTGCAAACAACGATGGCCAGAATATTCAGACATATTCTGCAAACAATGCAAATGCACAGAGATTCAAAGCAGTTAAGATTGGTAATTCCAATGCATATGGTATCGTTACAAAGATTTCCAGTGATAAGAAAGCATTAGATGTATATAACTGGAGCAAATCCGATGGAGCAAATGTATGTCAGTGGTCATACTATGGAAATGCTAATCAGCAGTGGATTTTCGAAAAATGCTAAGATAGACCATAGAAAGAAGATCTTTATACAAAAAACCAATATATGGTGCAAAATGGCCGGGTGGACAAATGTTCATCCGGCCATTGCTCTTTTGGAGGTGGAGTCTTTGCTGATATCAAACATTTGTTAGTGTATAATTTTCATTGGCAAAAATAAGTAATTAAAAAGGGAAGAAGGAAATTCCCTCTTCCCAATCATACAGTTTTTCTTTATTATGTTAGTTGCGAAAAAAACAGATAAAGGAGACTGTATGATGAAATCCATTGTAGACGAAAACTTAGTATCTTTCAAGATGTTGGAGCAAAAAATATATGATTATGTTTGTGAACTTGGTCGCCTGATCACCCAGCAGGTCCTTGAATCCTATGATGCCAAGTTGGCAGAAAGCCGTGACAAAAAGACCTATCGAGGAAAAGGAAAGCGGAAAACCAGTATCAAAACCGTGTACGGTGAAGTGGAGTACAGACGAACGGTATATCGCACAAAAACCAAACAGGGAGAAACGGCATATGTCTATCTGTTGGATGAAGCCATGCAAATGGATAAGACCCACGCAAAACAGGCATCAACCATTGGCTTAATAATAAGCTGGCGATGTCATAAGTGCTTTTCAGCAGATTCACCTGCTAGTTTCTTTTCGTCACGATACTTACCAAAATGCTTGACCATCTCAGTAGGAGAGACACTGGCTATGGCAGACCACACGCTATTAGATCCGTCCTGGTTTGCATATGATACGCCGGGACTGTGGAATAATTATACCCACAATGGACTGCTGTATCTGTATACCCCGGACGGAGAACAGAAAAGCCGGTGGATCCAGATGATCCGGGACAAAAAGCCGGATCAGGTGGAGGCAGGCTGTAGTGAATGTCGTCAGGGAATCCTTCTGCGAATGCTGGGAAAAAGTGGCGATGCAGTGTATGATTATTTTGAGGATATCGTCAGGGAGGTGTGATCTTTTTCACAGAAAATCCATGGTAGCAGGCGGCTTAGCATCTGCCAGGACAGAAAGGCATACAGAGCACCTGCCACATTGGTGCCAATGCGGAGAGCAATGGCTGTTTTCGCACCAAAGAGAGAACCGGCAATGGAAAGTGCCCCAAAGGTGTTAAAGACGGTCTGCCAGGAGTAACCGGCAGAATATCCTACGCCGATACCGCCGATGACACCGATGTATGGATACAGCCAGGCCGGCAGGGTGTTATATAACACAAGGAAGATGCCACAGCCAAGGATGTTAAAGACACCTCTTTTCCAAGTACGGTCTTTGCTGTCTTCCGGAAAAGGAAGGCACACGCTCATGCAGGCAATGCCTGCCCACATAGCCCGGGGCAGGGAAAGCAGCTGCATGATAAACATAGCCGAGCAGACGATCCAGGTAAGGGATAAATACCACTGGCTGCGGGCAGATTTTAAGTTAAATTCACGGAACAGATCCGGAAAACTACGCCGGTAAGGGCGTTTTTTTTGATTCTTGTAAAAGACAAGCATACAGACCATCATGCTGACAAGCAGCCCCAGTACCCGGAGAAGATAGGCTCTGCCGGTAACATCGTAGCCGTAGAGCAGAAGATATCCTAAAACGAAGGTGGACTGGTTGTACATGATCACATTGTGACATCCAAGGATCATTAGCAGCAGGATGCTGATGAAATTTACCAAAAGAGATGCCGGTGCCGGCAGGGTGTTGGCTAGACGGGGACCGGTGATCAAAAGGGTAAAAATACCAGCAATACATATAAGCCCATGGGAGGTGCGGATGCCGAAGTCAGCCTGGCGCAGCACCAGAAGAGCCAGCAGAAAAACCACTCCGGCTACGCTGTTGTCAGAACCAAAGAGCATGCTAAAAAGTGTCACAAACACAAAGCAGAAGGCCATCACAAGATAGACTTTAAAATTATAGATAAGAATGTGGCGTCTTTTCTCTTTTGGATCGGTTGTGTTTTTGATCAAGGCTTTGGAGCCGGTCGAACTTAATTGTAATTCTTCATAAAAAGTCATAGAAAATTGTCTCCTTGTCGTAGGTAGTATGGCACACCATACTACAGAATGGGAAAAATGTCAAGGATCTCCTGCGCAACTGGAAGAAAGAATTCCTTGCTAATGCTCCTCTCGCATTCGATAATAAGCGGGAAGACAATCTCCGGGAAAAACTTGCCGAAGAACGCAAGGCAAAAGCCGATGGGCAGATAATATCATGATTGAACGCTGGTTCCGCAGCTTCAAATATGAGGAAGCATATCTCACGGAGTATGCTAATCTCAAGGAAGCAAGAGAAGCCATCGGAAGGTATATCTACACCTATAACTTTGAAAGATGCCATCAGTCCATTGGGAACAAACGCCCTGCCGAGGTATACTATCCGGTAATGCTTCTGGATGCAGCCAGAGCAGCTGCATAATATAAAAATCCGGGAAATGCCGCACCACATTTTCCATGTAACCCGTCAACATATCAGTTCATTATAAAAACATCAAATTTTTGTCTTGACAACTGAGCCATTATAATACCGCTTCTGCACCTTGCCGCTGTCAGAGAGTTCCATTACCAGTTAATCCCCGTCCCAGACAAAAACTGTTTTTTCTCCATTCACAGTCTTGCTAGTACGCAGTCCCTCGGCATCGTAAGTATAGTTTACCTTATCCATCTTTCTGTCACTGTTCCCAGGGCGCCCTGGGCTTTACTCTATGCCTCGCCACCCAAACTGGTATCATACCATTTTAGGTGGCAGGCGACAACTGCCCTGCGCTAGAGGACGCATAAATGTGATTCTGTACAATTGCACTCATTTGTGCAAGTGGTTGTGCCGGAGTAACATCAAGAAATCTATTTTCCACGGCATTCCGCCATGGTTCTGTAAGACTTGTCATTGATTGAATATTCGTTGCAGTTAACTTGAAAGCCTTAAATACTTAAACATATCCCAAACAGAATATTTATTAGTTTCATTCATTTTATTGTTTATTTTTTTTGTTTTATTTACATTCACTTCAAATCCACCTATTTTATTTTGTTCGTAAATTATAGCCTTATGAAGTTCTAAATCTGTTATTCCGCCTAATATCAATAAAAAATCTTCCCTACCATCATTATTTATATCCTTAAACAAAAAATCATTTACCCTAAAATCACTCGGAAACACCACTGATTCAGAAAAGTCGTACAGTATATTTTCTTTATCATCAACTAAATATATAAACAATGTTTTTCGTCTCATACTTGTTCTAATTACAGAAACAAATTTTACCTTACCCCATTTTTTCAAAGTAACATCTTCAATATCATTATCAAACTCCGCACGAACATCTAATTCTAAATCTTTTAAATTATATGATATAAAATTAAAAGTATCTTTTCTTTTTTGTTCAGTATACTGAACATCTATTTTAAGCATATTCTCCTTTTCTAATAATATATACAATTTTCCTATGTTTTTTTCGCCATCTACAATAGTGAGTTCCGCTCTATTTTCATTAAAATTACCTGTTAACATCATATTATGATTTTGTTTTTCCGAATACAAATCCGAATCTGGTCTTAAGATACCTTTTTTCAAAAACACTCCCCATAATTTACTTTTTTCTACTCTAGTGATTACAAATGACATATCTTCATATGTTTCACTGCTATTCCATGTTTCCTTTAACCACACTTTTTTAATTACACTCTCCCATAATAGTTTGTTTTTCTCAAATTCATTGGTATCATCCTTCTTCTCAAGATTAGCCAACAAGTCCTCAAGTTTATTTGATTGCTCATTACAGCACACAAAAAAACCAACTAGAACTAAAATCAAAAATAAAATCAACTTTTTTTTCATATAAATGCAATCCAATTATTAACAATTGAATTTCTCCTCCTATTCGACAAATTATTTGTAAACGCTACAAGTTACATTCCAAAAAGAGACATAATTATGATAGCACATTTCTCTTGTTGTGGCCAAGCTTTTTTGTAACACTATGACCTAATTTCTGCCACAGGGGTTATGTAACCCCATGGCGTGCCTCATAAGGCGTTTTGTAATTGTTATAAGAATACGGACGTACATGGTTATATTGCACATACGCAAATTCTTCGACTGCTGTGTAGAGTTCATCCTGTGTACGATAATAATGCTGATATATAAGATCATTTTTCAATGTATTGAAATAGCTTTCCATAGGGGCATTATCATATGGATATCCAGCCTTGCTCATGCTTTGCTCAATACCAAGCTTCTCACAGAATTCTGTAAACTCTTTTGATGTGTACTGACTTCCTTGATCGGAATGCAGCAAAAGTTTACCCAATTCTATTCCCGGTTGTGAATGAATTGCTTTTTCAAGCGTTCTTTTCGCTAAATCAGCTGTTATGCTTTTATCCGTTATACTTGCAATAACACTTCGGTCATGAAGATCAATAATAGTACAATTATAACGCTTGCTGCCATCTGTTAAAAATAAATAGGTAAAATCAGTACACCATTTTTGATTTATTGCATTTGCATGAAAATCCTGATTCAATTTGTTTTCGTAAACCCTGTGAGCAATACCATGTTCATATGCTGGTTTCTTTTTTCTGGATATTGAAAACAGCTGCATTTCAGTATTCATATATTTGTGAACCGTTAAATAACTGATGTCGTACCCTTTACGAATAAGATACGCATGCACGGTTCTGTACCCATCCACTCCGCCATGAGAGTGATAGATTTCTCGAATAGAGTTTTTGATCTCATCTTTTTGACGATGATAATCATCCTTTCGATTTTTAAGATAATTGTAATAAGCATTTGGACATATATTAAACTTTCTGAGGAGCCATCTAAGTCCAAATTTATTGTTGAATTTCTGAATGAATCGATAAGCCTCTAATCGATTTCCTTCGCAAAGAATGCCGCCGCTTTTTTTAAGAAGTCGTTTTCCTTTTGGAGTTCTGCAAGCTGTCTTTTCAATTTAAGGTTCTCCTTCATGAAATCATAATCGACTTGGGCTTCTTCATTTTTCTGGCATTCTTCACGAAATTGTTTTGTCCAGTTGGATATACTTGCTTTTGATACTCCATATTCAGCTGCAAGTCCTTTCAGGGAGCGTCCCTCCTCAAGATGAAGGCGGACAATCTTCTTCTTGAATTCTGGTTCATAATGTTGATTCATCTGTAACATACCTCGTTTTCTCCTAAGATTATATCTTATTAGGTCGGTGTGTTACAACTATAGTTTATCACAACATACCTATTTGGACAAGCATATTACTGTTTTTGATGGGGTAAATTTGTCGTAGGTGGGAACTATAATTTGACGCGTAACACTTATGTGGTCTCAACGCATCAGGACCAGCTGCTCGAAAACGGTTAACCCAGTTTGCAATCATACTGGGGGTGGTAATACCTTCTTGCAGTGCTAAATCTTGATATGAGATTTCACTTGATAAATATAATTCATTTTTTCGTGAACGGAATAACCCCTCATCGCCAAAGTTTTTATAATTTCGAACCCACGTCTTTACATTAGTGCAAGTGGGAATCTCATATTTTTTAGCTACAAATTCAAACTACCTTCACCATTTAAGTACGAATTAACTACTTTCTTTTTAAATTCAAAAGAATATTTAGCCATAAAAATACCGACCTCCAATCGTTAGATTTTTAGGTCTAACTTTTTGGGGTCGGTACACAATCACGTACTAGCCAGGCTATTTTAATGCCAATAATCATAAGGTGAACGATATCCTCGCTGCTGTGCTACCACCGGCTTTGGCTTGGCCTTTGGTATGCTCTCCTCTGCAGCTTCTTTTGTGGCAAACAACCTATTCTTGTTTACCTGGATTCCACCGCCATTTTCAAATCTTATAATAATCAAATTTTCAGCCGGGCGCACCACAGTGCATTCCCTGACTATCCTATTACTTTCTACAATATAGGCTTTATCGCCTGCCTTATATCCTGCTGCCATAAATGCCTCCTACCAAAGAAAAGGCCAGCTCAAAGGGAAATCAAAGCTGGTCATCCTTACAACCTATTTTGCTATTACCTTTTCTCGTAAAGCAATACCATCAACAACACCATGCACGTATGCCTCAGACGCTAATGCGCTATGTACTTCCGTACCTGCGTCCAAGTATGCTGTAAGCTGCTACTTCTGTATATCACTTAACCCTGCTTGCAAATATGATAACAGCCTATCCTCCTGCTGCTTTAGTCGGGTATATTCTTGAGACTGAATATACACACGAAGTGACTCATCAAAGTTATCCTTGATGCATTCCTCCAGTTCCATGTTAATCACACCTCCAATACCGGGATTAATATTGATCGGCCTGTTTAACAAAATATAAAAACCCTAGGTAGCGAACCTAGAGTCATTATACCGAACATTTGTTCTGTTGTCAATTTCAAAATATGAATCCAACATTAAATATACTTTTTGAAAGTTGTGCTAAAAGCTACAGCCTTATCAATGATTTCATTCATAAGTTCATCATAATTGGAGTGATTATCAAAATCTAATCCAGGAATTCTATACATGATTCTGGAAGCCTTCTTTCCATCAAGGCGTTGCCAATCCAGGCTCAATCCTAGCTCATTTTCGATTTTCTCTTTTTTCTGATAAAGATTATCAAATATTTGCTTATCATCATTAATATACAATTCTACACCAATACAGTTTTCTTTATTTACAAGCGTAATTCCGATATGAGCAGCACTGGTTCCAATAGCAATATCATGCCAGTGATCTGTCGATGCCTTACGGATATTAAACAGCTTTCCTCTTTCTGTAATAATCTCATTAAATCTCGTCCAGAATATCAGCCTTTCAGACTGCGATTTGTTAAGATCCCCTGAACCTGATTGTGTTTTACCTGTTTTTATGAAATCGTTAGGTTTCTCCACAATTTCGAACTTAGGGGCGTATAATGAGTCACCGATTTTATATGCGTGAATCTCTATCAAAAAGAAATTTATATCCTTATTTGTATTATTGTTCAGCCATTCTACTGCGCTTCTATGCTCCTCACGAGCTTCCTTTACAATCCATACAATCACCTTAGCGTCGAGTCCTGAAGCATATGTAATAACTTTTCCCAAATGGTCATGGTTCGATTGCTCCAACTGGTTCTCTATTATAATTCGTTCTCCAGTTGTCTCATCATTTGCAACAATATCACATCGATAGGATCCTACAAATACTTCTTTTTCGATATCTACCAATGTAAGCCCCAAAGCCTCATTTAATAAATCTATATTTTCTTCTTTTGCAAGCCAGTTTGAAAAATCATACTGTTCGTGCGTCCAAAGTTTTCTTACATCAACTTCCTCTAGACGACCAAGTTTTAATGTCGACATCACACACCTCCATATTATATATTATTTAATGAAAATCCTTCTTTTCTTCTGCATACAATATATAATTTCTGTGGTAATTTTAGCTTATTCGCAACTAGCATGTAGGAATGAATCATTATATCCAGAAGCTCCTGCTGAGATAACTGACTCTCTGCTAAATTAGTTACTCCAGATCCTAGGACTGGAACACAAAGACTATCTCCACCATGCCATCTTCCAATTTCTTCCCACATTACTTCCAAGCAATTAATATATTCAGATCGTGTTAATTCACCTAAACCATCTTTATTCAATTTTGCAAATGCCATTAATAGGAAATC
>ERZ791837.2502-NODE-2502-length-10237-cov-3.092811_pt1 | contig 10237 bp, 9 predicted proteins | sample MGYA00510292_ERZ791837 | MGnify/ENA primary metagenome ERZ791837 (study PRJEB30046, sample SAMN00715259) | human gut metagenome | study: EMG produced TPA metagenomics assembly of the A metagenome-wide association study of gut microbiota in type 2...
CTGGTAGGTGGCGGGGCTCTGTCCGCCCGCAGAATGCATCGCTTTTACGGAAATCTACGGCAAATCCGCAACATTTTCGGGCCAACAGAGTCGTCGGCCCCTACGGAGCGTTGTGCAAATTTACAGCTGCCCATCGGGCGGAGCAGAGCCCCGCCCCTACCAACTGCATACATTTTCGCACGCTGGGAGAAGCAATTGGGTACTGCATCAGCCTGAGAGTTGATTTGTTCCAAAAGGTCGACAACAGTAAACTTATATGCTACAATAAGTTTATGATAGTAAACCTTTTGGGTATCCTCTGTTTTTGTATGTTTGTACGAATTTGTTGTTGATTTTCTTGCGAATTTTTGTTACAATTTAAATAGTTCCCGTAGAGTAACATCGCCACGCTATGAAAAGGAGGTAGTTTTGTGCGAAAGTTTGTATCACTTATTCTTTGCCTGTCTATGTTATCCGCTTTACTCTGCGCCCCCGCCTCAGCAGCATCTCACACCTCTACAGACCCCACCAGTACATATGTACAACTAAGCGACGGCACTTACCTCATCGCAAATGACCTTCCTGACGGCAATGCAAAATTTTCAATTACTAATAGCCACGGTGATATCCTTGCTGAGTCTTACCTCGATCGTTCTAGCCAATCCATCTACAATACTGACTTACGAACTGGAAATAATGAGGTTGTCACTGTCCCTGCAAAAAACCAGCTACATACGTCTAACAAAGCGGTCACACCCAAAGGTTCAGATATTCCAATCGGCTTTACCTACCGTGGCAAAATAACATATAACTTTTACGGAAGTACCGACCACGTTGTGGGTACAAGAGCGCTGAACATCTACTATGATTACAACTCCTATTTAAGTTCCCGTTACAATGTCGCCGGTGTATATCAAAATATTGCTTCTTTTGCATCGTTAATCGCTTCTCTCTTGACTCTGCCTGCGGCTATTGCCTCCAGTTCTGCAGCTGTCATTCTCGAGCGTTTTGGCTTCGCAACAGGCGCAATCAGTTTCTTGATTCCAGACCATTATGTTAGGTGCAATGAAACTGAAATTACATGGATTGGACAGGTGACCGATTTTCCAGACGTATATGCTACAATATCCGGAAGCAAGTACGTTCTTACAGAAGAAGGTTATGAATCCCAAATCTATACATCTGGTGATTTTTGGCCGACCTCCTCTTACACTAATCGAAACACCAACTTTGCGGTAAAGATCTATTGGACCGTTTTAGGCCAAGACACTTTGGAAATCGTCAGTTGGAGTTAAGTGTCATGCGTCCATATCTTTGCCTACAGCTTATTATTTCTCTGGCTTTGCTCCTATGTATTCTCTTGTCTGATTTTGGAATTCTATTTCAATCGTCAAACACAACTGCACGAATTCTCCTGCACATAAGTACTATTATTCTCATTGCTTCTACAGTGATCCAATTACACACAAGAAAATAAACACAAAATGCAAGTGTCGGTTGAACGCAGGCACTTGCATTTTGTATTCAAATGGTTCAGCACTCAATTTCTCTTAAACATTCTGCCACTTCAACTTTGCGCTTGTTCATAATGAACTATCGTCTCACGTTTGTCAGATAACTGTTGCTTGATCGTTCTCGCATGGAGAGCTTGGGCCGCGGCTAGAGAGGCATGGTCCATGTCAGACTTTCTGGATACCGCGCAGGCGCACCCGGACATTTCTTCCGTCTTTTCGCAGGACGATGGCGCATCCATGATTCAGATGCTGCTACTTTATGCGCCGGATGCCTTTATAGACTATGACGCGGCACAGGCAAGCTTCGATTCTCCAGAGTTTCTCTGCCTGCTGGAACTTGCCAAGCGCCAGACACAGCCGGAGGCGGAATCGCCGCACGAAGCCGCGGCGGCTGGCTGCCAGTACAGTCAGATTTTGAGAAAAAGACGGCGGCCATGACGGATACTGATGCACAGCGGCTTCTGCGTGAATTACAGGCGGAGGCCGTGTCCGTGTTCGAGTACGATGCCGCCGTTTCCGGCATCCTTGCCGACGAGCTGCCGTATTATTTCGCGGAGGAGCAGTCCGCCGGACAGATCGCAGACCGCATCCAGCGCTGCGTTCAGCTGTACCTTGAAGAAACCCGTCGCTGAATCACGCGGATTTCGGTGTTGTGCTGAAACGCGCAGAATGATATAATGGATCCATAAAGGGCTGCGTCAAGCCGCCATTCCGCCTGCATCTGCGGGCGCTGTGAAAGGACAAACCCGGTATGACAGAACGAGAAAAACGAGTACAGTGGTTTCAGAATGCGCGTTTTGGTATGTTCCTGCATTGGGGCCTCTATGCCATCCCCGGACGCGGCGAATGGTATATGAGCAACGCCAGAATCCCCGCCGAACAGTACGAGCGTTATATGCAGGAATTTACGGCAAAGGCCTACGATCCCAGAGACTGGGCCCGCCGCGCAAAGCGGGCCGGAATGCAGTATGTCGTCCTGACGGCCAAGCATCACGACGGCTTCTGCCTGTTTGATTCCAAGCTGACGGATTATAAGAGCACGAACGCCCCCTGTGGGCGCGATCTTGTGCGGGAGTTTGTGGACGCGGTGCGCGCCGAGGGCCTCCGCGTGGGCCTGTATTACTCTCTGCTCGACTGGCACCACCCGGATTTCCCGAAATACAACGACCCGATCCATCCCATGCGCGGAAATCCGGCCTATCAGGATGAGAAAATCGACTTTGACCGTTATCTTGCCTATATGCACGGGCAGATCGAGGAGCTGGTCACGAACTATGGAAAGATCGATATCCTCTGGTTCGACTATTCCTATGGCGAACTGCGCGGCGAGGCATGGAAGGCGACGGAGCTGATGCAGATGGTGCGCCGCCATCAGCCGGACGTCATCGTCGATAACCGTCTGGAAACCAGCGGCGAGGGCTTCGGCAGCCTTGTTACGGAGCAGCCCGCGTATTACGGCGGCGATTTTGTCAGCCCCGAGCAGCTTCTGCCGCCTGAGGGCATCCGCAATGTCCGCGGCGAACGCGTCCCGTGGGAGCTTTGCGCGACCATGAACAACAATTGGGGCTATACGCCCTATGATACGTGCTACAAGCCTGCGTCCATGCTCGTCCGCAAGCTGGTCGAGTGCGTCAGCAAGGGCGGCAATATGATCCTGAACGTCGGCCCGGACGCGAACGGCCGCTTCCCGGCGCAGAGCTGCGAAATTCTGGACGAGATCGGCGCGTGGATGGCAGTAAACAGCGAAAGCATTTATCACTGCGGCAGCGTCGGCGTGCCGAAGCCGGACTGGGGCTGGTACACGAAGAAGGAAGGCCGCATCTACGCGCACGTTCTGGAAGCCCCGCTTGGGCCGCTGGCGCTGACGGGTCTTGCACCGGAGCGCATCGGCGCGGTGCGGCGGCTTGCCGACGGCAGCGAGGTCATTCGCGGCGAAAGCTGGGTCACAAATGCCTACGAGGGCCTTGCGTTCGTCACGCTCGGCACGATCCCGCAGTATACCTATCCGCTCCCGGATAAAACCGATACCGTGCTCGAGATCGAATATTCATAATGCCCATCAGACCCCGGCAGCGAGGCAGGGGAGATTGGTGAAACTGCCTACTTGCATTTTTCATAAAATCTGCTAAAATGTAGCGTGCTACCAAAAACGGTAGCACGCTACATTTTTGATTCGGGAGGTTCCGATGAAGGATTGTTCTCAGAATCTCGGCCCGCGGCTGCGGCATCTCCGCAACCGCATCACGCAGTACATGGATCAGCAGTTTCTTGCGCTCGACCTGACGTCGACGCAGTCATTTATCCTGCACCATCTTGTGCTGCATGAGGGTGAGCAGATCTACCCAAAGGACATTGAAAAGCGCTTCCACCTGACGCACCCGACCGTCTCCGGCGTGCTGCAGAGGCTGGAAGCAAAGGACTTTGTCGTGCTCGAGCCGGACCGGGACGACCGCCGCTGCAAGCGTATCTGCCTGACCGAACGAGCCCGGCAGTGCGACGCCGCCGTCGGGCAGGCATTCGAAACGCTTGAGCGCGTCATGTGCTCCGGCATGAGCGATGAGGAGCAGCAGACGCTCCTGCGTCTTCTCGATCTGGCCGCAGACAATCTGCACGCCACACAGGAAATGGAGGTATCCGATCTATGATAAAACGTCTTTCCTCCTGCATCCGGGAATACAAAAAGCAGACGATTCTGACGCCCGTGTGCATGGTGGGCGAGGTCGTCTGCGAATGCACCATCCCGCTGCTGACAGCCGATCTCATTAACTCGATTCAAAACGGCTGCGATCTGCGCACGATCCTGCTTTACGGCCTCAAGCTGTTCGTGATTGCGATGCTGTCGCTGGGCTTTGGCGCGCTTTCCGGCTGGTTCGCGGCGGAGGCTGCGGCGGGCTTTGCGAAAAACCTGCGCCATGATCTCTATTATCAGGTGCAGAGCTTTTCCTTCGCGAATATCGACCGCTTCTCCACGTCCTCGCTCGTCACCCGCCTGACGACGGACGTGACCAACATTCAGAATGCGTTCATGATGTGCATCCGTATCGCCGTCCGCGCGCCGATGATGCTGGTGTTCGCCGTCATCATGTCCATCCGCGTGGGCAAGCAGCTGGCGTTTATTTTTGCGGGAACCGTCCCGATTCTCGGGCTTGCGCTGTTTTTCATGATCCGCAGTGCGCTGCCGCTGTTCAAGGCGGTCTTCAAGAAATACGACGCGCTCAACAACTCCGTGCAGGAAAACGTACAGGGTATGCGCGTGGTCAAGAGCTTCGTGCGCGAGGACTATGAGACGCAGAAGTTCTCCGCCGCGTCCGATTCCGTCCGCGCGGACTTTTTGAAGGCGGAGAAAATTCTGGCCCTCAACAGCCCGGTCATGCAGTTCTGCGTATATACGTCGATGATCCTGATCTCGTTTTTTGCCGCGAAGCTCATCGTCACCTCCGGCGGCACGTACCTCGGCGTCGGCAGCCTGACCAGCATGATCACCTATTCCATGCAGATCCTCATGAGCCTGATGATGCTTTCCATGATCTTCGTCATGCTCACCATGGCGCAGGCGTCCGGCAAGCGTATCTGCGAGGTGCTGGGCGAGACGAGCAGCCTGCATAACCCGGAAAACCCGGTTTACGAGGTTCCGAACGGTGCTGTCGATTTTGATCATGTGGAGTTCAAATATTCCACCTCCGCGAAGCGCAGCGCGCTGTCCGATATCGACTTCCATGTGAAGTCCGGCCAGACCGTCGGTATCATCGGCGGTACCGGTTCGGCCAAAACGACGCTGGTGCAGCTCATCTGCCGGCTGTACGATGTGACGGACGGCAGCGTAAAGGTCGGCGGGCGCGACGTGCGCGCATACGATCTCGAAACGCTCCGCAATCAGGTCGCGGTCGTGCTCCAGAAGAACGTGCTCTTCTCCGGCACAATCAAGGAAAACCTGCGCTGGGGCAATAAGGATGCCACCGATGCCGAGATCGAGGAGGCATGCAAGCAGGCTTGCGCCGATGAATTTATTGAGCGCTTCCCCGATAAATACAACACCCACATTGACCAGGGCGGCACTAACGTTTCCGGCGGCCAGAAGCAGCGCCTTTGCATTGCCCGTGCTCTGCTGAAAAAGCCCCGCATCCTGATTCTGGACGACTCTACCTCCGCTGTGGATACCGGCACCGACGCCAAGATCCGCAAGAGCTTTGCCGAAAAGATTCCCGGCACCACGGTGTTCATCATTGCCCAGCGTATTTCCAGCGTGGAAAACGCCGACCATGTGATCGTGCTGGATAACGGCAGGATCAGTGGTTACGGTACCCCGGCCGAAATGCTGGCCACCAACCCCATCTATCAGGAAGTTTATAACAGCCAGACCAAAGGCTCCGGCGACTTTGACGAAAAGGGAGGCGATAACAATGGCTGAGCAGAAAGCAAAAGTGGTTAAGGTTGGCCGCGGTGGCCCCCGCGGCCCGCGCCCCAAAGTCCAGAACCCCGGCAAGATCTTCATGCGCATCCTGCGCTATGTGATGGAATGCTACCGCATTCAGGTCGTTGCGGTCGTCATCTGCATTTTTGTCAGCGTGTTTGCCAACGTGCAGGGCACTTTGTTCATGCAGACCTTGATCGATGGCTACATCCTGCCCCTGCTGAAAGAGCAGAGCAGTGATTTTTCCGGCCTGGCCCATGCCATCGCCCGCACGGCAGGCTTTTACGGCATCGGCATTGTTACCGCCTTTGCCCAGGCCCGTATGATGGCTTACGTTACCCAGGGCACCCTGAAGCGCCTGCGCGATGAAATGTTTACCCATATGCAGACGCTGCCCATCAAATACTTTGACCGCAACGCCCACGGCGATATCATGTCGCTGTATACCAACGATATTGATACCCTGCGCCAGATGATCAGCCAGAGCATACCGCAGCTGCTGAACAGCGCTATTACCGTTGTCAGCGTGCTGGTTTCCATGGTTGTACTCAGCGTGCCGCTGACGGTGCTCACCCTGGTCATGGTCGGGATTATGCTGCTGGTCACCAAGTATCTTACCACCAACTCTTCCAAGTACTTTGTTTCCCAGCAGCGTGATATTGGTGCGGTGAACGGCTACATTGAAGAGATGATGAACGGCCAGAAGGTCGTTAAGGTGTTCTGCCATGAGGAAGAAGCCATTGAGCAGTTTGATAAGCTCAATGACCAGCTGTTTGAAAGCGCGGATAAGGCCAACCGTTACTCCAACCTCGGCGGTCCGGCTAACACCCAGCTGGGCAACCTTTCCTATGTGTTCTGTGCCATGATCGGCGGTGCGCTGGCTCTGTCTGGCATGACAGGCCTGACCCTGGGCAAGCTGGCCAGCTTTTTGACCTTCAACCGCACCCTGAACATGCCCATCAGCCAGATCTCCATGCAGTTCAACGCCATCATCATGGCTCTGGCCGGCGGCCAGCGTATCTTTGACCTGCTGGACGAAAAGCCGGAAGTGGACGAGGGCAAGGTTATGCTGGTCAACGCCAAACGCCTGCCGGATGATTCTGTGACCGAAACCAAGGAGCGCACCAACCTGTGGGCCTGGAAGCGTGTGAACGCCGATGGCAGCGCAGACTACCGTGAACTGAAGGGAGATATCGTCTTTAAGGATGTAGACTTTGGCTATGATCCGGGCAAGGTTGTCCTGCATGATATCAACCTGTATGGCCGTCCGGGCCAGAAGATCGCCTTCGTCGGTTCCACCGGCGCAGGCAAAACCACCATCACCAACCTCATCAACCGCTTCTATGATATCCAGAAGGGTACCATTGAGTATGACGGCATTGATGTGACCCATATTCATAAAGACGACCTGCGCGCATCCTTAGGCATTGTTCTGCAGGATACCCACCTGTTTACCGGTACGGTTATGGATAACATCCGCTATGGCCGCCTGGATGCAACGGACGAGGAATGCCGCGCCGCCGCCAAGCTGGCCAACGCCGATGAGTTCATCCGCCACCTGCCGGATGGCTATAACACCACGCTGACCGGCGACGGCACCAACCTGAGCCAGGGCCAGCGCCAGCTGCTTGCCATTGCCCGTGCCGCTGTTGCGGACCCGCCGGTACTGATCCTGGACGAAGCAACCTCCAGCATTGATACCCGCACCGAGCGCCTGGTGCAGCAGGGCATGGACGGCCTGATGTATGGCCGCACCACCTTTGTTATCGCCCACCGCCTTTCCACCGTGCGCAACTCGGACTGCATCATGGTGCTGGAACAGGGCCGCATTATTGAGCGCGGCACCCACGATGAGCTGATTGCCCAAAAGGGCCGTTATTACCGCCTGTACACCGGCAATTTTGCGGAAAACTCCTGAAATAGCCTTTCTGCCGGATAAGTGCGCAACAAAAGCGCAATCGGCATAAAAACGGAAAATCCCCATAAAAATACCGGGAAGGATTCCACCCTTCCCGGCCTTTTTGTGTAAAATGCCGTCACGCCGCACAAAACTTGACGATGTGGGAATAATTGGCTATAATAGAAAGGAAGGCAAGGAGGCTGAACCAACACAGCACTCCTTTTTATATAGATGACGCTTTGGAGGGGGGCTGCGCAGAACACTGCCAGCCGCAGGCGTACAAAACTGATCAACCAATACGATAAACTGAGAGGAGAGCTTATACATGGCTACCAAGAAAATTGCTCAGACCGTTATTACTGAGGATAAGTTTTATACCATCGCCGCTGCAAACGGCAAGGTTGTTGAAGTAAAGGATTACAACACCGAGAACGGCGCTCAGATCCAGCTGTGGGATAATGCCAACGCCGAATGGCAGCAGTGGAGCTTTGTGCGCGCCGGCGAGGGCGTGTACCGCATCAAGAACCGTTTCACCGGCAAGATGATGGACCTGGATTGCTCCGGCGTGACCGATGGCACCCATGTTCACCAGTGGGAAGGCGCTAACGCTTCCAGCCAGCTGTGGATCGTGGAGCCCGCCAATGATGGCCGCGTAAAGATCAAGTCCAACCTGGCCGGCAAGTGCCTGGACCTGGTCAACATGAACACCGAAAACGGTGCAGTCCTGCAGATCTGGGCCGATGTGAACGGCGATAACCAGTACTGGACCATCAACGAAGTGACCCGCAAGCCCAAGACCAGCGCCAAGGCTACCGCCGCTAAAGCAAAGGCTGAAGTGAAGGCTGCCGCTGAAAGCGCTGCCAAGACCGTTGACGCCGCTGCCAAGGCTGCTGCCGAAGTTGCTACCGAGGTTGTTGACGCCGTGAAGGCTTCTGCCGATAAGCCGGTTGCTGAAACCGCCGCTGAGGTTGTTAAGACCGCCAAGAAGGCCGCCTGCAAGACCAGCACCAAAAAGGCTGCCGAGGCTGCTGTGACCACCGCAAAGAAGGCAGCCGAGGCTGCCACTGCCGTTGCTGCCGTGGCCACCGACGCTGTCAAGGAAGTTGCTGAAAAGCCCGCCGTTAAGGCCGCTGCCGATGAAGCTGTGAAGGCTGTAAAAGAAGTTGCCGAAAAGCCCGCTGTCAAGGCTGCTGTGGAAGCTGCCGACAAGGCCGTGAAGGAAGTTGCCGAGAAGCCTGCTGTCAAGGCTGCCGCCAAGGCCGCTGACGAAGCCGTTAAGACCGTTGTGGAAGCTGCAAAGCCGGTTGTTGAGGCTGCTAAGCCTGCTGTAAAGGGCAAAAACTCCCGCAAAAAGCGCAGCAGAAAGTAATTTATTTTAAAACGTCAGAATACCCCCTGATAAAAAATAAGTCCCGCCCGCAGCACCCCTCGCTGCCGGGCGGGACTTTTTTTGTGCAGGATCAATCCCAAAGAAAACTGCCCGTATCACTCCGGCCAAAAACCGGAAAGGATGCGGGCAGCTGTTTTATCAGAATAACGGAAATAAGAGAAAGCCAAATTTTACAGGAAGCTCTGGATCAAGGTTTTCAGGCCGATCAAAATCAGCACAAGGCCACCAATGCGCTCCGAAACGGCGCGGTACTTATCGCCAAACGCGGCACCAACCTTAACGCCGATGGCAGACAGGGTAAAGGTGGTGCAGCCGATCAGCAGGGCAGCAACCACAATGTTGGCTTCCATTGCGGCAAAGCCAACGCCAACGGCAAAGGCGTCAATGGAGGTTGCAACGGCCAGCGGCAGCATGGCTTTGGCGGAAAAATCGTTGTCCACAGTTTCATCGCCGCCAAAGCTTTCCCGCACCATGTTTACGCCGATCACAGCCAGCAGGATAAAGGCAACCCAGGGGCCAACGCTGTTGAGCAGGTGCTCGAACCGGGAACCGAGGAAGTAGCCAAAGGACGGCATAATGGCCTGGAACGCGCCGAACCAGGCACCGCAGATCAGCGCGTGGGACAGCTGTACTTTGCGCACCGAAAGCCCCTTGCAGATGGAAACCGCAAACGCATCCATCGAAAGGCTGATGCCGATCATGATCAAGTCAAACAAACTCATACCCAAATACCTCCAAATCCAAGGGCAGAGCCGGGCAAACAAAAAAGACCTATCCGCCCAGCACCTGCACACAGCATGCAGGTGAACCCTGTGCGGATAAGTCTCGTCATTTCAAGTAGTGCCAGAGCCTTTGCTGTTAGCTCATTGTGTTGGCAAAACTGCACGGCTGCTCTTGCCCAGTGCCGCGCCGACTACTCCCTTATTGCCTGAATAGTGTACCATGGGGAAAATTTGTTGTCAATGCGTTAGTTATTGCTAACCATTAAAATCCTGGTCATTTTCCGGGTTTTGCCACAAAAATGGGTGTGCTACACCGCAAAA
>ERZ791837.2503-NODE-2503-length-10225-cov-2.483776_pt1 | contig 10225 bp, 8 predicted proteins | sample MGYA00510292_ERZ791837 | MGnify/ENA primary metagenome ERZ791837 (study PRJEB30046, sample SAMN00715259) | human gut metagenome | study: EMG produced TPA metagenomics assembly of the A metagenome-wide association study of gut microbiota in type 2...
CACTGGCCGCAGCTGCCGCAGGGATACCCCGCCTGCCGCAGCAGACGGCAGGCCAGATCGTCCCCCAGGTCCCGGCACAGGGCCTGGGGCCGGTACAGATACAGCAGCGCCCGGCCGTCGTCCATCCGCATGGGCAGCAGACACAGCCCCCGGGGCACCAGCACCCGGTTCATCCGCCGGATGTCCGCCAGCAGCTGCTGGCGGGACTGGTACGGGCAGGGAAACAGACTGCCGGTTTTGATCCCGGCCAGGGTGGGCGCGCACTGGCGCACCACCGTCTCCTCCGCGGGCCTCATCCGGCGTGCTTTTCCAGGATCCCCCGCAGAGCGGACAGGGAGCTGGTGTGGCAGCGCTCGATGATGGTGTCCTGGCCCTTCAGCTGGCTCAGGGCCCCCTGCACCATTTTGTGGGACATGGTGCCGGTGAAAAAGATCATCAGGTCGGGATTGCCCAGCTTGTTCCGCAGGCCCCCGGCAGGCTTGGTGAACACCTTGGCCTGGCATCGGTACGTCTGACAGAGCTCCTTGTACCGGCGCTCCATGCACTCGTTTCCTCCCAATATCACAACGCTCATAGCGGTCTCCTTTCTATGGTTAAGGTTCTTTAACCGTCGTATTGTAAAAACAGCGTCGCCCGGACGCCTTGTATGGTCTTATTATATGCAGAAGCAGGAGCCGTATCCACTCCAAAACGGCGGATACGGCTCCAAATTGATTTTTTTGCGGAAAGGGATCAGATGTCCCGGGCCGTGCGGTTGCAGTCGCAGCCGGCGGGGCCGAAGAAGTTCAGCCGCTTGTCACTGAGGCGGATGGTCACATCGTCGGAGGTGATGCACTCGCCGTCGAGACAGGTGACGATATCCGGCTTTTCAGACCGGATGCGGACAACCTTGGGGGCAACACACCGGGCCACATGGGGGAATTTATAGTACTGCCCCTTGGAATAGGGGCCAACGAACTTGATGAAGGTGCCCCGGCTGACCTTTTTCACCACCAGGGTGTTCAGCACGCCGTCGTCCATCCGGGCCTCGGCCACCGGCATGAACCCACCGCCGTAATACCGCCCGTTGCACACGGACACCAGGGAGAAGTCGTCCTCGATGGTCTCGCCGTCCAGCTCCACGGTCCAGTGGGAGCCGATGCCCTTGAACAGGAAGTTCACCAGCAGAGAGGCGATATACCGGCACTTCACCGGCATATACCGGCCCGACAGCGGCGAAATCACCCTGGACGGGCAGCCGGTATACGAAAATCCCGCGGTGAAGGGCCGCATGGCGGCGATCCCCGACGACTGGTACTTCTTCCCCCAGGCGAGCATCCGGGAGATGGCCCGGCTGTATGCCGGGACCCACCCCTTCTTCAGCTGGGACCGGTATCACAAGCTGCGGGAGGTGTTCCCCCTGTCGGAAAAGCAGCCCCTGCGGCGGATGAGCAAGGGCATGCAGAAGCAGGCGGCCTTCTGGCTGACCATGAGCTGCATGCCGGAGGTGCTGGTGCTGGATGAGCCGGTGGACGGCCTGGACCCGGTGATGCGGCGGCAGGTGTGGTCCCTGCTGCTGGGGGACGTGGCCGACCGGGGCACCACGGTGCTGGTGTCCAGCCACAACCTCCGGGAGCTGGAGGACGTGTGCGACCATGTGGGGATCCTGAACAAGGGAAAGGTGCTGCTGGAGCGGAGTCTGTCCGACTTGCAGGACAACACCGTGAAGATCCAGGCAGCCTATGCCGCGGCGGAGGAACCGGCCCTGCCCCCGGAGCTGGAGGTGCTGCACCGGTCCGCCGTGGGAAGGGTGTATACCTACATCATCCGGGGCAAGCGGGAGGACATCCTGCACCGGATGCAGGCCCTGTCGCCCCTGCTGCTGGAGGCCATTCCCCTGACCCTGGAGGAAATTTTCATCTATGAGCTGGGAGGTGCTGACTATGCGGTCCGCGAAATCATTCTTTAACGGGGCCATCGCCCGCAGCGACCTGCGGCGCTACTGGCCGGTGCTGTTCCTGTATGTGGGGCTGTGGCTGCTTTTCCTGCCCATCCCGGTGTGGAACCGGGCCGCGGAGCGGAATCCCGCCCTGGTGAACCTGACCGAGCTGTGCGCCGATACCTACGCCACCGCCGTGGTGCTGGCGCTGATCTTCGGCGGCATCATGGCCACGGCGGTGTTCTCCTATCTGATGCAGACCCGGTCCGTGGGGGCCATGCACGCCCTGCCCCAGCGGCGGGGAACCCTGTTCTGGACCCACTTTCTCACCGGCTGGGCCATGCTGGCGGCGGGGAACCTGCTGGTGCTGGCGGTGACGGCCCTTACGGCCCTGCTGGGCGGCCTGGCTCTGACGCCGGCCCTGCTGACGTGGTTCGTGGTGGCCACCCTGCTGGACCTGATCTTCCTGGCCCTGGGGACCCTGTGCGCCATGGTCACCGGGTGGCTGCTGGCGGTGCCGGTGCTGTACGCCGCCGTCAACTGCCTGGCGGTGGCGCTGACCTGGCTGGGCCAGCAGCTGGCGGAGCTTCTGCTGGACGGCTTCACCATGCCGGACGTCCAGCCCGTCATTACCCGGTGGCTGACGCCGGTGTATCAGCTGATCTGCGACCTGGGCCAAAGCGGCCCTAAATATTCGCCGTTTCTCACCGGCAAGCTGCCCGAGAACTACATACAGAACGCCGACTGCGCCAGCGGCCTGACCCCCCAGGGCTGGCGGACCCTGCTGATCTTCACCGCCGTGGCCCTGGTGCTGACGGTCCTGTCCCGGCTGCTGTACGGCCGGCGGAAAAGCGAGTTGTCCGGCGATGCGGCGGCCTTTTCCTGGATGCGGCCGGTGTTCCGGCTGGGCGTGGGGCTGGTAGGCGGTCTGCCCCTGGGTATGCTGCTGTATGTCCTGGTGTCCGTGGGCCGCAGCGGCGACTTCAGCCCCGCCCGTCTGTGCGTGTGCATGGCCGTGATGGGCATCGTGTGCTATCTGGCGGCGGCCATGCTGGTGGGCAAGACCCTGCGGGTGCTGCCCAAGCGCCTGCCCGGCGCGGCGGTGACGGCCCTGGTGCTGGTGCTGCTGTGCGTGGTGCTGCGGGCGGACGTGTTCGGCTACGCCGACCGGACGCCCCAGGCGGAGGATGTGGCCCGGGCCCGGGTATATTGCCTGGACACCAGCTTTACCCTGGAGGACCCCCAGTCCCTGGAGACCCTGGTAAAGGCCCAGGCGGAGCTGGCGGAGAATCGCGCCGCAGATGCGAACTACCGGAGGACCTTTGAGGTGCACTATGTTCTGAAGGACGGCACCTCCATGGCCCGGTGCTACCGGCTGGCGATGACGGAGCCGGTCAAGGCGGCTCTGGAGCAGGTGGCCCGGCTGGAGGAGGTGCAGACCTATGTTATGTTCAACGGCAACGTTCCCCCGTCCGGCTGGCAGCCCACCGGCGGCGACCTGTGGCTGAAGAACACCATCGAAACCCGGGAGCTGACGGCGGAGGAGGCCCAGGCCCTGTATGACGCCGCCTGGCGGGATATCCGGGCGGAGAACGTTCTTCCGGTGGATGGCGACTACGCCTGGCTGGGAGTCGAGATCACCCTGTTCCGCGATGGCGACAGGTACACCATCAGCAGCACCAAGTCCTCTTACAAGGAGCTGACCCAGGCCCTGCTGGACCTGGGCATCCCGGCGGAGGATATCGGTGAGATCAACATAGACTGATAACGCACCAAGGCCCCGGGGGAAGCCCCGGGGCCTTTGGCTTGTCCAAAAAGGGCTTCGCCCTTTTTGAGCAGTTTTCTTTATTCCACTACCCGGTAATCCCCCTGGGCGGCACGGGCCAGGCGCTGGGCCTTCTCCCGGTTCAGCTCCTCCTGCAGGTCCCCGATGATGCGGTTGGACACCAGGAAGCCCCGGGGCGTCAGGCACCAGCCGGTTTCCGTCTGCCGGGCCAGACCGTGGGCGGCGCAGCTCTCCAGAATGGCCGCCAGAGGGGTGAAGCGCTGGCGGAACCGATTTTCGAACTCCCGGATGTCGATGCCCCGGGCGGTCCGCAGCCGCAGCATGATATACTCCATCTCCCGCTCCTGGGGGGAGATGTGCTCGCTTTCCGCCAGGTCCAGCCGGCCGGCTATGTACCCGTCCAGGTCCCGGGTGTACCCATACCGCACGCCTCCGAAGTCGGAGTAAGCCCCGGGGCCGAAGCCCGCGTACTCCTCCAGCATCCAGTATTTCAGGTTGTGCCGGGACTCATAGCCCGGCTGGGCGAAGTTGGAAATCTCGTACTGCTGATACCCGTTCTGGCCCAGCAGCTCCACGGCGTAGAGGTACATATCCGCCTGCAGGTCCCCGTCCGGCAGGTTCAGGCTCTCCCGCCGGTCATACAGGGGCGTCCCCTCCTCCAGCTTCAGCCCGTAGCAGGAGATGTGCCGGGGGGCCAGCACCAGGGCGTCGGCCAGGGTGTTTTCCCACTGCTCCATAGTCTGGTCCGGCAGACCGTAGATCAGCTGTTCAATGCTGAAGTCCGGCCGCACCGAGTGCATGGCGGCAGTGGCGTGGGAGCCTACGGCGCACACATGCACATTGGAGCCCAGTGTTTTGGGAATCTTGTGCGCAATGAACGGGTAGCCTGCAAAGGCATCGTGCAGCCACCACAGCACCGGCACGAAGGAGCCGTTCAGGGTGCTCACGGCGGCAGCCTCTACCACGGTGTTGGCCAGCACAAAATCGGCACTGGTGGCAAGGCCCCACAGCGACGAGTTCATCACGCAGTCGCTGCGGGTCACCACGGCGGCACCGGCATCCAGAAACAGCGGCAGCGAGCCGTCGTCCGCAGGGCCAAGTACCACCACTTCAAAGCCCATGCTGCGCAGCACCGGCACGGCACTTGTCAGCACGATGGGCGCACCGGTCATGGTCAGCTCGTGGCTCAGGATCAAAGCACGCTTTCCGTCTGCAGAGAACACATCGTCGGCACACAGTTCCCGCCGGAAGTGCAGCAAAGACTGCGGGATGCGGTGGCAGTTTTCCGCCATGGCGGTGGCAAGGCGCAGCAGTTCGGTCACGCTGTCCCTGCCGCGCGCAGCGGCGCGCACCCGGTCCAGAAGCTTCCGCGATACCATGGCGCAGCGGCTGCACGGGATGTGCTGGGTGCTCAGATAAAGGGCGGTGGAGCCATCGAAGCCAAAGGCGGCATCACACACCACAAAATCGGCACCGGTGCGCAGGGCAGCGGCAAAATAGGTCAGGGCGGTGGAGGTGCACTCCAGATCTTCGCTGACCAGCAGCACGCCCTCCACCGAGTCGGTCAGGGCGGGGGCCAGCTCCGTCACCAGCCGGAACTTGCGGTGCAGCTGGTTTTCCAGTGCGTGCTCCAGCGCCTGATGACGGCCCGGTGCATACACCAGCAGATAGGTGCTCTGGGTATCGGTATAAACCTGCTTCGTCAGCTGCTTACGCTGCAGGGTGCTGTAACTGCTGTACATGTTGACAACTCCTTTAGCGATCCGATTCAGCCGCGCAGCAGGCGGCGCAAAGCACGCAGCGGTGCGGTAAGCCGCCAGCTGCTGCTCTCGTACAGGTTTTCCAGCGAATCTTCATAGGCAGCACGGCTGTTCTGCAGTTCCGTCAGCTGATTGTTCAGCCGGGTGTTCTCGGCAAGGGCAGCCTGCAGCTGTTCCAGAATATCGTTCTTTTCGGCTTCAGCCTGCAGCTTGATGGTATTCAACGCGCTGAGCAGGGCCTTGCCGGGCTGCTCGTGCTGGAAGCGGCCCAGCGGATAGTAATGATAGGTCACGGCAAACTTCATCCCGGCCGCAAAGGGCACGGTGCTGCACACGGTCAGGTTGGGGTCCACATCCAAAAACAGCAGGCAGTCTTCCTGCAGCTGGATGCCGTTCATGGCGCGGCATTCCAGCCGCTCGTCCGAGATGCTCAGGTCAGTCACGCAGCAGGCCAGCTCACCGGGGTCCAGCCGCAGCGCACGGGCATCCGTGGGCAGGGTGAACACCGCAGAGACCTCGTGGGTCAGTTCGTCGTAGGCATCCTCGGCAACGGTCAGGCATTCCCGCGGGGAATAGCCGGAGCCGGAATCGTAGAACAGCTGTGGCAGGGTGAGGGCGGCAGGCTCGTTGTCGCTGCCGTGCCTTGCCAGTGCGGCCTGATAGTTCAGCACCTGTTGTTCCAGCTCCAGACACCGCTGTGCCAGCCGGGATACACCTTCGTCAGAGAGCTTGAGCTGCTGTTCCAAGTCAGCAGCGCGGCTGCGGGCCGCAGCAAGGGTCTCGGGGACATCGTTGTTCATAACCGGATTCTCCTCTTACTTTTATGATGGCTGCACCGCAGCAGCCGGAAAAACATGTCAGTGCCGGGAGGTATAGTGCACGGCGGGCGTTCTGCGCTGTGCAGGGAAAAATCGGATGATGAGTGCGCGGCGTACACGCAGCAGCTCACACACCAGCCAGATAGAGCCCAGAGCGATGGCATATTGCAGCCACATGCCCAGTACCGGCTGCGCAGAGAACTTTGCTACCATCAGATACCACGGAATAGCGATGATCTCCACGGTATGTACGCAGAAAATGTTCAGCGAACGGCGGCCCACCGCTTCCAGAAAGTGCACGATGGGGCCATGGCCATGGCTGAGCCGCATGAACAGCCGGATGAAAAGCAGGCCTGCAGCACCGTCCAGAAAGATGCTCAGCGGCCCCAGTGACCACTCGGCCAGCGAGATGCAGTCGGTGGTGCGGGTAGCAAGAGCGCCTACGGCAATGAGTGCTGTGGCGGCCAGCAGCCCGGCAAAGACTTTGGGCGGCAGGGGCTCGTCCAGCAGATGCTTCTTTTTGGCAAGGAAGCCGATATAGAGGTAGGGCACCACCACGGCACCCTGAATCAGGCAGAAGGGCAGTTCCCACACGAGGCTCGCGCCCCAGCCCAGCAGGACGCAGCCTGCCACAGCCCATGGAACATAGCGCTCCGGGAAGATGTTCAGGATCACATCCAGCAGCACCCAGCCTACCATCAGCGCCAGCAGATACCACATTGGCCCGCAGGAGAAGAACTCCTGCCCGAAATACTCGGCCGTGTGGGGCAGGCCCAGCAGAAAGCCGCCGGTGACTTTGATAGACTCGCCGATGGTGCCGGGCAGGTACTGGAACGTCTTATAATGAATGATAAAGTGCAGCACGCAGGTGAACAGCGCCGTGTAAGCATAGGGTTTGAGCAGGCTTTTGAGCTGCTGGTGGATGCACTTGTGGATAGAGCGCTTGCGGAAGCCGTAGCCGCTGGCAATAAAAAAGGCGGCCATCAGCGCTTCGCGGTAGATGAACGGGAAAAACGCGGTCAGGGACAGGCCGCTGACCGCCTGCATGGGATAAAGCTCGGCGGTATGCGCAAAAACGATGGTCAGCATACCGGCACCCTTGAGCATGTCGAACATGCCGATGGAGCTGGCGGTGCGGGGCTTGGTTCCTTCCATGGAGGTTCCTTCCTTGCGCGGGACATTCCCTCAGAGCCGGATGCCGCACAATGCGTAGATTTTGAATGAAAAAGATAAAATTTTGTATGGATATAAACCCAGTATAATGCTTTTTGCACAGACTGTCAATTTTGAATTGCGGTCCGGCGGGCGGAGGACACATTGCAGCCTGCAATAAAAGCATAGCACAGGCAGGGTGGCTTCGCAACGAAAGGCAGAATTTGCATCTGGAAACGACATGATGTGCAAGATTTTATTGTCAATATTGGAAATTAAATGTTGCAAAACTCTTGCATTGACACAAGTCTTATTGTATACTGGGCACAGTTGGAAATGACTGGAAGGATCTGTGTTGGCCTACACAGGAGCGCCGGATCGGATGATAAAAATGGAGGCAGAAAAATGATTACATCGCTGTATCAGTCACTTTGCAATATGGAAACCAACATTGCAGACCGTGTGGCTCTGCGCTGGTATGATGAAGAAAAGCAGGGCGTGGCCGAGGTGCACTACGCACAGTATGCCCAGGATCTGCGCCGGTTCGTGGCGTTCCTGCGTGCAGAGTATGGCGACGTGCGCGGCAAGCGTGTGGCGATCCTGGCCCGCAACAGCTACCAGTATGTCATCTGCATGTACGGCACGGTCATTGCCGGAGCCGTGGCTGTGCCGCTGAACCTTGGCAAGGACTGGGATGCCCTCTCCTATGAGCTGGGCCTCACCGAGCCGGTGTGCATCCTGCAGGATGGCGAGTTCGCGGAGCGGGAGCCTGCCCTCGCTGAGACCTACGGCAGCATCCTGAAGCCCATGGATGTCTTTGCGGCCTATGAGCCTGCCGAGGACGTGACCGAGGTGGAGGACCTCTCTGCTCTGGCCTTTATCATGTTCACCTCCGGCACCACCGGCCGCAGCAAGGGCGTTATGCTGAGCCAGAAGAACCTGTTCAGCGCCATGCCGGCTTTTCTGGACCCCTTTGACGATGTGAAGAAGTACACGGGCTGGAACACCGACGAGTTCTCGTCCCTGTCCGCTCTGCCCATGTTCCACATCTCCGCCATGACCAGCCTTGTTTCGTGGAGTATCACCGGCCACTCCATCAACCTGTGCAACAACCTGAAGTATTTCTACCGTGATCTGGGCGCCATGCACAGCGAGGTGATGGCGGTGGTGCCGGTGCTGCTGAAGAGCATCTACAGCGATGTGATGAAGGGCCGCCGCGACCGCCTGAACGGCCTGTGCGTGCTGACCTGCGGCGCTGCCATGTTCGACCCCAAGATTCTGAGTGATATGATGGAGAAGGGCTTCTTTGTGGCCCAGATGTACGGCCTGACCGAGACCTGCGGCGACGGTGCATGGAACTCCTCACAGGAGGCAAAGTACCTGACCAGCGTGGGCCATGTGGACCTCAGCTGTGAATACAAGCTGGACGACGGCGAGCTGTGCATGCGGGGCGACCCCATCATGCTGGGCTACTACAAGGACCCGGAAGGCACTGCAGAAGTCATCGATGCAGACGGCTGGTTCCACACCGGCGACATTGCCCGGGTGGAAGAGGACGGCTACATGTACCTGACCGGCCGCAAGAAGAACGTGATCATTCTGGACAGCGGCGAGAACGTGAGTCCCGAGGAGCTGGAAAAGCTGCTGGTGCCCTGTGCGGACATTCAGGAGTGCATCGTGAAGGAAAAGGACAAAAAGATCTGTGCCCTCATCTACTGTGACCCTGCAAAGCAGGATGCGGTGAAGGAGTTCGTCACCGGGGTCAACCGCGGCCTGCCGCTGTACAAGCGCATGGTGCCGGAGCTCAGCGCACAGCCGCTGCCCCGCAACGCCATGGGAAAACTGCTGCGCTGAACACAGGAGGAAGCAGAACAATGCGTAAGATCAGAGTGCTGGATAATGTCTATGACCTTATCACCATCAACATGGAAGACCGCTTCAAGGATAATGTGGCCTTCCGCTTCTACGACACCGCAAACGATGCCGTGACCACCATCCTCTATAAGGATTATGTGCAGGATATCCGCAAGGCGGTGAATTACTTCCAGTCCACCATCCCGGAGATCAAGGGCAAAAAGATCTGCCTGCTCACCAAGAACAGCTACGAGTATGCCGTGAACACCTTTGGCGTGGTGGCGGCCGGTGCGGTGCTGGTGCTGCTGAACCAGCGCAAGAGCTGGGACGAGCTGAGCTACGAGCTGGGCCTTGTGGAGCCGGATGCCATCCTGACCGACGGCGACGACTACGGCTTCAACGACCAGCTCAAGGCTGCCTACGGCGATATCCTCCGCCCCATGGATGGCTTCCGCAGCTATGAGCCTGCGCAGCTGACCCGCTGCATCGACCACGAAGCCCTGATGATCCTGATGTTCACCTCCGGTACCACGGGCCGCAGCAAGGGCGTGATGCTGAGCGAGAAGAATTTCTTCTCGGTGATGCGTGCCCACACCCAGATCGGTGAGCACATGATGGCGTATAAGCACGAACCGGACCTCGTCATGAGCCAGTACACCGTGCTGCCCATGTTCCATCTTGGCGCTTTCATCTGCCTGTTCTCCTGGGCCCACGCAGGCTGGGCGCTGAACGTCAGCAGCGACATCCGTAACTTCTATAAAGAGGTAAAGCGGATGCCCAGTCAGGCCATGGCGGTGGTGCCGGTCATCATGAACTCGCTCCACCACGATGTGATGCGCGGCCGCAAGGATCGTCTGGGGGAGCTGTGGGTGCCCATCTGCTCCTCTGCCATGTTCGACCCGCAGGTGATGCTGGATATGGCGGAACACGGCATGGT
>ERZ791837.2505-NODE-2505-length-10217-cov-2.629207_pt1 | contig 10217 bp, 10 predicted proteins | sample MGYA00510292_ERZ791837 | MGnify/ENA primary metagenome ERZ791837 (study PRJEB30046, sample SAMN00715259) | human gut metagenome | study: EMG produced TPA metagenomics assembly of the A metagenome-wide association study of gut microbiota in type 2...
TCATGCAGACCTAGGAAATAAACGCTGTCGTTGAGGTAAACAAAGTCAAGATACTCAGAGGACACTGCCGCTGTTGCAAGTAGATTTCCTGCACTGTCATAGGCTTCTATATTATCCTCGCCAAGAAGGATCACCTTCTTGTTCTCTGCGGTCATTTTCTTAGGCTTGCCGCTTTGAGTATAAACAACGCTATCAGGCTTATCTCCGTCAGAGTCCGAACGGAACACCGCAAGAGTTCCTGTTTTACGCTGTATGCCGTCGAATGCTACTGCGGCAGTGGTATCTGTCAGGGCATAGTCTGAAAGCTCCTCAGGATATTCATACTGCATAAGTATTTTACCATTGCTGTCAAGCTTGTAGAAGCAGGTATCGCCCACTACCCAATAATCGCCGTTATCGTTTCGCTGAACGGCAACTGCGAGAGTTTCAAGCTGTTCGCTCTTCATCTTCTCCTCTGTGCTGTCAAAGGTCACATAATAGATGACCGAGCGTAACGCTCCGCCACTGCTTGAAAATGTTGAGATACAACAGCCGCTTCCGTCCTTATCAAAGCTTATATCAAGTATTCTTCGTGAGCTTGACCACTGATATATCTCTGCTCCCGAGGAGTCATAAACTGTCAGCACTGCGGCATATTTCTCAGTCTGAGTGACCACTGCAACTGTGCTGTCAGGGGCTATCTCCGCCAAAAGTATAGACTGGTCTATATCCTTTGAGAGCAGCTCGCCCTTTTTATTCAGCACTCTGAAAGAATTTCCACCGTTATCGTAAACAAGCACACGCTTTCCGGATGTTCTTACAACAGGGTTTGCAAAGTTGTGAGAATTATCCGATATCTTATTGCCAGACTCGTCATAAAAAGCAATGTTCCTGTCGTCAACTCGAACTATACCGTCAGAAAGCTGTTTTATAACGTTAACGGAGCTTTCATCAAAGGTCAGCGGGAAATTTCCGCTTTGCTTTTTGCCGTCGTTTACTATAGTGGCATGAGGTCTGTCCAAAATGCCCTCAAGCTTCGGCACCCACACTCCTCTTGAAGCGTAAACGCCCACGCCGAAAGCGACCACCACTGCTATGGCGGCTATCTTTTTATAGAGCTTTTTGTTTTTCTCTTTCTTTCTTGCCGCCCTTATATCGGTGACGTTGGATATCTCCTCGTCAGACCTCTCGGCTTTCTCAGCCTTTTTCTCTTTTCTGCTTTTATGCTCGGATTTTTCCTCTTTGCTTTCTGAAGCCTGCTCTTTATTTTCACCGCCTGATACTGTTATCTTGCTTTCATCAGCTTTTTCAGGCTTTTCCTCCTCGGCTTTATCCTCGGTGTTCGTCAGCTCTATTCTGCTTCGTGACTCCTCGGCTTCTTCCGCTTCTTTTCGGAGCTGTTCTTCCTGCTCACGTTCCGCCGCTTTCTGAGCCGCCTTTTTCTGGCGCTTTATCTCTCTGAAAGTAACGTTCGGCATAGGCTCTTCTGCACCGTGAAACTCGTCACGCTGAACAAAATCCGTCTGCTTGGTTATTCTTATTGTTTTTTCTTCTTTGGTAGGCGGATTTTTCTTTCTCCGCCTGCTCTTTGATCTTTTATCATTCACCTTGTTCAGATCCTTTATCTTTATCATAATACACTTCGTTAAGATACAATCCCTGCGGCGGAACGGTCTTTCCGCCTCTTGTTCTGTCCTTTGACGCAAGTATATCGGGTATTTGAGTTTCTCCTATCTTGCCCTCATTTATAAAAATAAGCGTGCCTACCATTATCCTTACCATATTGTACAGAAAGCCGTCTCCCGAAACTGTGAATATCACAAGCTCGCCCTCACGTCTTACATGGAAAGAGAATATAGTCCTAACTGTATTCTCCTTTGTGCAATCGGTGGAACACATGGCTTTGAAATCGTGCGTTCCCACAAAATCCTGTGCGGCTTTATCAAGCTTTTTCTCGTCTATTGGAAACCAACTGCGGTAGGCTGTATCTTTATAAAAAGGATTTTTTATCTCGCTGTTATGTATAATATACTCATACTCCTTGCCGCTGCACATATATCTTGCGTGAAAATCAAGGGGGACTTTTTCGCACTCCAGCACTGAGATATCGTCCGGCAGTTTTGAATTAAGTCCAAAAACTATCCCACGGCAGGTTATTGTGGACTCTATAAGAAAGCTTGCACAAAATCTTCTTGCGTGCACTCCTGCATCTGTTCGTGAACAGCCGTTCACTGTGACTGTCTGTCCCGTCAGCGAGAGGATAGCTTCTTCAAGCACCTGCTGGACGGCAAGGGCGTTGTTCTGCCTTTGCCACCCATGATAGGCTGTGCCGTTATAGGCAAGTATTATCCTGAAATTTGTCATGAGTATATCCCGTTTCTTTAGTCGAGTGTTATGGAATCTATATTGTCGATCCTTATTATTTTTGTCAAGTCCTTTTTCTTCTCGTGTACGATGAGCTTTACCCATTCGTCATCGACATCAAGAATGGTGCATCTTGTACCGAAAAAACCATCGCCGTCAATGGTACATTCCATACCGATAAGGTCTTTTATAATGCCTGACATTTTACTTCCCCCATTTACATTTCTCTCAAGTTTCTTGACTTTTCTTTCCAAAGCATCAAGTCTGTCGTCCTGGTCCATATCTTTAAAAACACTGCTCATAATACCCCTCCTAAACGACTATATTTATGACGATAACGCCTGCAAGGAACAGCACGCAGAATATAGAGCCATAGAGATCGACTATGCTCATATGGAGCTGTTTCATTCTTGTTCTGCCCTCGCCGCCGTGATAACAGCGGCACTCCATAGCGAGGGCAAGCTCCTCGGCGTGTCTGAACGATGCCACAAAAAGCGGTATCAGCACAGGGATAAGGGCTTTGGCTTTCTGAATGAGTGAGCCTGTTTCCATATCCGCTCCTCTTGCTTTCTGTGCCGACATTATCTTGTCTGTTTCCTCGATAAGGGTAGGGATAAATCTCAGGGCAATAGTCATCATCATTGCAAGCTCATGGACAGGCACTTTTATCTTTTTCAGCGGTGAAAGCAATCTTTCGATAGCGTCTGTCAAGTCGATAGGCGAGGTGGTGTAGGTAAGAAGCGAAGTGCCGACAATAAGGCAGATTATCCTTATCATCATGAACACTGCCGTGTCAACGCCTTCATCGGTTATCTTGAGAAATTTCCACTCAAAATAAGCTTTGCCCGTTCTGATAAAAAGCAGATTGAGTATCGCCGTAAATATTATTATCGGCACGATAGGTTTCAAGCTTTTTAGCATGAGTTTGCCGGGTATTTTCGATATGATAAAAGTGAGGATAGTAAAAGCTATGCCCACAAGAAGTCCCCACACGCTGTTTGCGGCGAAAAGCATTACTATGAAAACCGCCGTCATTATTATCTTTATTCGTGCGTCCATTCGGTGAATGACAGAATTTCCGGGAAAATACTGTCCTATAGTAATATCCTTTATCAAGGTATATTCCTCCAATTTTCTATCTCAACTTACACAGTCCTGCTCTCTGCTCATATGGGTCAAAGGCAGTCCGCTGCTTACTTATTCTTTTTCTGCTCCAGCATTTCAAGGATGACCTTTTTCGCATAGCCAACTGTATACACATCGTCCTTTATGTCGATGCCCATGGCTTTGAGCCTGTTTATAACTCTTGTTATCTGTGGCACTGCAAGCCCCATTGACACAAGCTCCTCAGAGCGGTGGAACACCTTTACTGTATCATCATAGCAGAAAAGCTTCGATTCGTTCATGACAAGTATCTTTGAAACGTTCTTTGCGATATCTTCCATAGAGTGGGATACCAGCAAAACAGTGTTTTTCATCTGTTCATGATACTCTCTTATAAGACCAAGTATCTGCTCTCTGCCCTTAGGATCAAGACCCGAAGCAGGTTCGTCAAGGATAAGCACCTTTGGGTTCATTGCCATAACGCCTGCTATAGCCACACGCCTTTTCTGTCCGCCCGAAAGCTCGAAAGGCGATTTGTCAAGTATTTCAGGGCTTAGCCCCACCATTCTTGCGGCTTCTTTGACATACTTGTCTATCTGATCTTCCTTGATACCCATATTCTTAGGTCCGAATGCGATATCCTTATAACAGGTCTCCTCAAAGAGCTGATACTCAGGATACTGAAACACAAGACCCACCTTAAATCTTATAGGGCGAAGTCTTGATTTATCGTCCCACAGCCTTTCTCCGTCTATATAGACGCTTCCGCTCGTGGGCTTCAAAAGACCGTTGAAATGCTGGATAAGGGTAGATTTGCCTGAGCCTGTATGTCCTATTATACCCACCATTTCGCCGTCATTTATCTCTATATTAACATTGTCTACGGCTGTTTTGCGAAAGGGTGTGCCCTCGCCGTAAACATAAGTCAAGTTTTCCGTTTTAATTACTGCCATTGTTACTCCCTATCACTTAAGCATTTCATAAAGCTTCTGAACGCACTCGTCCTCGTGGATTATCTCGGTGGAGATGTCATAACCTGCCTTTTTAAGCTCCCAGCAAAGCTCTGTCACCTGCGGAACGTCAAGTCCTAGATTTTTCATGGTTTCCACATTTGAGAATATCTTCTTTGGAACATTATCCATTATGACCTCGCCGCCGTCTATTACAACAACACGCTGTGCCTGTGCGGCTTCCTCCATATAATGGGTGATAAGCACGATAGTAACGCCCTGCTCGTTGAGCATTTTGACAGTTTTCATTACCTCGTCCCTGCCGTGAGGATCGAGCATGGCGGTAGGCTCGTCAAGAAGTATACAATCAGGCTTCATTGCGATTATGCCTGCGATAGCCACACGCTGTTTCTGTCCGCCTGAAAGCTTATGGGGTGCATGAAGTCTGTATTCATACATACCGACGGTTTTAAGAGCCTCGTCAACACGCCTGCGTATCTCATTCGGCTCAACGCCCATATTTTCAAGAGCGAAAGCCACGTCCTCCTCCACGATAGTTGCAACTATCTGGTTATCGGGGTTTTGGAATACCATGCCCACCTTTTCTCTTATAGGCAAGAGGTTATTTTCGTCCAAAGTGTCCATGCCGTTCACATAGACAGCCCCCGACTCAGGAAGATTTATAGCGTTTATGCACTTTGCAAGTGTAGATTTGCCTGAGCCGTTATGACCAAGCACTGCCACAAACTCGCCTTTTTCTATGTTCAAATTTATGCCTTTAAGCACCTCCGTTTTAACTGGAGGCTCTTCAAGGTCGTTCACATAGGAAAAGTGCAGATCCTTTATTTCAATAAAACTGCTCATTTTACTTTCCTTACTAAATTCTGTTTATTCCTTACTATCAGGCTGTTCTTTCTGTTCAGCCTTTCTTTCCTTATGCTTTTCGTAAACATTTTCGGCTTTGTCTATTCCTTTATCAAGGAGCTTTTCAGCCTTGTTCTTTACCTTTTTGCCCGTTTCGCTCTCTGCGAACTCGTGGGCTTTTTCCTTGCCCTTTTCAAACAGCTCTCCTGCTTTGCTCTTTATCTTCTGCCCCTTTTCACTTTCGGCAGCCTCGTGAGCTTTTTCTTTGCCCTTTTCAAGCATATTTCCTGCCTTGTGTTTAAGTTCATCAAAATCAAAAGACATAACCTTTCCTCCTGTCTGAAATTTACGGTCTATACCTTATTATAATATATGGGTATGCGAACGCTGTTCGCCCCTACATATTGCCCATAAGCTTTTCAATATCTTTTACTGTTGGCGGATAAAGTGCGATAGGGAACTTTTCCACCGCCGCACCTGCCACAGCACAGGCTGTTTTCACCAATGTATCGTCATCAAGACCTTTATAAAGCCCATATACAGCGCCCGCCTTAAAGCTGTCCCCTGCGCCAAGTGTTGACACTACGTCTACTTTAAATGCAGGGCACATCTTTGGCTCAGCACCCTTTCTGCCATACATCGCACCCTTTTCACCAAGGGTAAATATCACAAGTCCGTCTGTATTATCTGTATAAAGCCTGAAAAGCTCATCATAGCTTTTATCCGGATAATATTCATCAAGATGCTGATGAGATATGCAATTTACTGCACAATGCTTATGTATATAGCTGTCATAGGCACAATCTATGGTGACGTATTTCTTGCCATATTTTACGCAATACTCAGCTATCTTATCACCAAAATAAGGGTCAGCCGCAACGCAGGCTGAATTTTTCACCGACTCCTCCGAGGGCTGTTCATAAAAAGCCTTCGGACGTGAATAAAGCTTATCCCACTCGCCAAAACAGGTGCGTGTATTTTTATCTATGATAACATAGTCTGTCACGCCCTCGAAACCCTCTGTTACAAGCTCCGAAAGGTCAGCAGTCTTGTCTGCAAAATAATCCTTTATAAGCTTTTCATTGCCGCTTCCAAGGTGAGTACCGCCAAGCTTTACAGGCACATTCAGACTGCAAAGAACAGCCGCCGCTGTTCCGGTCTCACCACCGACAAGGTGATATTTTTCCTTTATCTCTGCCGTGCCGTCTGCCTTTGGAAAATCACCGTCAAGAAGAAACGAACAGGTGGAGATCATTTGACCGTACATATAAACATAATTCTCAGTATATTTCATGTGAACACCATACCTTACTATAGCAAAACTATTTCTGCCAAATTGCCGTTGAACCGCATGGAAGCACTCCGCCTGTTGCCTCCACAGGCAATCCTATCTCATCAGCTGTGACGTTTCCGCCGAACTTTGTGCCGAGGACATCTCTCAGGATATAAGCCATAACTGAGGGTGAAAGTCCTGTGGTATAGCTGTTGAGCAGGAAGAAAAGCGGCTCGTCGCTCAAAACGCCCGAGCAGGGCTTTACAAGGTCATAGATACAATCTTCAAGCTTCCATATCTCTCCGCCAGGTCCTCTGCCGTAGGACGGAGGATCCATAACGATAGCGTCATAGGTCTTGCCACGGCGTATCTCACGCTGAACGAACTTTTCACAATCGTCTACAAGCCAGCGAATAGGCTTATCGGAAAGCCCTGACGCAGCGGCATTTTCTCTTGCCCACTGAACCATGCCCTTTGATGCGTCAACGTGTGAAACGCTTGCGCCTGCTTCGGCACAGGCGAGGGTAGCTCCGCCTGCGTATGCAAAGAGGTTTAACACCTTTATCTCTCTGTCTGCGTTTCTTATTTTATCAGCCATGAAGTCCCAGTTCACAGCCTGCTCCGGGAAGACGCCGGTATGCTTAAAGCCGGTGGGGCTGACGATCAGCGTCAGGTCCTGCCATTTGATGTTCCACTTCTGGGGCAGCTTTTTGTGGTAGTCCCACTGGCCGCCGCCCTTGGCGGAACGGTAATAGATGGCGTCTGCCCTGGCCCACAGGGGGCTGACTTCCTCGTTTTTCCAGATGATCTGCGGGTCGGGGCGGATGAGCAGCGTTTTGCCCCAGCGTTCCAGGCGGTTATGATTCGTTGCGTCGATCAGCTCGTAATCGACCCAGGTATCGGCGGGGCGCATCAGCACACCCCCGGAATACGCTGGCGGATCATATCGGCAATGCGCTCTGCGCTGGACTGGATGGCTTCCATATCCTCGCCTTCCACCATCACGCGGATCTTGGGCTCGGTGCCGGAAACACGCACCAGCACGCGGCCCATGCCCATCAGGTTCTGCTGCTGGCTCTCAATAAAGCCGGCAATGTATTCATCTTCTTTGTAAGCCTGCTTCTGCTCCTTGTCGGCAGTCAGGTTGATGAGCACCTGCGGGAACTTGGTGTAAACGGCGTTCAGCTCGCTCATCTTGGTCCCCTCTTCGCGGTGCTTGCGGGCCAGCAGCTTCAGCAGCTTGCCTGCGGTCAACTCGCCGTCGCCGGTGGTGGAGTGGTGCAGGAAAATAACATGGCCGCTCTGCTCGCCGCCGATGGCATAACCGCGGGCGCGCATCTCTTCCAGCACGTAGCGGTCGCCTACAGCGGTGCGGGCGGTGTCAATGCCAATGGACTGCATATACTTCATAAAGCCCAGGTTGGACATAACCGTCACCACGGCGGTATTTCCGTCCAGGCGGCCGCGGTCTTTCATATCCTTGGCAACCAGCGCAATGATCTTGTCGCCGTCGATCTCTGCGCCCTTTTCATCGCAGGCCAGGCAGCGGTCTGCATCGCCGTCAAAGGCAATGCCGCAGTCAAAGCCGCCTTCCACGACCTTCTTTTCCAGCCGGTCCAGGTGGGTGGAGCCGCAGCCATCGTTGACGGAAACGCCGTCATCCAGCGTGCCGGTAAAGCTGCACTGGCAGCCCAGGCGGGGGAACAGTTTCTGCGCCACCTTGGCAGAAGCACCATTGGCGCAGTCAAACAGCACATTCAGGCCGGAAAGATCTGCATCAATGTGCTGCTCCAGAGCATCCACATAGTCATCCACAGCGGTATCCAGGCGGTGAACGCGGCCGATCTCGGCACCATCACAGATCTTGATATCCTCGCAGTTTTTGAAGATATGAGCCTCAATGCGGTTTTCTACTTCATCGGGCAGCTTGTAGCCATCGCCCTTGAAAATCTTGATGCCGTTGAACTCCATCGGGTTGTGGGACGCGGAGATCACAATACCGGCGTCTGCGCCGTATTTGCGCACCAGATAGGCCACGCCGGGGGTGGGGATCACACCCAGCAGGTCAACGTCTGCGCCAACGCTGCACAAACCGGCAGCCAGGGTGCATTCCAGCATATCGCCGGAAACACGGGTATCTTTGCCAATCAGAATACGGGGACGGTGGCCGTCCAGACTGGTCAGCTCTGCGGCAGTTGCGCGGCCGATCTGCAGGGCCAATTCACAAGTCAGGTCTTTGCCCGCCACACCGCGGACACCATCGGTACCAAACAATTTACCCATATCGTCAAGTCCTTTCCATCTATCAAAGTCAACACATTGAACTATAATGAATAAAGAATAATTTTGGTGGACTGCGGTGCTGCGCACCGCTCAAAATAAGGCCTGCGGCCCTGCCCTGCCAAAAAACTTCTACCTGTTTAATACATTCTCTGCTGCCCATCCACCTCATCGGCGTCTTCGGCGCGCAGGTGTTTGGGGACGGGCATGTTCAGATGCTCATAGGCCAGGCGGGTCACGCAGCGGCCGCGGGGGGTGCGGGTCAGCATACCCATCTGCATCAGGTAGGGTTCGCACACATCTTCCAGTGTTACACTTTCCTCACCAAGGTTGGCCGCCAGGGTATCCAGGCCCACCGGACCGCCGCCGTACAGCTCAATGATGGCACGCAGCACGCTGCGGTCCAGTTCATCCAGGCCCAGCTCGTCAATATCCATCTGGCGGCGGGCTGCCACAGCAGTGGGGCCGTCGATTGCCCCATCGCCCTCCACGGTGGCAAAGTCACGCACGCGCTTGAGCAGGCGGTTTGCAATACGCGGGGTGCCGCGGGCGCATTTGGCCAGCTCCAGCGCACCGGGGCGGTCGATGGGGATATTCAAAATGCCCGCGCTGCGCATGATGATGGTAGCCAGTTCATCCGGGCTGTAGGGTTCCAGCTTGAGCAGAATGCCAAAGCGGTCACGCAGGGGCCCGGTCAGCTGGCCCGCGCGGGTGGTTGCGCCCACCAGGGTGAACCGCGGCAGGTTGATGCGGATGCTTTGGGCGCTGGGGCCCTTGCCGATCATGATATCCAGCGCGTAATCCTCCAGTGCGGGGTACAACACTTCTTCCACCTGGCGGGAAAGGCGATGGATCTCATCAATGAACAGGATATCGCCCTCCTGCAAATTGGTCAGCAGAGCGGCAAGATCGCCGGGCTTTTCGATGGCCGGGCCGGAGGTAATGCGGATCTGTACGCCCATCTCCTGCGCCACAATGCCGGCCAACGTTGTTTTGCCAAGGCCCGGCGGGCCGTACAGCAGAATATGGTCCATCGGTTCCCCGCGCTGCTGGGCGGCGCGCAGGTAAATGCGCAGATTGTTTTTGGCCTTTTCCTGACCGATATAATCATCCAGCGTTTTGGGGCGCAGGCTGACTTCCTCGGCGGCATCGGCCGGGGCGGCGTCCGGGCTGACCAGGCGGCTGGGATCCACCGTATATTCCGTATTTTGGCTCATTCAGGTCACTCCTTTACGCACGCGAAAGCCCGCGCAGTGCAATTTTGATAATATCCTGCACCGGCAGGGTTTCGTCAATGCGGGCCACAGCCGCAGCAGCATCCGAGGTGTTGTACCCCAGCGCCACCAGCGCGGCCACAGCCTGGGCGGGTGCGCTGGACGGAGCAGGCGCTGCTGCGGCGGCCC
>ERZ791837.2513-NODE-2513-length-10196-cov-2.164284_pt1 | contig 10196 bp, 6 predicted proteins | sample MGYA00510292_ERZ791837 | MGnify/ENA primary metagenome ERZ791837 (study PRJEB30046, sample SAMN00715259) | human gut metagenome | study: EMG produced TPA metagenomics assembly of the A metagenome-wide association study of gut microbiota in type 2...
ACATTCATATCTTTTGCGATTCCGTCATTGCTTCCCTTATCAATGGTAAATGTACTGAACCAGTTGCCTGAATCATTTCCAATGACATGTGCTGCTGTCTTCTTATAATCTGAATAGCTCTGGTCTAACTGATATAACTCCTGCAGCCGTTCAAGCTCATACCGTTCCTGCTGGAGATTATTGTTCTCGATCACCAGGGAATCCACCTGCTCCTGAAGCTTTTTGTTCTCAGCCCGTACTTCTTTCAGGGTCTGGAAATTATCTTTCATATCTCCCATCCAGCTTCCGATATGGTTGATTCCTTTCTGAAGCGGAACTACCGTAACCTCCGCGATCATCTTAAAAGGTCCTTTTGTCTTTTCAGAAACTACGGATAACGTCATCATTAAAATACAAAAAACGGAAAGTCCGATCAATAAATATTTATTAAAGGCTGATGCCTGCGTCTTCTTTTTTTTCATAATCTTATCTTAACCACCTATAATTCTGATCTAACATAGAATAGCTTAATTTTTTATAATACTCCTTGTCCAGTATGATCTTCTGAAGCCCTTTCACCGCACATAATTCCGGGTCAGGTACCGTAAAAACCTTCAGTCCGGTCCTTTCTCCCAGATATGTAGGAAAGCCCTTCAGACCTGCAACACCACCGGTCAGATAGATGCCCCTGGCCTCGATCGCCCTTCTGACATCCGGCGGGGTTCGCGTGAGCATGGATCGGATTGCCTCTGCACATTCTTCCAAAGGCTCCTTGACCGCCGCACGCACAAGACTGATCTGTATCTCAGTATGTGCCGGGACACCGGAAGTCAGATCCCTGCCATAGACTCTTTTTGCATCCGCTGTTCCGTCTTCAAATACTGCAAATTCTTTTCTCAGACGTTCAGCCGTGCTTTTCCCGATCAGGAACTCCCGGTTTCTCCTGACCCGTCCGGCAATCGCTGCATCCAGCGTTTCTCCACCGGTCTTCAGCAGCCGGTTCATGACCATTCCGCCGCGGGAAAGCACCGACAATTCTGTAGTGCCGCCACCAAAGTTGGCAATAAAAATCCCGGTCTCATTCATCACATCCAGCCCCAGTCCGACGGCATCTGCCAGTCCCCGTTCCACAATCCTGACTGACTTTGCCTTTGCCTCGGAATGCATCACAAGATCATAAAACGCTTTCTTTTCCACTTCCGTCACATCGGTCGGTACTGCGATCATATATTCCGCTCCACGGGCAAACTGATGATCTGTCTTCAGAAGACTCCCCAGTAAATACTGCATATCATCAAATCTCGCGATTACTCCGTTCTTCATCGGAAAAAGGATCTCAACATTCTCCGGTGCTTTTTCATACATCTTATACGCTTCATTTCCGACGGAAAAAATATATTTTTTATCCTTCATGGCTATCACATTTTTTTCCCGCCAGATCCGTACTTTCTTTTTATCAAAAATCTTGATCTCGTATGTCCCAAGATCCAGCCCATATATATTCCTGGCCATTCTAAAACCAACCCCTTAATTTCTTAACCCGGATTCCCGCAAAAGAAACCCTTTTCCCTCAGACTTATATAACGATTATCTCCTATGATGATATGATCCAGCAGCTCGATACCGATCAGATCTCCTGCTTTTCTCACTCTCTGCGTCAGAAGAATATCTTCCTGACTCGGAGTCGGATCACCACTTGGGTGATTATGAAGCAGAATGATGGATACTGCATTCTTCTTCAGAGCTTCAAGGAAAAGTTCCCTCGGAGATACGAGCGTTGCATTGACCGTTCCCACTGATATGTCACTGGCTCCGATCAGTCTTGCTTTTGTATTCAGCAAAAGTAGTTTCATCACTTCTTTCTGCCGATGCCGCATATCTTCCATATAGTAACGGGCGATCGTATTCGGAGAAGAAAAATCCAGCCCCTCCAGAGCTTCTGCCTTCGCCATCCTCCTTGCAAGCTCAGCAAGACAGCGGATCTGGATTGCTTTCACTTTGCCGATCCCCCTGACCTGCCGAAGCTGTTCCACTGTCCATTGCGGAAGGTTCACAAGGCCACCCCGATCTGTCTCCGGATGCAGAATCTTCTGTGCGAGCCGGAGTGAATTCTCCCCTTTTGTTCCGGTTCGCAAAAGCACTGCCAGTAACTCTGCATCTGTCAGATTCTCTGCTCCATACTGTTCGCACTTTTCATAAGGCCGCTCTTCGCGGTACATCTCTTTTATCTTAACATTTTCATTATTTTGCATCTATATCATACCACTGCGACGATAGAATACAACGACTAATTTTAGCACAGTTTCCAAAAAGTGTATAGAGATGAATCATTAAAAAAATGTGAATTTAAGAAACCTTAAGATTCATAACGACGGATGATCTCTTCCGCAACTTTGATCCCGTCCATGGCAGCAGACGTGATCCCTCCTGCATACCCGGCACCTTCCCCACACGGGTAGATCCAGGATATTTTTTCAGAAACGCACTGTTCATTTCTCTCGATCCGCACCGGTGAAGAAGTTCTGCTTTCCACACCACTCAGCAATACATCCTCTCCGGCAAAGCCTCTGATCTTATGATCCATTGCAAGGATTCCATCCTCAAGCGACAGCGAAAGTTCCTTTGGGAAGATCTCCCGGACATTTGCCAGTGTATACGCTCCTTTGATGCAGGGACTTACTGTTCCATATTCTGTGCTGATCCGGTTCTTCCTGAAATCCTCAAATCTCTGTACCGGTACTTTTCCCTGTCCGGCTTTCCAGGCATTTTCCTCAAGCTTTCTCTGAAATGCGATTCCTGCAAGAGCATCATCTGATCCAAAATCTTCCGGTGTCACAGTTACGATCACCGCACTGTTCGCATTTTTTCCGGCCCGGTCGCTGTAGCTCATTCCATTGACCGCAAGGCGGTGTTCTTCCGAAGACGCATTGACCACATACCCTCCCGGACACATGCAGAAGGTATATACGCCCCGTCCGTTTGTAAGCTTTTCTGTCAGCTTATATGCGGCTGCCGGGAGTTCTTTTCCCCGGCTTCTTCCGTACTGCGACTGATCGATCAGTTCCTGCGGATGTTCCACCCTGACCCCCACTGCGAAAGATTTGGCACGCATCGGAAGCTGATGCCGGTTCAGCATCTCAAACGTATCTCTCGCACTGTGTCCGATTGCAAAAACTGCAACTCCTGCCGGAATTTCTTCTGTTCCATTAACCTGAAGGCAATGCTGCTCCACAAGAAGATCTGTCACCTGAGAATGAAAAGAAAATTCTCCTCCCAGGCGTAAAATTTCTTCACGCATTTTCCTGACAACTTCAATCAGGATATCGGTTCCGATATGTGGTTTCTGCACATATAAAATATCCTCTGCCGCCCCGAATTTTACAAATGTCTCCAGGACAAACCGGTTTCTTCCCTTCTTATCTTTTACAAGTGTATTCAGCTTTCCGTCCGAAAAAGTTCCGGCTCCGCCTTCACCGAACTGTACGTTGGAATCTGGATTCAAAACCCCGGTTTCGCAGAAATGATCCACATCTGACTTTCGCTTCTCCACGTCTGCCCCACGTTCCAGCACCAACGGACGATACCCCTCTTTTGCCAGTACATAAGCACAGAACAGACCTGCCGGTCCGCTTCCGACGATTACCGGTCTTCCGTTTAATTTCTCCGTTCCATGTGGCGGAACCTGATATGGACGTTCCTCTATATGCGAAACATTGCTCCCCTTTTTATGCTTTAACAGCATCGCTTCATTTTTCACTTTTACATCCACTGTATAGACATAATACAGTTCCGGTTTCTTTCTCGCATCCAGTGACTGTCTGCGGATCTGATAAGAGATCAGTTCCTCCGGGCGGATGTGAAGCTGTCTGACCAGCTTTTTTTCAAGCTGCTCTTTTGTATGTGGAATCGATAATTTTAACTGACTGACTCTTATCATATGATTCATTTCTCCAATCTCATTTTCACTCTTTCGTTGCTGCCGATTTTCCTGCCAGCACACCACTGGCAACTGCAAAGGAAATATTATATCCTCCGCAGATCCCGTCAACATCTACGATCTCTCCTGCAAAATACACCCCCGGAACAAGTCTGGACTCCATTGTATCTGCATGGATCTGCCGCGTATCAACACCTCCGCAACAGATCTGTGCCTGTTCAAAGGAATTAGTACCTGTGACCTGTACTTTAAATTCTTTGATCAGCCAGGTCAGGTGCCGGAGTTCTTCCTCCGTCAGAGTTCCCACTCTTTTTTCTTTCGGGATCCTGGCAAATTTCAGCCACAGACCGGAAAGCTTTTTATGAAATAATCCGGTCAGAAAATGCTCCGCGGTTTTTTCTGGTCTGTTTCGGGCTCTTTTTCTTAAAAAGTCCAGCATTTTCTCCGTAGAAAGTTCCGGCATAAAATCGATCATCGCCTCTACTTTTTTTCCTTCATACAATCCTCTCGAAGCATATCTGCTAACCTGGAATACCGGGATTCCTGAAAGTCCGTACGCAGCAAGCTGCAATTCTCCGGTATCAGAAGCCGCCTCTGTTCCATCTGTATAAAGAATGATCTTTCCGTTCACTCTTACCCCTGCAATATTTTTAAAAAACTTTCCACTGCACTGAAGCTGCACCAGTGCCGGGAGAACCGGAATCAGGCTATGCCCCATTTTTTTTGCAATATCATACCCCGATCCATCTGATCCGGTCACTGGAGCCGCCTTGGAACCGGCACATAAGATCACCCGGTCTGCCTGAAAACTTTTTCCCTCCGCACAGATCTTAAATCCATTTTTTTCTCTGCGGATCTCCAGGCAGCGGACACCGGTATGCACCTCCACACCGGTCCTCTCCAGTTCTTCCTGCAAAGTCTCTGCCACAGAAGAAGCCTGATCTGAATTGGGATAAATATAACCGTTTCTGTCCTTTGGATAAATTCCCATCTCCTGAAAAAGCTCCAGAATCTTTTCTGCCGGGAACTTCTGCATGACCTTCCACGGAAATTCCGGATCATCTGAACGGTAACACTGCGGTGTCTGCACCCGGTTCGTATAGTTGCATCTTCCGTTCCCGGTCACCAGTATCTTTTTTCCGGTCATCTCTTTCTGTTCCAGCAGCAGCACATCAGCTCCCTGCTCTGCCGCGGTAACCGCAGCAGTCATTCCCGAAACTCCGCCACCGATCACTGCGATCCGATTTTTCTTTTTCATTCTGCTCCCTCTCACGCCTGTTCAATCTGTTCCCGGCTGACTACCCCTGCATCCAGCAGACTCTGCAATGATTTCAGGATGCCAAGTTTCGCATGATACCAGGTCAGTCCTCCCTGGAAATAAACTGCATACGGAGGCTTGACCGGACCATCCGCACTTAACTCAATGGAAGATCCCTGCACAAAAGCTCCTGCTGCCATGATCACATCACTGTCATACCCCGGCATTGCCCATGGTTCCGGACTTACATAGCTGTCCACCGGAGCTGCTGCCTGGATTCCTTTACAGAAAGCGATCACACCTTCCGCAGAGCCGAGGGTCACTGCCTGAATGATATCATGACGGGATTCTTTTCCATCCGGTACTACCGGATATCCCAGTCCTTCATAAATATTGGCTGCAAAGACTGCCCCTTTCAACGCACCGCATACCACAGTCGGTGCAAGGAAAAATCCCTGATAAAATGACTGCATGACTCCGAGAGATGCCCCCACTTCTTTTCCCAGTCCCGGAGAAGTCAGCCGGTAAGCACAGTTCTCGATCAGATCTTCCCGTCCGGCAATATAGCCACCGATCGGTGCAAGGCCGCCTCCCGGATTTTTGATCAGAGAACCGACGATCATATCTGCTCCTACATCACTCGGTTCAATCCGCTCTACAAATTCTCCATAGCAGTTATCTACCATACAGATCACATCCGGTCTTCTCTCTTTAATAAAAGCAATCAGTTCTCCGATCTTTTCTACGGAATAGCTTGGTCTTGTCTGATATCCTTTGGAACGTTGGATCGTCACCAGCTTTGTCTTTTCATTCAGGGCTGCCTCAATAGCCGGATAATCGAAATATCCGTCTTCTAAAATTCCCCCCTGCCGGTAAGTAATCCCATACTCCGCAAGAGATCCCTTGGATGGACGGATACCGATCACTTCTTCCAGTGTATCATACGGCTTTCCGACCGGAGAGAGCAGTTCATCGCCCGGACGCAGATTGGCAGCCAGTGCCAGTGCCAGTGCATGCGTTCCACAGGTAATCTGTGGACGTACCAGGGCTGCCTCGGTATGAAATACCGACGCATAAACCGACTCCAGTGTATCCCTTCCAAGATCATTATACCCATAACCGCTCACATAATTAAAGCAGCCTTCACTGACCCGGTTCTCCTGCATCGCCCGGATCACTTTCATCTGGTTATATTCTGCATTTTTGTCAAATTCTTCAAACCGTTCTTTCAGCCGGCTCTCTGTCCTCTGCCCGTACTCCCATACTTCTCTGGAAATTCCAAGTCCTTCATAGATTTTTTCTGTATCCATTATTCCCATTTTCTTTCCTCTTCTTTTACCTGATTATCTCTTTTTTTCTGAGCTGATCCAGCATAAATGTGATCAGCTTGTCTTCATCTCTTCCGACAATACTTTTATCTATCCAGATCACATCCCGTTCTCTTCTGAACCACGTCAGCTGACGCTTTGCGAAATGCCTTGTATCCCGCTGGATGATCCTGACTGCCTCTTCAAGCGGATATTCTCCTTCAAAATAGCCGAACAGCTCTTTATATCCAAGCCCCTGCATGGATACGTTTTCCCGTTTCAGCCCGCGTTTTCGCAGTGCCTCCACTTCTTCGGGCAGTCCCTGCTCCATCATTTTTTCCACACGGCGGTCGATCCGTTCATATAACCTTTTTCTCTCATCTGTCAGAACAAAATATGCGGACCGGTATGCAGCTTCTTTTTCCCGTTCTTTCTCATTATGCTCAGAAATTTTTGTTCCCGTCTGATGATAAAATTCCAATGCACGGATCACCCGCTTCACATTATGACAATGGATCTGGCTGGCTGATTCCGGATCTGCCTCCTGAAGCAACTTATGGAGATACTCTTCTCCTTTTTCCTCCGCGAGCTGCTCCAGTTCTTTCCGGTATGTGTGATCTGTCTCATTTTCCGTAAAATCTATATCATACAGAAGTGCCTGGATATAGAAACCTGTCCCGCCTACAACGATCGGGATATGACCACGTTCATAAATCCCCTTCATTGCCTCCTTTGCCAGTTCCTGAAAACGTACTACGTTAAACTCCTCTTCCGGTTCCAGCACATCGACCAGGTGATGAGGAACTCCTTCCATCTCTTCCGGTGTGATCTTGGCCGAACCTATGTCCATTTCTTTGTATACCTGCATGGAATCTGCTGAAATAATCTCTCCGCCTACAGCTTTTGCAAGTCCGATGGAGGCAGCAGTTTTGCCGACTGCCGTCGGACCGGTCAGAATAATCAGCGGCTTCTTTTCTTCTTTTTCCACTCTGTTCTCCTTATACGATTCGCTTAAATTTCTTTTCAAGATCATGCTTTGTCATGGCAATGATCGTCGGTCTTCCATGAGGGCAGTGATATGGATTATCCAGGGTCAGCAGTTCAGCGATCAGCTCGTCCACCTCCTGTGCAGACAATCGGTTATTTCCTTTGACTGCCGCCTTGCATGACATGGATGCCACTTTTTCATCAATCAGTTCCGGTGTCATTCCCGTGGACAGTCCGTCTGCCAGATCATCTAGCATTTCCATCAACAGTTCCTTTTTTGCAATGCTGAACAGATTGTCCGGCACTGCACGTACTGCATATTCTTCCCCGCCAAACGGTTCGATCTCAAATCCGATCCTGGTAAACCGGTCCAGATTTTCATTCAGAAGCTGTGCCTCCTGCATGGATAAAGACAAAATGATCGGAGGGCTTAAATACTGGGAAGTAAACTCTCTGGTCTTCATTCCCTGCAGTGTCCTTTCATACAGTACTCTCTCATGTGCCGCATGCTGATCGATAATATACAATTTACCCTGAAACCCACCCAGCCAGTACGTATCAAAGACCTGACCGATCAGTTTATATTCCGCACGTACTTCCCGCTTCAGGAAATTTTCTTCAAATAAATCCATCTGCTTTGGCTTTTCTTTCTGTTCCTGCACTCTTTCACTGATCCGCTCCATCTGCTCATCCTGCCGGAAGATTCCATTTTTATCCGAAACTTCCGCAGAAGATGAACGGTTATGATAAGACAGAACTCTCTCCCTCATCTTTCTGATAAAATAATCCTCATCCCTGACTGTAGCTCTTCCGGTTCCGGCATTGTCCGGCACCGGATCCGGCTGTACCTGCGTGCCTGCGGTGCTTTCCATGCTCTGTACTGCTCCGGTTCTCTCCTGATCTCCTGTCGGCTGCATGACTTCAGAATTTTCTGTATGTTCTGCCGGTTGTGCTGCCCCGGTTCTCTCCGTGGATTCTGCATCTTTCTTGGTATACGGATTCTCCCCGTAAACTGTCCGGCTTTCTCCTGCCATGGATGCAGAAGCTCTCGGACGCAGAAGAAAAGGACTTTCCTTTCTTCTCTCAGCTTTCTCTTCTGACCTGCGTTTCTCCTCTTCCATCCTGACAGCTACCGGTTCCGGTACTTCTGCCCGCTGAATCAGCTCCGGCTCAAGCAGCGTTCGATGCACTGCCTCAAAGACTGTCCCGTATACCTCCTGCTGCTTCTGAAACCGCAGTTCCATTTTTGTCGGATGAACATTGATATCGACTTCTTCCCCGTTTAAATGAAAATGAAGTACTGCAAATGGGAACTTATGCTGCATAACAAAATCCCGGTACGCATCCTCCAGTGCCTTTGAGATCATTCCGCTTTTTACATAGCGTCCGTTCACGAAAAAATTTTCAAAGTTCCGGTTTCCCCGGGTAATGACAGGCTTGCCAAGAAATCCGGTGATACGCAGTCCTCCTTTTTCATAATCCAGTTCGATCAGATTCGCAGCAACGTCTCTTCCGTAGATCTGATAGATCACATCCTTCAGCTTTCCATTCCCGGAAGTCCGTAGTTTCTCCTGTCCGTTATTAAGAAACTGCAATGCCACCTCAGGATGTGAAAGTGCAAGATGCATCAGCAGATCCTGGACATGTCCCGCTTCGGTCATCGGAGTCTTTAAAAACTTTCTTCTCGCAGGCACATTATAAAAGAGCTGATGCACAAGGAATGTCGTTCCATCCGGTGCACCTGTCTCTTCCAGGGAAACCTCTTTTCCGCCTTCAATGACATACTTTGTTCCGAGATCGCTGTCCTTCGTCTTGGTGATCACTTCGGTTCTTGTCACTGCGGCAATGCTTGACAATGCTTCTCCTCTGAACCCCAACGATGCAATATGTGACAGGTCTTCCACCGTCTCGATCTTACTGGTCGAATGCCGGAGAAATGCACTTTTCACTTCTTCTTTCGGGATTCCGCATCCGTTATCCCGGATCCTGATAAAGGAAATTCCCCCATCTTTAATCTCCACCGTCACGGATGTAGAACCTGCATCAATGGCATTTTCTACAAGCTCTTTTACAATTGAGGCCGGTCTCTCGATCACCTCTCCCGCTGCGATCTTATCGATCGTGATCTGGTCTAATACATGAATATGCGGCATCTTTTCCTCCTTTTCATCCGGTCCGGCTACCAGCGGTTCTTCAGTTTGTTCTGAAGCCGGTACAATGTATTCAGTGCATCAATCGGTGTCAGATTGGTGACATCAATCTCCTTTAATTCGTTCAGCACATCATCATCCTTTACCGTATCAAATAAAGACATCTGTGCAATATCCACTTCATCATATTTTTTGGATCTGCCCTTTTTCTTTGCTGTATGTTCCCTTGCAGCGATCTCGCTGACCCGGCTGGTAATATCTTCGTCACTTAACTCTTCCACGATCTCTTTTGCCCGGTTGATCACCAGATCCGGAACTCCTGCCAGCTTTGCCACCTGGATTCCATAACTCTTATCTGCACCGCCTTTTACAATCTTACGCAGGAAGACAATATCGTCCCCTTTTTCCTTAACTGCAATGCAGTAATTATTCACATTTTCGATCTTTCCTTCCAGCTCTGTCAGCTCATGATAATGCGTGGCAAATAACGTCTTTGCACCTAATAATTTACTGTCACTGATATATTCTACAACCGCCCATGCGATGGAAAGTCCGTCAAAGGTACTCGTTCCTCTTCC
>ERZ791837.2514-NODE-2514-length-10194-cov-2.921491_pt1 | contig 10194 bp, 10 predicted proteins | sample MGYA00510292_ERZ791837 | MGnify/ENA primary metagenome ERZ791837 (study PRJEB30046, sample SAMN00715259) | human gut metagenome | study: EMG produced TPA metagenomics assembly of the A metagenome-wide association study of gut microbiota in type 2...
TTCCTGCCTCAAGAAAACCCGTAAAAAGATAACCCGGAATATCTGAAGGTATCTGTTTTTTAGCCATGATACTCACTCCTTACACCATAAAAGCTTCAGCAATTGCGTCCTCATTTATCTTTGAACCAATTACGCAAAGTCTGCCGATAGTACCCGCACCGCCACGTCTGATGTCTGGTGTGCCCGGTACATAATCAAAGTGGATCCAGCTGCCATCTGTACATGGAACGATTCCCTTAGCACGGAGAATAAATCCAAATTTTTCTTCATTCTCAAGAGCTGCAAGTGCAGCTGCAATTTCATCTTCAGAATATGCACGGGTAGTTTCTTTGCCCCAGCTTGTAAATACATCATCTGCATGGTGATGGTGATGATGTTCATGGCCGTGATCATGTTCATGATGATGTCCGCAGCAGCATTCCTCTCCGTCCTCATGATGATGATGGTGCTCATGATCGTGTCTGTTACAACAACCTTCATGGTCATGATCATGTTCATGATGATGTCCACAGCAGCACTTCTCTCCGTCCTCATGATGGTGGTGATGGTGCTCATGATCGTGGTCGTGACAGCATTCTTCATGGTCGTGGTCATGTTCATGGTGATGTCCGCAGCAGCATTCCTCTCCGTCTTCATGATGATGGTGATGATGCTCATGAGCCTCTTCTTTCAGCTTTGCGAGCTCATCACTGAGAGTATCCTTACGGTTTATTGCAGCAAGGATCTGAGCACCTGTAAGCTCTTCCCAATCAGTAGTAATGAGAACTGCTTTAGCATTCATTGAACGAACACGTTCTACGGCATCATGCAGCTTTTCCGGAGAAAGTCCCTTTGTGTGGCTGAGAATGATACAATCAGCATTTTCTATTTGATTTCCCCAGAATTCACCGAAATTCTTCTGGTACATCTTACACTTCTTAGCATCAACAACAGTAACGCTTCCTTCAAGCTCTGCATCCTGAACATCAACATTCTGTACAGCACGAATAACATCACTGAGTTTACCTACTCCTGACGGTTCGATAAGTATTCTGTCAGGGTGATAGGTATCGAGAACCTGAGCAAGAGCCTTTCCAAAATCACCTACAAGGCTACAGCATATGCATCCGCTGTTCATTTCAGTAACAGCAACACCTGCGTCCTGCAAGAATCCACCGTCAATGCCAATTTCGCCAAATTCGTTTTCGATAAGAACAAGCTTTTCACCTGCATAGCTTTCAGCGATAAGCTTTTTTATAAGAGTAGTTTTACCGGCACCTAAAAAGCCGGAGAAAATATGAATCTTTGTCATACTGAACACTTCTTTCTCATAATAATTTATTTGGATTTATACTTAATTTTAGTATACCATATTTTATCTGAAATTGCAACAGGTTTTTTATTTATAAATGGTCAATGTCTCACATAATCACGCATACTCTCAATGATTTCTCTAAAAACAGGTGCAGCAGCATCGTTGCCATATCCTGCGTCCTCTGCCAAAACTGTCACTGTAAACCGTGGATCGTACGCAGGAAAAAATCCAGTTACCCATCCATGACAATATTCCTCACCATTTTCATCAAAACGTCCTGTCTGTGCCGTAGATGTCTTAGCTCCTGCCGAAACTCCCTCTGGTCTTCCATTGAAGCTTGAGCTGCCGTATACAACACCTATCATCATTTTTCTAAGCTTTTCCGATGTTTCTTCGCTGAGTACACGTTCACCCTTTTCCCACTTATCTACAGAATCCACACTGCCGTCCTCTGTTTCTCCTGCAACAAGCCTTACATTCGGCAAAATGCCACCATTTGCTATTGCTGAAGTCATTCTTGCGACTTGCAGCGGCGTCGCAGTGAGCTTTCCCTGTCCGAATGAAAAATTTCCTCTTTCCGCAGGCAGCATAAGTTCCTGCACATCCGGAAGATAACCCGAATCTCCACATATGCTGTCTGACAGATCAATTTCACGTCCAAAACCAAGCCCAGCGGCTGTTTCAAATAAATCAAGCGGTGAGATCTTACTGCTTATTGCAATGAAATAAGGATTGCAGGAATTTATAAGCGCCATGTCAAGATCAAGCATTCCATGACCCTCTCTGTCATGGCAGGCAAAGGTTTGGGTTTCTATTTCTATGCTGCCTGTACATTCATAGGTAAAATCCTCATAACCATTATCTATGGCCGCAGCTGCTGTTACAAGCTTAAAAATAGAACCTACAGGGTAAGAATAGAGTGCACGATTTATAAGCGGACTGTCCTCTGAGGACAGCGCTTCTTCCATATTCTGAAGTGAGTAGGTAGGTCTGCTTACAAGTCCCAGAATGTCGCCAGACTGTGTATCCATAACGATAACTGCACCCTTTTCAAGAGAATTGGAAGCTTTTTCGCAGATAAGTTGAATACCCATATCAAGAGTAGTCACAACTCCCTGTGACGCCTTAGGGGCATATCGTATAAAAGCATTTTCTCCTGAAAGGGCACTTCCTGTACCATCCACCGGAAACGTAATGGTAGTTTGTCCCCTATCAAGTCTCAGCAGTTCATCATAATCACTTTCAAGACCACATACACCTTTATTTTCCTGCATATATCCGATGATATGTTGAGCTATCTGTGGTTCATCGTAACGTTCAGGAACATCGAACTGCAAAATATCCTCAGGAATATCCTTACTTTCATCAAGCTCACAGGTAAAAGGAACACACTCTCTGAGTTTTTCTGAAAACTCTTCTCTATCCTTTACATAGGCAAAAACTTTTGAGGCTGATTCACCGTCGCCGTTCAAAACAGCAATATGTTTTGAATAACGATTCACCAAAGGCATACCATTTCTGTCGTAAATAGTTCCAAACGAAACAGGAAGTTTTAATTTATAATTTCCCTGAGCTGCCGCTGCCTCACGATATTCAGAAGACGCTGCACTGTTTGCAAGCTGAATTATCACAGCACTGCATACTATTGTCATAATAAGTCTGAGACTCCACAGCCTTGACGAAGCTTCACTGTGCTTGCATTTTTTCATAGTATCATCACCTCTATGTGAGTATAGGCAATTCTTATTAAAAAATGCAAACTATAGCTATATAAATTACTTCACAATTTCATCTGAATCAAGTACAATGGTAAACGGTCCGTCATTGCACAGATCCACTTTCATATCAGCACCAAATATACCCGATTCAACTATAGGAATAGTTTTTTTACAATACTCTTTGAAATATTCGTATAGTTCATCTGCCTTTTGTGGGTCTCCTGCCTTAATAAAGCTGGGACGATTACCCTTTCTGCAATCAGCATATAACGTAAACTGAGATACAACAAGAAGTTCTCCGTTTACATCTGTAAGCGAAAGATTTGTTTTATCATTTTCGTCAGCAAATATTCTTAGTTTTAGCATTTTATCCGCCATTTTTTCAAGTATCTCTCTTGTGTCATCAACACCAACACCTAACAGCACCAGCAAACCCTTTCTGATCTTTCCTGTTACTTCACCGTCTACTGTTACACTGGCACTTGTTACACGCTGTAAAACCAGACGCATTAAAATCACTCCTTAATATAATAATTAATAACCATTTTTTACAAGTTCTCTAACTATACGGAAAGCCGTATTTTCTCCCTCATTTGCAAGAATCTCAAGAAGCTCCATAAGCTTTTTCTCTGTTTCAGGATGAAGAAGTCCATTCTTTCGAGCGTTGGAATTCTGAAAATAAATAAGCGGGCTGTCTATCTTGTATTTTTGACCCTGATATATCTTACTTGCAGCTACTCTGTCACAGAACATTTCCGCAACAAATCGGGCAGGCATTTTTACAGGTTCAATACGTTTTGTGATTCGGTTATAGTCCTGCCAGTACTCAAAATGATGTCGGTTTCTACCCTTATGATGCATCCATGCCAGAGAATAGCCATACTTATCACGTTCAGCTTCATTTGGACTTCTTGTGCCAAGATAGAATTTAGCACCAGGAATAAATTCCGTAGGTGAATATTTAGAAAGGTCGTGCCTTAGTCCCTGCCAGAGAATACCGCATTTTGCACAGTGAACAATGACTTTATGTCTGTGTCTTGTAATAGTCTTAAAGTGCTGCCAAGCTTTCATATAGTTCCTCCTCGCATTGTTTTACTATATTATATCATGTTTTGGTAAATTTGAAAAGAGGGCAGAAGAAAAACACCTATCAAAAATGATAGGCGTTACATAGATGAATTTATGTAGTTATATTTGATTGTTTAAATCAGAATTTACCGTTGTGTATTAGGTTACTTATTGATGGAAACCTTTTAAAAAAAGGTTTGCCCCAGTAGGCATCCGAAGATACAACGGTAAATTCTGATTTACAATATAAAATTCACTATTCCATATATCAAATGACAAATAGTAAAACATAAAGCAGAAATAACTGCTATTACATTCTTTCTGTCCAATGCAAAAAAGATAAATGCAAGGCACGGTGGAAGTGTCAAGGATATTATCACAAGTGGATTGGTAATGCCATTATAATATAATACCCACCCTACAAAATATAGAATAATACAGATAATTGAAGATATTATCAATGGAGAAAAATGTAGTTTACTTCTTTCTTTGTTTATAATAATACAAAGAAAGCCGATAAATAATGATTTACAAATTGAGCCTATCATATCAACTATTATAGTTACTGACTCACTTCTTAAAACATCATTTGGTGCCGGAACAGCAAACCAGATAAAATTTGGAATCATTACGATCAGAAAGATTACTAATCCCCAAATATCAAATCCGAACCTATATTTTTTCAGCAATACATTACCCTCCTGAAAATCACGATTTATAAGGCTAAATAATCATCTCTATTGATACAATAACACACTTCACCTATTGGCAAAGTTTTTTCTCTGACAAAACGTTCAACTGTATCAGTAATATGCATCTGAGATTTTTCCAACACTTTTCCTGACTTTATATTTTCACTTCTATAGTATGCTTCAAGTTTTAGAAAATCTGTATTTCTAAATGTAAAATCAATAAGACCAGCTAATGCTTCACCTGCATAACCATTTCCCCAAAACGGCTCTCCAATGCAGTATTCTATTTCTGCTGTCTTACAATCGGAATATACCCTGCAAAATGCAATTTGACCAATGTTTTCATTACTGGATTTTTCCACAATCGCCCATCTGTAAAAATCAAGATTTTGATAACTGTCAACATATTGCGACAAAAGATCTTTGACTTGTGAAATTGTAGAATAAACAGGTTCACCATATTCAAATTGAATATTTGGATTAGATGCCCAATTCTTAAACATATCCTCATAGTCCTCTTTGATAAATCGACGGCAGATAAGTCTTGCTGTTTCAAATTTTTTTGTGCCAAAGTGCTGCATATTCCTCTCCTTAGATAATTATGTAAATTTGAATTTGTACTCTTACTTCACACTTTAGGCTCTTCCTTGATAGTTTTTAACATGACCATTATTGTAGTTAACAAAAATCCTGCAATGAATCCAAAAGCGTGTGTTAAAAACGAACTCTGATTGTCGTTGGCAAAAACAAAATAAATCAAAACCATCAGCAAATCAGGTCTGAACCACTTTAATTTGAATGCATTAGGGAATCTCAGATAACAAACAATGAATGCCGCAATCAGTGCAAATATTCCTCCTGATGAACCCCCACCATAATTTACATCTCCATAATGAACGATTAGAGAGAATGGAATTTCTGCAAGGAGTCCACCTAAAATAAAAATTATAAGGGTTTTCAATTTTCCAATAAACGGACTTAATAATGAACCTATACATATGAGAGAAAGGGAATTGAAAAAAATATGAGTAAAGTTATAGTGATAAAAAATACAGGTAATCCACCTGTAAAATTCATTATTAAGATATTCAATAGAAGTCGTTCCTATAGACTCCAATACTTGATCATTACCTTGTGCCAATATAAATATTGGAATAAATACAATGACAAGCACTATAGCAACTATATTATCATAAAGCCATTTTTTCATGTTAGACACTCCTTAATGCTAAATCATGATTTATACTCCGATATACTTACTTATTTTATATGTTTGAGATTTTATGTCAAAAGTCTCAATGTAAGGAATACCTTCTTTATATATCCAACGTTCGATATATGTTGGCTTTACAATAAATAGCCGTTCATTTTTTAATGATGTGTAAGCGTCATAAGAGCCTCTGAAACATTTTTGAAATTGATTGCAAAAAGATGCATTATTTAGTGGGTGTCCTATTTCCTTACATATTCCTTCTATTTGTATATTATCTATACACAATGCCACATTGCAATTTTTTGAAAGTTGGTGATATTTCTTAAACGTAATATCCGTTTGGAAATAAAATATTCCATTGATCAGAACAATGCTCATCATTCGAGATGATACTATATTGTCTTCAGCTGTGGAGAGTACCATTTTCCTTCCTTTTCCAAAATCAAAAAGGAATTTTTCATACTCATAAAAAAATGTGCTCACTTAGTTTCCCTCCAAATTCCGATTTATTTTACTAATCATTATACTACATAAAACTTAAATCGTCAATTATTAGAAAACAGATACTTTTTACTAAATTATACTTGCCTTGTTTTACTCTATTATATCATATTTTTTCAAGTAAAGTTCCATCATAGAAAATATACCATCCTATTGAAATAAAACCGTTTCTAAGATAGAAATAACGGCAACGCAGACGCAAAGTGTTATTTTCATACTTGTCATCAATGGACGTTCTCTTATCAATGGGAAACGTCTCATTATTAATTTTTTCTAATTATGTTTATCTGAAGAGGTTGATAAAAATTTTCTTAAATGCACGCTATCACATTATTCTATTTTTTAGTTTATGCATCAATCTTCATTTTCAGCAACGGAACCCATTCATCTTCAATCATTTTTTCACCAGTCAGAACAAAACCATTTCTTTGATAGAATGAAATACCACGGGTATTATATTCAAGTGCCCATAATTCAGAAGCGTGTAAATTCTGAACGGCAAATTCCAATAATTTCGCACCAATACCTTGACTTTGAAACTGTGGTTCAACATAGAGTTTTTCAATCTTATTGTCTAAAACACGAATTACGCCTTTCACCACTCCGTCATCGTATACGTAGCTGTTGCGTAATACCTGCGAGCCATCTGTATATTCAGCTGCCATCTCTACAACATTCAATTCGCCATAATAGTATGGATCATTATGGAAAAATGGATAAAAATTAACACGATAATTCGTAATAATGATCTCTGCAATACGAGAAGCATCAGATGCTGATGCGGATCGAATATTCTTCATTTTTGCCTCCACGAATTCTTATTTGTAACTCTGCTAAATTCCGATTTATATTATAACAAATAAAACCGAAAGTGTCCATTATTTCAAAAAAGGCACTCTCAAATAAAGCAATTGAGAGTGCCTTACTAATAACTATTTTTTATTGCTTAATCGTGCATACCACGCATGATCCAGTCGTACATTCCCTGATACTGGAGCGCAGAGCTGCCCCATGAGAAATCTTTCTCCATGCCACGTTTAACGATATCGTCCCAGTCATTTCTGTATTCAAAATAAATCTTCTTTGCATAATTGATAGTATACAGCAGATCTTCAGCATTGTAATGCTGGAATGTAAACCCTGTACCTGTCTTTTCATACTCATTATAAGGCTCAACTGTGTCCTTAAGTCCACCTGTTTCACGAACGATCGGAACTGTACCATATCTCAGAGAGATAAGCTGTGTAAGACCGCATGGTTCAAATCGTGACGGAACAAGCATTGCATCGGCTGCAGAATATAGTTTATGTGCCAGTGCATCGCTGTAGAAAATATTTGCAGAAACTCTATCAGGATGCTTGCCCTGATAATAGCGGAACATATTCTCATATTTAGATTCACCGGTGCCTATAACAACAAACTGTGTGAATTCATCAGTAATACGATCAGCGATCCAGTCTACAAGATCAAGACCTTTCTGGTCTGTAAGTCTTGATATAATAGCTATCATGAACTTGTTTTCATCAACCGGCAGACCAAGCTCTTTCTGCAAAGCTTTCTTATTGAGCTTTTTCTTTTCGATAGCGTTCTTAACGCTGTAGTTCACAGCGATTTTTTTATCAGTTTCCGGATTATAAACATCATAATCGATACCGTTTACGATACCTCTCAGTGAACGCTGCCTTGCACAAAGAAGTCCATCAAGCTGTTCGCCATAATAAGGCGTCTTAATCTCTTCGGCATATGTTTCACTTACCGTAGTGATGTAATCTGCATAAACAAGACCGCCCTTGAGCATATTTGCATCTTTCTTAAATTCCAGCTTATCTGGAGTAAACATATATCCCGGCAGACCTGTATTGTAAAGGAAGTGACGAATATCCCATACACCCTGAAATTTCAGATTATGTATAGTCATAATTGTCTTAGTGCCCCAATAGAAACTATGGGAAGCAAAGGTACTTCTTAGGAATACCGGAATCATACCAGCCTGCCAGTCGTGACAATGAATAATATCCGGATGAAAGCCTATTACCGGCATAGCCGCCAATACAGCCTTACAGAAGAAGATATATCTCTCAATGTCCCACATAATGGAGCTTGTATAAGGTGTATCACACTTGAAGTAATACTCATTATCTATAAAGTAGAACTTTATTCCCTCATATTCATATTCCATAATACCGACAAACATTTTATCATGACGCTGACCATAGTCCATATAGAAGCTTGTGACATGGCGGAACTGACCTCTGTATTCCCACGGAATGCAGGTATAATTCGGAAGAATAACACGCACATCGTATTCTTGCTTATATAGATTTTTTGGCAAAGCACCTACTACGTCGGCAAGACCTCCTGTCTTTACAAACGGTACACATTCGGAAGCTGCAAATAAAATATTTTTCATAGTCCAAGTGTCGTATGTACATTTTCTGTACACACAAGCTCCTTTCCCTAATATTACTTACGATAAGCCTAAACCCATCTTCTTTATTATACAACCTTTTTAACGAAACGTCAAGCTATTTTGCGAATTTTTTTCAGCTAATATACACAAAAATATTAGTCATGTGTATATTATAATATATGTAAAGAGATTTTTCCAGCTGTTTCTGCAAAATCAGACTTTTATCATGTAAATATAAAGTGAGCATACTAATGTGCTTTTAAGACCAGTTTGTAACATTTTACAAAAAATTCATATTCTAATCCGCACATTTTACTATCTTGATTCGTTAATGTATATGTAAGGGAATTATTCCCAATAAAAATATTTTCAGAGGAGGATAAAAATATGAAAAACAAAAAGAAACTTGCAGCCATTACAGCTGCTATGGCACTTAGCCTATGTTCTGTAGCGAACACCTTTACTCTTACAGCTATGGGAGCAGATTCAAAAGAAATTTCTTATGATGAAGCAACATTGCCGAATTGGGTACCGAAGAGTTTCGACGATGCGTTAAGCTTTGAAAATCAGTACGGAAAAACCCACATAGCAGATGGTATTATCTGCTGTGTACAGAAAAAAGACGTTAACGGCTATACTTATATAACAGAGGATGCAGGCAGTACATACAACTATTCTGACCACATTCTTATGCAGAATGAATATGTATTTGTTATGCCAGAAGAACCGGATCAATCTGATTCTGAGGAGTTCTATAAGTATCAGATGTATCTGCAAAATTTAGGATTAGATCCAGATTATAAAGATGTAAAATCACCCTTCTTATATGAAGTAACCGTTTATGAAGCTCCTGAGTCAGGTACTATCAATTTCAACTGGGTAACTAAAAACAAAATATCAGGCAGTGTGTATGAAACTGTAAATCTTTCATTTGAAGCAAAAGACGGCGTTGTTACCGAAACGGATATGTATGGATGGCTGCCAGACTGTATGGAGGAATTTAATGCATTTACAAAAGCAAATGGCACAGTATCTGTACATGATGGGTATATAGTTTACGCAAATGATGTATGCTACGACGGCGGCTATGATGTATTTATGAAACAGACGGGCACCGCTGAAGTAACAGAAGTTATGCGTTATAATATAAGTCAAGCTGTAATTATAGAAGCTCCCGGTGGGCAGGGTCATACTGTAATTCTTTACAAACCTGAAACCGAAGGCACTCTCCAAATGGAATGGACACAGGCACAGTATTGGACACCAGATGAGCCTTTGACAGATCCTGAGGTAAAGAA
>ERZ791837.2515-NODE-2515-length-10194-cov-2.504784_pt1 | contig 10194 bp, 9 predicted proteins | sample MGYA00510292_ERZ791837 | MGnify/ENA primary metagenome ERZ791837 (study PRJEB30046, sample SAMN00715259) | human gut metagenome | study: EMG produced TPA metagenomics assembly of the A metagenome-wide association study of gut microbiota in type 2...
GACGTTAATATTTTTTTTACAATTTAATTGGCAGAAAAATTCAAAAAAGCAGTTGACATAATTCTTATGATGTGATATAATATTAAACGTTGCAGGAGAAAAGTTTAAATTAAAAATAGGGGTATAGCTCAGCTGGTAGAGCAGCGGTCTCCAAAACCGCGTGTCCCGAGTTCGATTCTTGGTGCCCCTGCCATAAAAGTCCGTGAATTTTAAGTTCATGGACATTTATGTTCTAACAGTTAAACTGATGGTTTTAAATGATGAAAAATCAGCAGCCCCGGTAAAGGGCTGCTATTATGTTTTGTATCATACTTCTGATCATTTTTAAAGATTTTGTATTTCTACAAAATTATCTGCAATTCTTTGACAGAACATTTCATCATGCTCGACAAAAATCATAGTAGCATCGCTTGAAAGTATCATATTTTCAATCTGTATTCGAGAAATTATATCAATATAATTCAGCGGTTCATCCCAGATATAAAGGTGTGCCTTTTCACACAAACTTCCTGCAATCAGCACTTTTTTCTTTTGTCCCGCACTGTAGCATTCTATGTTTTGCTCAAAATGTTCACGTGAAAAATCAAGTTTTCTCAGTATAGTCAGAAAAAGGCTTAGATCAATTCCAAGTTTTTCTGCGTAATTTTGCAGTGTACCGTGTAGATGGTTCGTTTTCTGAGGAACATATGAAATTTTTAGCTGATTATTTTTTATAATCCGACCGCTGTATGTAATGTCTTCTCCGCAGATAAGTTTTAATATACTTGACTTTCCGCACCCGTTTCTTCCTTTAACTGCAATCCGTTCTCCCTGCATGACAGTAAAATTCACATTGCTGCAAACGACTTTTTCGCCATATCTTATTGAAACGTTTTCAATCTGTATAAGCTTTTGCGAATGAAATGTGAGAGGTTGAATTTTTAATTCTGATGTTTGCTCAACGTTGTGCAGCAATTTTTCTTTCTCATGAACTGCTCTTTCACGACGTTCTGATATTGCCATAGATCTTGACATGATTTTTTTGGATTTAGCCGCCTCATATGGACGACGAGATGCACTTTTTTCAACTTTAACAGGATCAAAGCCGATTTTTGCTTTTTCAGCTTTATCAGACCATTGAGCAGTACGCTTTGCAGCTGTCTCAAGCCGTTTAATATCTTTTTTCAGCTTTTCGTTCTGTGCAAGTTCAAATTGATCCTGCATATCCTTATTATGCTGCCAGTCAGAATAATTGCCTTTTTGCAGTTCAATGCTGCATCTGTTGATGGACAGAATATGATCAGTGCATATATCAAGGAGTTCTCTATCGTGTGATACAAGAATAAATCCATTTTTGCGGCTGAGGTATTCGCCGATAATGCGTCTGCCTTCACTGTCAAGATGATTTGTAGGTTCATCTATAAGCAGAAAAGAGTTTCTTCTAAGAAATAATCCTGCAAGCATTGCTTTAGCCTGTTCACCGCCTGAAAGAGTAGAAAATATTCTGTAGTCAGTATCTGAGCTTATTTTCAAAAGTGACATTTCACGATAGATCTCCCAGTCCTCAGCTTCTGGAGCAATTTCACGTATAACATCAATGGTGAACATTTCATAGTTTGAGATACTGTAAGGGAAGTATTCAAAGCAGACACTTGATGAGATAGTTCCGCTTCCATGAAGTTCTCCTGTAAGCAGCTTCATAAGAGTAGTTTTTCCTTTACCATTTCTCCCGATAAGACCAAGTTTCCATTGGGTGTCAAGTTTGATATTGACGTTTTCGAATACATTGTTGAAGCTTCCGTCATAGGAAAAAGTAAGATTAGATATATTTATCAACGACATAAAAAACCTCCTTAAAATAAAAACAGCCGCAGGATATACGTTCTCTGCGGCTGCATATAAAGAGGCATAATTACTCTATATAACACATAACAGACAAAAAGAGCGTACTGTTCCTGCAAAAAGGCACAGCAAAGCTGACAGTAAACTGCCCTCAAATTTCTTTGCTTGCCTAAAAATACAGAATCACTTACGCATCTTTTCACCTCAAATCATTTTTAGTTACATCATCAATACAACATCACTGCCTGATATGCAGGGAGCAGAATTATGCTTTGTATATCTGCAATGATATTAAAATGTATTATATCATGTTTTATTTTCCTTGTCAATATGTCCGCTGTAAAATAATTTTAAACTGTTGCCTCTGCAACGCTATCATACTGATATTCTACAGCATTTACGGGTTTATCCGCAATAAATTATATAAATTTACTCATCTCCCAAATATTTTTCAATAATGTACTTAGGACGTGATTTTGTTTCAAGGTAAACCTTTCCTATATACTCGCCTATAACACCAATAGCTAAAAGCTGCAATCCGCCTATAGCCCAGATAGATACTATTAAAGATGTCCAACCTATTGAAGTTGCACCCATTATGTGTCGTATTACTGAGTAGATAAGCATTATAACGCTTATCAGAAAAATAACGCTGCCAAGTATCGTTATCATTTGGATAGGTTTTACTGAGAGCGATGTAATACCCTCCCACGCATCTTTTTAAGGGGATACTTTGATTCTCCGGCAAAGCGCTCTTTTCGAGCGTAATAAACAACATCACTTTTATAGCCTATCATAGGTACTACGCCTCTTAGGAAGAGATTAACTTCCTTGAATTCTGCAAGTCCTTCAAGAGACCTTTTGCTCATCAGACGGTAATCTGCCGATTCAGATACAATATCCGCACCCATGAATTTCATTACTTTATAGTAACTGCCAGCAGTTTTTCTTTTAAACACTGTGTCTGAATCTCTTGCATTTCTTACACCGTATACTATTTCACAGCCATCATAATATTTATCTATCATTTTATCAATAGCATCAATATCATCCTGTAGATCGGCATCTAAAGATATGGCCATATCGCAGTAATTCTTTGCTGTCATCAGACCTGCTAAAAGTGCGTTCTGATGCCCTTTGTTGCGTGTAAGACTTATCCCTTGAAAAATAGGGTTTTCATTGTGAAGATTTTCTATTATCTTCCATGTACGGTCTTTTGAACCGTCATTAACAAATACGATACGGCTTTTCTCACTGATCTTTCCGCTATGCATCAGTTCTGTGATTTTGGAAAGAAGCTGCTTTGACGTTTCCGGCAAGACTTCTTCTTCATTATAACAGGGAACAACTACATATAAAGTATCCATAGTTTGCGAAATACTTTCACCTCTTTAGTAATATTGCGGAATTACCCGGAAAAATTTCTTAATTTAATTATATCTGATTGTCTATTAAATGTCAAGAACGATTTCTTTAAGGAAAGAAATAAAAACCTGTCCGCATAGTAAGTGATGTATTACTTTTAATAACATTATCATACAGTTACTATGTGAACAGGTTTTTGAAATTATTTTTTCTTAACGGCAACCCATATATAGCTTTTATAATCATCAGCAGTAACGTCACCGTCAGGATAGTCCTCTATATCCATTTCCCAAGTCGGCTCGTAGTCAGCCGTTGGAAAAAATTCAGTAACGATTTTATGCCATGTTTCCTGAATTGCATCAGGCATTTTGCCTATGCATTCAAATATCGCCCATGTTCTTGCAGGAATCTCGCTCATACGATAGCCTTCTGGAACAACACAATTCTCTGTGCACTTCGCAGCAATAGAATATTCAAATGTTTTACTGCTCTCACAAGAATCCCCATAGCAGATACCAATGAGATTCTGCTCACCCTCTGCCAGAGAATCAATAAGAGTCTGAATAGTTCCGTCTGCTTTTGCTTTATCCCAGAAATCTGAGATTTCATATTTGTTTTCTTCAGTTATGATCTTGTGAACTTCAACCTTTTCAAGAACCTTAAAAGCTTCTTTTTCTACAATTCTGTAATTCATACTGCTTCCGCCTTTCAATGATATAGATACTCGCAGTGGAACAAAGGATTTTATGGAAACGTTGCCTTTTCTGACGGCATTTGGAGTAACACCGTGAAATCGTGTAAAAGCTCTTGAAAAGCCTTCCGAAGTATCATAGCCGTATTTCAGAGCAATATCTATTACCTTATTGTCCGTAGAGATCAACTCGCTGCCGGCAAGTGCGAGTCTGCGGTTGCGGATATATTCACTGGGAGTAAAGCCGCATATCATGGTAAAAATTCTCTGAAAGTAAAACACCGAAACATTCATTTCCCTGGCAATTTTCTCATGATCCATCGGCTCTGTGATATGCTCTTCCATATAGTCAATGGTACGCTGCAAACCTTTTATCCAATCCATTTTAATACCTCCTGCTGTATATATCATATCATTTTTTAAGTACTGGTGCTTGATATTTCTTGTTGAATTCTGTCAATTATTTTACACTCTTAATAAATTTGATCAAGTCTTCAATATCATCAAATTTATCATAATCTCCTATAATCCCCTGACGATGATAAATAATACCGTTTTTCTCATTTTGTTCTAGGCAATCTAACAGATTATCAATGCCATAACGCTTCGCAAAGAGCGTAAATGCATAGGGTTTGATTTTTTTGAGTATACCATTTTTACAACCCTCGGAACATTCAAAACAATGCTCATATCCTTTTTCAATACAGCATTTTCTGTTTACGCACCAATCCTTGTCTGTACAACTGTCACTATGACAACCGCTGCATATTTCATTTTTGCTGCATAGACAGCAGGCAAGTCCGCAGCGTGCAATTCCAAGTTCACGTTTCATCTTTTACTGTACCTTTCTTCAGACCAATATAAATATGAATTTCTGCATTTTCAAGGTCAGCATTCTGATACTCTTCAAAGTCACAGATAAAGCTTCGGTCTAAATTCAAGTTCCAGAGCTTTTGCCAGAATTCTGAAACTGCAGTTATCATGTTTCCTCTGACAATAAATTTTGCATATTTTCCTTCTGGAATTTTATGTATTTCCATATTATCAGGAATATTTTCTGAATTTTTCACTTCACAAGCTGCGATAACAGTATAATCATCAAGATGATTTCCTGCATAATTTGTGTAAATGCCTACCGCTTTGTCATTGACTCTGTTTGTCAGCCCTTCACATCCATTTTTGGAATAAAGCTTCTGCCATAGACCTCCAATGACCGAACTCATTTCCGGAGAAGTGTTGTTTGTAATTGCTGAGAATCCAGCAACCACTTTTTCGGTTAGATTTACGATTTCGTACTGCATATTGCATACCTCACTTTCAATTTATGTGATTAGTATAGCACTTTAAATATGACAGCTGTATGTCATGTTTTATACTTCTCAAAAATATTTTTTAGCAGTGATGCAAACTCTTCTCTATATTCCTCTGGTTCTAAAATTTCCGCACTTTCTCCAAATGTAAGAATATAGCGGTAAAATGCAGGAACATCTGACCATGTAAAGGTCATGATAATACTGCCATTCTCATTTTCTGTAAAACTGTCTATGCCGAACTCATCAATCAGCCGCCATTTTACATCAGGAAAGAACTTTACAGTCGCTTTAATTTCACTGTGAGTATGACGCATTTTATCGCAGGTATATACTGGAATATCTTTTAAATCAAATTTTTCACCAGTACATTTCAAATCCGTCATTCTTGTAAGCTTGAACATTCTGTAGTCCTTACGTATCGTACAAAATCCCCAGACATACCAGTTTGCCCATTGGAAAATCAAGTGATACGGCTCAATTATACGCCTGGTTTCTTCGGTAGGAGAATGATAGAAAAAGGCGATTCTTTCGTGATTTTCCATGGCTGATTTTATCAGTTCGATTTTGCTTTCTACAGCGGATTTGTCCCAGTATGACAGATCTATAATAATGTGATTATCTGAAACGATATTGTCAACAGATAATTTCTCCATAAGCATTCTATAGCTATTTGTACCTGAAACGCTGTCAAGACTTTGCAATCCCGCCATAATAGCCATCATATCCGCAGAAGTAAGAAGTGTACGGTCTATCTTATAACCGTCCATAATAGAAATACCACCGCCTTTTCCTTGCATTGTAACGATTGGAATGCCTGCTCTGCACAAATTATCAACATCCCTATTTATGGTTCTGCGTGATACCTCAAATTTTTCTGAAAGTTCAGTAGTGGTTATTTTATTTTTTTGAAGCAATATAGATAAAATTCCGATCAGACGATCAATTTTCATGCTTTTTTCACTCCTCTGTGATTTTTCTTTTATTTTACTCCTTTTTTTCTCTTTTGTCTACTTTTTAACATAGTACTAGATAGCCCAAAACTGTGTATTAAAATCTGTGCAGTTTTTATGTATAAAATATAGGGTTTTATAATCATTAAACAGATTTCCAAAAGTAAACAAAATAACATTGACTTGATAATATGGATATGATATAATAAATATGATAAATAAATTCCCAAAAGGAGCCAATATAATGATATATAATAATATATTAGAGGGAATAGGTCATACTCCTCTTGTTCGTCTTAATAGAATGACTGATCCGGATAGTGCGGAAGTACTTGTAAAATTTGAAGGTTTAAATGTAGGCGGCTCTATAAAAACAAGAACAGCTTATAATATGATTACTCGTGCAGAAGAGCAGGGACTCATTGATAAAGATTCTATAATAGTAGAACCTACAAGCGGCAATCAGGGCATAGGTCTTGCGCTTATAGGTGCTGTAAAGGGATATAAGACTATAATTATAATGCCGGATTCTGTAAGTGAAGAACGTAGAAAGCTCGTTAAGCATTACGGTGCAGAAGTAATACTGATTCACGATGCTGGAAATATAGGCGATTGTATTGAGGAATGCCTTAGAACTGCTCTTAGACTTAAGGAAGAAAATCCTCATGTTTATGTTCCGCAGCAGTTTGAGAATATTGCAAATCCACAGGTTCACCGACACCATACAGGTATGGAGATCATGGAGCAGGCTGGAAAGGAAATACATGGTTTTTGTTCAGGAATAGGAACAGGAGGAACTATAACAGGTATTGGAGAAGTCCTAAAAGCGCAGAATCCTGATATTGAAATATGGGCTGTAGAGCCTGAAAATGCTGCCATATTGGCAGGAGGAACTATAGGAACGCATTTACAGATGGGTATAGGGGATGGAGTTATACCTGCGATATTGAATCAAAACATCTATGATGATATTTACGTTGTAACTGATGAAGAAGCAATACAGACGGCACGTGATCTTTCGAGACTTGAGGGCATTATGTGTGGAATTTCAAGTGGTACAAATGTAGCAGCCGCACTTAATCTCGCAAAGAAGCTTGGAAAAGGCAAAACAGTTGTAACAGTTTTGCCGGATACAGCGGAACGCTATTTTTCCACGCCTCTTTTTGATGAGTGATATTATATTAAAAAAGTAAGACGCCTGTTCAGCAGATAGGCTAAACAGGCGCATACATACTCTTTTGTATTCTTTTCTCAAATTCGGTCAAGACTTTCCAATCTCTTAATTGATTCCTCATTTCAATTAAAAGCTTATTAAACCACTGCGTTTTAACGCTGTTGGATTACATTAGTAATAATATCATATTTTTTGTTATTTTACAATGATAAAAAAAATCGCTTTTGTTGCATTTTTAACCATTTGTTTTTGGAACTTATAATAAGAATGATAATAGGAGAATTACATAATGAAACAAAATAAAAGAATCGGTATCATAATGAATCGTGCATATCGTGAAATGAATCAACAATTGATTACAGGAATTCTCAATCAGGCTTATTCTCTTGGATATAGTGCAGCGGTTTTTTCTACTGAAGAAGAGTATCAGGATGAAAATGGTACACTTGGTGAAAACAGTATTTTTTCAATAATAAATTTTGATTTGTTTGATGGTTTTATTTTTGTACCATTTACATTTATTCAAACTGAAACTATAAAATATATAACTACTCTGCTCTCGAATAAATCTCAAAAGCCTGTAGTCTGTGTTGGAAAGAATTTTGGTGAATTTGAATGCATCTGGCAGGACGACCGTAAGGAAATGTTCAATGTTGTAGAACATATGATAAAAGAACATAACTGTAAAAAAATCGTCTGTATGACAGGACCTGAAAGTGCACCTGTTTCCATTGAACGTGAATATGGGTATCGTGATGCAATGGAATATTACGGACTTGAAGTTGACGATAATGATATTGTTTATGGTGACTTCTGGAAAAATGCTGCTATTTTACTTGCAGAAGAGTTTGCATCAGGAAAAAGACCTATGGCAGATGCTGTAGTATGTGCTAATGATTGTATGGCTATGTCCTTGTGTGACGCTTTAGCAGATCATAATATAAAAGTACCTGATGATATGCGTATAACAGGATATGATGGTTCTTCCGAAGCGCAGTTTCATATACCGGGCATATGTACTTATAAACCGTCGTATTATACGCTTGGCATGAAGGCTATGGTACGTTTGTACAGTATGATGGATGATAAAGCAGAATATGCCGATTATTCAGGAAAAGGCGGAGATCTTCTTACAAATGTAAGCTGTGGCTGTTCCGTGCGGTTTCCGGAGGTTAGATTTCTTGTTGAAAATAATCAGCTTATAGAGCAGCGCTTTTTGGATAATAATATGTCAAACATACTTCTTAATACAAATAACTTAAATGAATTTGCTGAAAAAGCAAGCAATTGGTTTTTTCTCTGCCTTAACGAGGAATACTATGAAAATGAAAATTTTGATGTGTGTCTTTGCAGTGATTGGGACGTAGTTGGCTCAGATGGATTAGCTAAAGAAGAACAAAATAAAGGTTTTTCCGAAGAAGCATTTTCTCTTTTCGGTGAGGATTGTTTTGTAATGTTTCCTTTAAAGCAAATGTTTCCGACAAAGCATTTTAAAAGTGATAAATTATCAGTATCTTTTTTTGCACCGATTCATTATGAAGCACATTGTTTTGGGTATGCAATTCTTACACTTTATGAAGTTGCCGATAGTTTTAAAATGTCATATCCACGCTTTTGCAAAGATCTTGGAAATAGTCTGGAATGCCTGCGTATACGAAACCGTCTGAAAAGCATGACATATCGAGCTTTCTTATCTGAAACACGTGATGCTTTGACCGGTGCATATCGCAGTGTCACACTTCCACAGTTCTGGAATGAAATAACAGAAAAGGTTAAGCTTTACGATGAGAACTTTAATATATGCCTTTGTTCAATATCAGGACTTCAGCAAATAAATGAAGAATATGGTCAGGTTGACGGGGATCAGATAATAATGCAGATTGCATCTATAGTTATGGGGTGTTGTAATCATGGAGAAATCTGTATTCGTTCGGCAGGAAATGAATTTATGCTTATTGGATCAACAAATAAACCAATTCCTAAAGAAGAATCCCTTGAAAACAACATTTCAACAAAGATAGAACGCTATAACCAAACATCAGGAAAACCTTATCGTGTTCAGGTATATACAGTATCGCATTCAGTATCAGCTCAGATGCTGCCGGAGCGTGATGTTTTGTATAAAAAGTTAAAAGAACTCCTTAAAGAGAAGAAAAACAGCGGTCATTTACGAACTGAACAGGTGTACTATGCAGATTTTACACATCTTCGTCATGATATTTACAGCAGACCTGAAGAGGAATGGTCTGTAAACTTATGCTGTGATAAGCTTGGTATGAGTATGTCGCACTTTCAGCGCTTGTATAAATCTATTTTCAATACAAGCTGTGTGCGTGATATACAGAACAGCAAGCTTAGATACGCTAAAAATCTTCTTCTTCATACAGGAGAGACATTGCAAAACATTGCAGATAAATGCGGATATGATTATTCTCATTTTATGCGTCTGTTCAAAAGAGAGGTAGGAATGACACCTACTGAATATCGAAATGGTTTTCAGCCGCTTCGGAATGAAGATAGCTGATATATATAACAGAAAAAAGCTTCCGAAAACTTAGAACGTTTCGGAAGCTTTTTGTCATATTGCGTATTATAATAAATAGTATATCAGAAGAAGTGATGAATATACTTCATGTTCAGATAAGCAAATGTACTTTTATTTCTTCTGAAAGACAGAGCAAGAGAATTTACATATTTTATAGATGTATTTATCTCTTCTCTTGAAGGCGTTTTTCCGCCCATATCAGCAGCGAGAGTAAGTTTTATAACGTCCACAGCACCATCACCATTAAGTCCGATTAAATTAAGCTTTTCTTTTGCAAGTTCTGCAAAGTCAAGCAACTGGTTGTTTTCCGGAATTATTGACTGATATTTTAGCAG
>ERZ791837.2519-NODE-2519-length-10161-cov-3.152879_pt1 | contig 10161 bp, 6 predicted proteins | sample MGYA00510292_ERZ791837 | MGnify/ENA primary metagenome ERZ791837 (study PRJEB30046, sample SAMN00715259) | human gut metagenome | study: EMG produced TPA metagenomics assembly of the A metagenome-wide association study of gut microbiota in type 2...
TGGGTATTGTAGTCGGTATTCTTATTGGAATGGTGCTTAAACCGTTTTCAAAAGGTATTGCAATAGGAAGTTATAACGGATGCAATAATCATGACAATGGATGCGATAATAATTTGTCAGCTAAGTCAACTAAAGGATTGCCGGTAAATAATGGCAAAAAAGGAAATTAAAAAATAAGGAGTTGTTTACCAATGAACAAGACATTGAGAAAAGCAGTTATCGCCGGTAACTGGAAAATGAATAAGAATCGTAAGGAAGCAGCTGAGCTTATTGAAGCTCTGAAGCCGATTGCAGCTGACAAGAACTGCGGTGTAGTTATCTGCGTACCGTTTACAAACCTTGAAACTGCTCTGAACCTCACAGAAGGCACAAATATTGAAGTTGGCGCAGAGAATGTACACTTCGAGAAGAGCGGTGCATTTACAGGTGAAATTTCTGCTGATATGCTGACAGAAATGGGCGTTAAGTATGTTATTATCGGTCACTCCGAGAGAAGACAGTACTTCGGCGAAACAGATGAAACTGTTTGCAAGAGAACAATGGCTGCTCTGGAAGCTGGTATGACTGTTATACTTTGCGTAGGCGAGACTCTTGAAGAGAGAGAGCTTGGCATTACAGAAGAAATCGTTGCTAAGCAGGTTAAGGTAGCTCTTTCCAAGGCTTGCGAAAAGTGCGTAAAGAACGTTATTATCGCATATGAGCCGGTATGGGCTATCGGTACAGGCAAGACTGCTACTGCTGAACAGGCTGAAGAGGTTTGTGCATTTATCCGTAAGACTGTTGCAGGTATGTTCGGTCAGGCTGCTGCTGACGGCATGACAATTCAATACGGCGGTTCTATGAATGAAAAGAACTGTGCAGAGCTGCTGGCTAAGGAGAACATTGACGGTGGTCTTATCGGCGGTGCATCTCTGGTTGCTGAAAAATTCGGCGTTCTGTTGGAAGAAGCTTCTAAGTAAGTTTATCTGTAAAAACATTATAAAGTCAAACAGGCGGTTTTAAACCGCCTGTTTCTGAAAGGATTGATAAATATGAGCAAAAAGCCTATTGCACTTATTATTATGGACGGTTTCGGCTATAATCCGGAGGATTATGGAAATGCTATTCGTGCCGCTAAGAAGCCAAATCTTGATAAGTATTTTCAGGGACCGAATACTCTCATCGGTGCAAGCGGACTTGATGTAGGTCTGCCGGATGGTCAGATGGGTAACTCTGAGGTAGGTCATACAAATATAGGTGCAGGCAGAATCGTTTATCAGATGCTGGTAAAGATCACTAAGGATATTAACGACGGTACATTCTTTAAGAATCCGGCACTGACTGCTGCAATGGAAAACTGTAAGACAAAGGGCGGCGCACTTCACCTGATGGGTCTGCTTTCACCGGGCGGCGTACACAGCCATATGGAACATCTGTACGGACTTCTTGAAATGGCTAAGCAGAACGGTATTGAAAAAGTATATGTTCATGCATTCCTGGATGGCAGAGACGTTCCTCCGTCATCTGCTGCGGGATTTATGAAGGAAGCTTGCGATAAGCTGGAAGAGATCGGTGTTGGTAAGATCGCAACTATATCCGGTCGTTACTATGCAATGGACAGAGATAACGCATGGGATAGAGTTGAAAAGGCATATGCTGCAATGGTTTACGGCGAAGGCGTAACAGGCTGCTGTCCTGTAAAGGCAATTGAAGATTCCTATGCAAACGGTGTTACAGATGAATTTATGCTGCCTACAGTAGTTGATTCTGAGGGTAAGATCTCTGAGGGTGACAGCGTAGTATTCTTTAACTTCCGCCCTGACCGTGCTAGACAGATCACAAGATGCTTTGTTGATCCTGAGTTCAGCGGATTTGAGCGCAAGAACGGTTATTTCCCTGTACATTTTGTATGTATGGCACAGTATGATGCTGCTATGCCGAATGTATCTGTAGCATATCCTCCTGAAGAACTGTCTATGACTTTGGGCGAATATCTCAGCAAGAGCGGTAAAACTCAGCTGCGTATTGCAGAAACACAGAAGTATGCTCATGTAACATTTTTCTTCAATGGCGGTGAAGAAACTACATTTAAGGGTGAGGACAGAATTCTTATTCAGAGCCCAGATGTTCCTACTTTCGACCTCAAGCCTGAGATGAGTGCATATGAGGTAACAGACGCTGTTGTTGAAGCTATTGAAAGTGATAAGTATGATGTTATTATCTTGAACTATGCAAACTGCGATATGGTAGGACATACAGGCATTTTCGATGCAGCGAAAGCTGCTGTTGAAGCTGTTGACACCTGCGTTGGCAGAATGGTTGACGCTATCCTTGCAAAGGGCGGCGTTGCACTTATTACAGCTGACCACGGAAATGCTGATAAGATGTATGAACCTGACGGTGCTGCATTTACTGCACACACAACCAATCCTGTTCCATTTGTTGTAGTTGGTGAGGACTGTGAACTTCGTGAGAGTGGTGTACTGGCTGATATTGCACCTACAATGCTTCAGCTGCTCGGTCTGCCGCAGCCTGCTGAGATGACAGGTAAAAGTCTTATCAAGTAAGAACCTGTCCACATAGAAATGGCGCACACAATTTCTATTTGGATAGCTTCTAAATATTTATACTAATGTAAATTACTGCTGCGATAAATAAAATGCGTAGCAGTTTTTTGCTTTAACTCATTAGATAATTTATTTGAATCTATTGCATTTTTCTGTAAATTCGTGTATAATAATAAAGTAGAATGAGATAATATTACTTTTTGGGAGGCAGGAGCAATGAAGAAGTGGCAGATCGCATCACCGGACAAAAAAGTCGCTGAAGATCTAAGCAAAGGCGGCAGTATTTCTATGCTGTGTGCAGAAGTTTTAGCTGCACGAAATATCAAATCACTTGAGGAAGCTGCGCAGCTTCTTAATTGTGGTGGATTGTCTGACCCATTTATATTGCAAGATATGCAGGCTGCTGTTGATGCTATAAACGAAGCTATTGATTGCGGAACTCCTATATGTATATATGGAGACTATGACTGCGATGGTGTTATGGCAACTGTTATTCTTTATTCTTATCTTTTAGAGCTTGGGGTTGATGTTACATACTATATTCCCGAACGTGAGGAAGGATATGGTATGAATGAAACTGCTGTCAGAAAGCTTAAAGAAGAAAAAACAGGTCTTATTGTGACCGTTGATAACGGCATCACAGCTTTAAAGGAAGCTGAACTTATATACGAGCTTGGTATGCATCTTGTGGTAACAGACCACCATCAGCCTCTGGAGGAGCTTCCACGTGCAGAAGCTGTTGTTGACCCGCATAGAAGCGACTGTCCGTCACCTTATAAGAAGTATTGTGGCGCAGGCATTGCACTCATGCTTGTTGCAGCTCTCAATGACGGCGATTACACTATAGCCATGGAGGCTTTTGCAGAACTTGCGGCTATAGCGACAGTTGCAGATGTAGTGGAGCTTTCCGGTGAAAACAGATTTCTTGTTCAGAGAGGTCTTATGTATCTTGCCAATACCGAACGTCCGGGACTTCTGGCGCTTATGGAAAAAAGCGGCGTTTTGGGAAAAACTCTTACTTCTACATCTCTTGCATTTTCAATTGCTCCAAGAATAAATGCAGCAGGACGTTTTAGTTCTCCGTCACGAGCGGTATGCCTTTTGCTTTCGGAAGAACAGGCAGATGCAGATAGACTTGCAGACGAGCTTGAAACCTGTAATCGTGCAAGAAAAGAAGAGGAAGAGAAGATCCTTTGTGAAGTAGAAAAACAGATCGCAAGGCAGCCCTATCTGCTTTCTGAAAGGGTACTTGTTTTTGCGGGAAAAGACTGGCATCACGGCGTTATAGGAATTGCGGCAGCAAGATTGCAGGAGCGTTTCGGTAAGCCTGTGTTCATGATAACCATAGAGGAAAATGGTGCACGAGGTTCTGCACGTTCCTTTGGTGAATTTTCCGTTTTTGACTGCCTTAACGCCTGTAGAGAACATCTTACAAAGTACGGTGGACATCCCGGTGCAGGCGGATTTTCCCTTGAAAAGGAAAGTATTCCAGAATTTATAAAGGCGGTCGCCAAATATTCGGCAGAATATTTTCTTGAAATGCCTGCTTTGACGATCAAGGCGGATAAGCTTATGCTTCCGTCTGATATTACAATTGAAAATATAGGAGGACTTAGTGTTTTAGAACCTGTAGGCACAGGAAATCCATCACCTGTTTTTGCCCTATGTCATGTTGTTTTGAAGGAACTCGTGCCGCTTTCCGGTGGTGTGCACACTAAGCTTAAACTTATTTACGGAACTATGGCGATAGATGCACTGCTGTTCCGGGTGTCTCCTGAGAATGTAAATTTAAAGCCTGAGGATATGTGTGACCTTATTGTAAGTGCAGGAATCAATACTTATAACGGACGTAAAAGCATCAGCCTTATTGTACAGGATTATCGAAGAAGCGGTATTAAGCAGGCGAAATATTTTGCCGCTTTGTCTGCGTATGATAAATTTGTAAGAGGCGAGGAGCTGTCAAAGGCATATTATGCTGCAATTTCTCCGAAGCGTGAGGAACTTGTGGCTGTTTATAAAAGTATAAGCGAAAAGGGAAACGACATAGATGCACTTTTTGTGCATATGCAGTCTATTGGGATGAATTATTGCAAGCTGCGAATTGTACTTGATGTTTTCAAGGAATTGGGGCTTGCAGATATAGATGTATATAATGATATTGTCAGAAAACTTCCTGTAAGTGGAAATGTTAATTTAGAGGATTCTGCATTGCTTAATAAAGTACGGAAAAAAGGGGAGGTATAAGCTATGAGTGAAGAAAAAGCTAAGAGAATCGTTACAATTGAAGATCTGACTAAGAAAATCGTTGATATGGACAGAAAGTATAATCTTAGCAAGATACTTTCTGCCTATGAATTTGCGGAAAAGGCACATGGAGATCAAAAGCGTTCATCGGGCGAACCATATATTATACATCCTCTTTCAGTGGCAGAGATATTGGTTGATCTCGGAATGGATACAGATACCATTTGTGTCGGACTTCTCCACGATGTTGTAGAGGATACGGAGTATACGCTTGATGATATTCGTTCACGTTTTGGACAGGATGTTGCCATGCTGGTTGATGGCGTTACTAAACTCAGCCGTGTTCCTGTTTTTGATAAGCAGCAGCAGCAGGCTGAAAACTTTATGAAAGTACTGCTTGCTATGTCTCATGATATACGTGTAATGATAATAAAACTGGCAGACAGACTGCATAATACACGTACTCTTAAGTATCTTCCGCCTTATAAACAGCGCAGGATCGCACTTGAGACTATGAATATCTATGCGCCAATTTCTCACAGACTCGGAATACACACGATACATGAAGAACTTGTAGATCTGTCATTCAGATATCTTGATCCATTTGCATATTCTGAGATAGAACACGTGATGCTGCTGAAAAAAGAAAAACGAGAGGCGTTTATTGAATCTATAATTGAACGTCTGAAAAGGCGTCTGTCAGAAGAACATTTTGAGAAAGAACCTGCAATTTCAGGCAGAGTAAAAAGCATATACGGTATTTATAAGAAAATATATATGGGGCATAAGAATATTGATGAAATATTCGATAAATATGCTATACGTGTTATTGTAAGCAATCAGGCGGAATGTTATCTTATATTGGGTATAGTTCATTCATTTTTCAGACCCATTCCCAATCGCTTCAAGGATTATATTGCAAATCCCAAGGCTAATATGTATCAGTCACTGCATACCACTGTAACCTCTGTTGAGGGAATACCTTTTGAAATACAGATACGTACATGGGATATGCATATTGCGGCTGAATATGGTATTGCAGCTCACTGGAAATATAAGGAAGGTATTTATAAGCACGATCGTATGGAAGAACGACTTGCATGGGTCAGGCAAGTAATTGAGGCACAGCAGACTTCAGATGATGTAGAGGAAATTGTAAATATAATTAAAAATGACATATCACCTGAAGAAATAGTTGTAATGACACCGAGAGGTGATTCAATTACTCTTCCTCAGGATGCAACTGTCCTTGACTTTGCTTATCGTATTCATACGGAGGTAGGACATAAGACTGTTGGCGCAAAGGTCGACGGAAAGATGGTTCCACTTGATTATCAGCTGAAAACAGGAGAGATCTGTGAGATCCTCACCACAAAGGATCCGAATAAAGGTCCAACAAGAGCATGGCAGCAGATCGTTAAGACAAATGAAGCAAAAGCAAAAATACGTTCATGGTTTAAGAAAGAAAAGCGTGAAGAAAATATCCAGCAGGGAATGGCAAACCTTGAACAAGAATTCAAGAAATTCCGAATAGTTATTCCGTCGGGCGAGCTTGAAAGTTTCCTTGCAGACGACCTTAAACGTCACAGCTGTGACACCCTTGAGGACTTTTATGCATCTATCGGCTACGGCGGCGTTTCTCTGTCTAAGATAATGCCCAGACTCAGGGATCAGTATGTGAAGCAGTATGGTCAGTCTGCTGAAACAGATATTGAGGAACTGCCTATTGTTGTTGAATCTGTTTCATCAAACGGTGACGGTTGCATTGAGATAGATAAGATAGATGATATTGTTTATAAACTTGCAAAGTGCTGTAGTCCTATGCCGGGAGATGATATTGTAGGATTTATTACAAGAGGACACGGCATATCAATTCACGCAAAGAGCTGTATCAATTATATTTCCGCTGTTAAAAGAAATAATCCCGAAGAAATGGGACGTTGGATGGCTGTTAAGTGGAAGAACACCGTAAAGCCACTTAAACTTGACATAGGTCTGGAGATAGTTGCTGTAGACAGAGTGGGACTTGTATTTGATGTATCAAAAGTATTTATGGAAAATCATGTAATGATTATAAATTCAAATTCAAGAATGCTTAAAAACGGTAATGCTATTATTGATGTTACAGTACGTGTGGACGGAACAGATCAGCTTAAAAATGTTATGGAAAAGATCAGAAAGATCAAGGGCGTTATTTCCGTTGATCGTGCAAGAAAGTGAGTTTCTTATGAGAATGATAAAAACTTTTATGCTTGGAAGTATTGCTACAAATTGTCATATTGTATATACAGGTGATAAGACTGTAATTGCTACAGATATAGGCGGAGATCCTGAAAAGATAATTTACTTTCTGAATGAAAATGGTCTTACTCTTACTAAAATACTTCTGACTCATGGACATTATGACCATATAGGCGGAGTACTTGAAGTAATGAAATCAACAGGTGCACAACTTTATATTCATGAATCAGATGTTCCCATGCTTTCCGATACTCAGAAAAATCTTGCCTCATGGATAGATCCGACCGCTGATTTTAAGCCGATAACAGAGTATACTTCTGTTAGGGACGGTGATGTTATAAAAGACGGCGAAGTTATGTTTACTGTACTGCATACGCCCGGTCATACGCCCGGAAGTGTGTGCTATATGTGTGAAGATATTCTGCTTACAGGAGATACACTTTTCTGTCTGTCCAGAGGAAGAACTGATTTCCCCGGCAGCAGTGATGCAGATATGCTCCGTTCATTCAAACGGCTTAAAGAACTTGACGGCAACTATAGAGTATTTCCGGGGCACAACGAATCCACTACACTTGAATTTGAAAGAAAAAACAATCCTGTTATGCGAGGAATTATATGAACGAGAATATAAAAGAATTATCATTTCCGGTATTTCTGCTTGGACACGGTCTTAAATATGAGACGGAGTGTATTTTAAAAGCATTTGTTCCGGTAGTGCGTTTTCAGTTTTATTATGACGATCTTTCTTTGCTTTCTGACAGCTGCCGCTATGCAGCAGTGCAGATGCGTCAGGGCAGAAAGCATACTTATTTTTACTGTGCCGTTTCTCTTCAAGAGAAACGGCTGCGTCTTATGAAACGTACAAAAAGACTTTATCCTGAAAAAGATAAAAAAGAATGTGAGACAATAATCAGTAAGCTTTTATTTAAAATGCTTCATGAGATTACCGGAACAGATGTTCCATGGGGCATTCTTACAGGAATACGCCCAACAAAAAAAGTCCTTCCTCTGCTTGATAAGGGTATGAGTCGTAAGGAGATATTTAATTCACTCAGAGAAGAATTCTGGATATCTGATGAGAAGCTTCAGCTTGTATATAACACTGCAATGGTTCAGCATCCGCTGCTTATGGCGACTCCAAAACATTCAATAGGACTTTATGTATCTGTACCATTTTGTCCGTCAAGATGCAGTTATTGCTCATTTGTATCACATTCCGTAGAGCAGGCTAAAAAGCTTATGCCTGAATATATTCGGCTGCTTTGTGAGGAACTTAAAATATGGGGTAATATTGTACATGAGCTTGGACTTGTTGTGGATACAGTATATTTTGGCGGAGGTACGCCTACATCTGTAAGTGCAGAGCATCTGGAAAGTTTGCTTAAAGCAGTAAGTGAAAATTTCGATCTTTTACATTTGCGTGAATATTGTGTTGAAGCAGGCAGACCTGATACTATTACAGAAGAAAAGCTCGTTGTACTAAAGAAAAACGGCGTTACAAGAATATCTATAAATCCACAGACAATGAACGATGAAGTTCTGCGAAACATCGGAAGACGTCACACATCTGAAGAAATAGTAAATGCCTACAAACAAGCAAGGGGAATAGGTTTTGATAATATAAATATGGATCTTATAGCGGGTCTGCCTGGTGATACTCCAGAGAGCTTCAGAAATACTCTTGAACAAATAATAGATCTTGATCCGGACAGTGTAACAGTTCATACTCTTACACTTAAAAGAGCTGCAAATCTTTTTTCTAAAGGTGCTTCACAGCTTGAAAATCCTGTTCGTGAAATGGTAAGGGACAGTATAGCTATGCTGCCTGAAAATGGCTATCAGCCATATTATATGTATCGTCAGAAGAATACTCTTGATAATCAAGAAAATGTAGGCTATTCTAAACCTGGTAAAGAGTCTTTTTATAATATGCTTATTATGGACGAGACACAATCTATATTTGGTGCAGGCTGTGCTGCTTCAACTAAGCTGGTAGAGCCTTGCGGAATGATCACACGTATATGCAACTATAAATTTCCATATGAGTATATAGCTCAGTTTGATCAGCTTATGGAAAAGAAGAAACAGGTTTACGAGATATATGAACGTATAGTCTGTCAGGAGGTTGTAAATGCAGAAAAATGAGATTTACACAGTGATAATAGAAGATCTTACAGCTGAGGGAAACGGAGTGTGTCATATTGAGGGCATGGCTGTATTTATACCTGAATCAGCAGTAGGAGACAAGCTTAGAATAAAGATCGTTAAGGTACTTAAAAATTATGCGTTTGGTATTATAGAAGAGATTCTTATTCCGTCAACGGATCGCATTGTGCCTGACTGCATTTATCATAAGCAGTGTGGAGGGTGTACATTCCGACATATAAACTATGAAAAAGAGCTGGAGATAAAGGCGAAAATAGTAAGAGATGCATTTGAAAGAATAGGAAAGCTCAGTCCTGAATTTTTGCCTATAATAGGTTGTAAGGAACGTCAAGGATATAGAAATAAGGCACAGTATCCTGTTTCGGAAGGCAAAAACGGAGAGACAATATGTGGCTTTTACGCAAAAAGAAGCCATAGGATCGTACCCGTTAAGAATTGTATGCTTCAACCTGATATATTCGGAAAGACTGTAGAACTGATACTTTCTTATGCTAAAGAAAGAAAAATCGCTTCTTATAAGGAAGAGAGTAACACGGGCATTCTTCGTCATATCTATCTCCGAAAGGGGCATTATAGTGATGAACTTATGGTATGCCTTGTTGTGCGTAAGTCTATAGAGAGAGAGCTTAAAGATTTAGTGAAAAGGCTTACTGATGAGATCCCGTGTATAAAGAGTATAGTTATGAATGTCAATCCAAATAAAACAAATGTTATTCTTGGAAGTAAAAATGTAACTTTGTGGGGAAGTGATACTATAAGGGATACCATGTGCGGTAATGAAATAGAAATTTCTCCGCTTTCATTTTATCAGGTAAACACTCCGCAGGCAGAGAAGTTATACGCAGCAGCAAAAAAATTTGCAGGACTTACAGGCAGGGAGTGTTTGCTTGACCTTTACTGCGGTGCAGGTACAATAGGTCTTTCTATGGCTGATAAGGCGAAAATGGTGCTGGGTATAGAGGCA
>ERZ791837.2530-NODE-2530-length-10112-cov-3.604554_pt1 | contig 10112 bp, 11 predicted proteins | sample MGYA00510292_ERZ791837 | MGnify/ENA primary metagenome ERZ791837 (study PRJEB30046, sample SAMN00715259) | human gut metagenome | study: EMG produced TPA metagenomics assembly of the A metagenome-wide association study of gut microbiota in type 2...
GGAGGGGGTGGCCCTGCCGCAGACGCAGCTGGCCATTCTTACAACCTCCGCCCGGTACCTAGCCCCCGGCGGGCGGCTGGTATACAGCACCTGCACCCTGAACCCCGCCGAGAATGAGGGCGTGGTGAATGCCTTTTTGCGGGAGCACCGGGAGCTTGCCCTGTGCGGGGAACCCGTGACCTGCCTGCCGGAACAAACCGGCGGGGATGGGTTTTTCTATGCCGTGCTGGAAAAGCGGCAGGGATAAAAACAAATTTACCGTGAAAGGAGCGGCCCCTATGGGAAAAACGGATATTTCCTCGATGACGCTGCCGCGGCTCACCGAATGGGTCACCGGCACACTGGGGGAGCCTAAATTCCGCGCCGGACAAATTTACCGGTGGATCCACCAAAAACGGGTCGACTCCTTTGCCGAAATGACCAATCTTTCCACCGCGCTGCGGCAAAAGCTGGAGGGACATGCTTTTCTCACGGTGCTTACCACCCGGCGGCGGCTGGAAAGCAAGCTGGATGAAACCGTGAAGCTGCTGCTGGAGCTGCCTGACCAGAACTGCGTGGAAGCCGTTCTGATGCGGTACGAGCATGGGCTGAGTCTCTGCATTTCCACCCAGGTGGGCTGCCGCATGGGGTGCAAATTCTGCGCCTCCACGCTGGGAGGGCTGGTACGCAGCCTGACCCCGGCCGAAATGCTGGGAGAAGTCTATGAGGCGGAGCGGCAGGCGGGAGAGCCGATCTCCTCGCTGGTGCTGATGGGCATAGGCGAGCCGCTGGATAACTACCGCAATGTACTGGATTTTTTGACGATACTATCCTCGCCGGAGGGCAGAAACCTGAGCCTGCGGCATGTTTCGCTTTCCACCTGCGGCCTGTGCGACCGCATTGACGAGCTGGCGGAGCTGGGGCTGGGGCTGACCCTTTCCATCTCGCTGCACGCGGCCGATGATGAGACCCGCAGCGGCATTATGCCGGTGAATAAGCAGTACAACATTGCCCGGCTGATGCAAAGCTGCAAAAATTACTTTGCCAAGACCGGCCGTCGCATCAGCTACGAATATGCCCTCATCGCCGGGGTGAATGACAGCCCGGCCCATGCCGAGGCGCTGGCGAGGCTGCTGGGCGGGCAAAACTGCCATGTGAATCTGATCCCGGTGAACCCGGTGGCGGAACGCGGCACCAAGCGGCCGGATAAAGGAGCTGTGCAGCGCTTCGCGGCCCGGCTGGGGGCGCTGGGGCTGAACGCGACCGTCCGGCGGGAGCTGGGCAGCGATATTGCCGCGGCCTGCGGCCAGCTGAGAAGGGCGGAGGCCGGGAAAGCCGGAGACGGTACGAAGTGACGAGGAATGAGCGCCGGGGAGCGGCCGCCCGGTGAGGGCCGCGAGACGGCGCGGAGGCTGCGGGGGTGCTGGGAGCGGCCCCCTGCAAGGGCCGGGCGGGGACAAAGCCCGGAAAAGACGGAGAACTTCCCGAGGAGGGGAAAAGAAAGATGCTGCATATCTACGGAGCGACAGACCGCGGAATGGTGCGGGAAACCAATGAGGACCGCTTTGCCGGGGAGGTATTTGACCAGGGAAGCGGCTATGCCGTCGTATGCGATGGCATGGGGGGCGAAGTCGGCGGCGGAATAGCGGCCGGCATTGCTGCCGAGGAGGTGCGCCGCATGATCGAAAGCAGCCTGCGGTCCCACATGGAGGAACGCAGCCTGCGGCTGCTGCTGGAAACGGCCATCGCCGGGGCCAACCGGGCGGTATACACCCGCAGCGGCCAAAGCGGCGGGGCCCTGACCGGCATGGGCAGTACCCTTTGCGCCGCCGTCATCAGTGATGGGGTGGCGCTGGTGGCCAATGTGGGCGACAGCCGCTGCTACCTGCTGCGGCAGGGGGAGCTGATCCAGGTGACCGAGGACCACACCGCGGTGGCGGTACTGCTGCGGCAGGGCCTGCTGAGCCCTAAGGAAGCGGCCCACCATCCAGACCGGCACGCCATTACCAGGGCCATAGGGGTGGAGCCGGAGGTCCAGCCGGACTACACCGTGATAGACCTGCTGCGGGGAGACGCCCTGCTGCTGTGCAGTGACGGATTGTATAATACCCTGCCGCCCGGGGAGCTGGCCGGCACCCTGCAGGAGATTCTGCAGGGCGGGGATATCCATACATTGATAGCGAAAGCCAATGCCGCCGGCGGACCGGATAACATCACCGCCGTACTGATCCACAACCGCTGAGAGGAGAACGAAACACATGGAAAATATACTGGGAACCAAGCTGGCAGACCGCTACCTCATAGAGGAGCTGGTGGGGGTAGGCGGCATGTGCAATGTCTACCGGGCCTTTGATGCCGAGGCGCTGCGGACCGTGGCGGTAAAAATGCTGCGGGATGAATATGCCGCCGATGAGGAGTACCTGCGGCGCTTCCGCAATGAGAGCCGGGCCATCAATGCCCTTTCTCACCCCAATATCGTCAAAATTTATGATGTGGTACTGGATGTGCCCAATCCCTACCTAGTGATGGAGTATGTCAGCGGCATCACCTTGAAGGAGTATATCGAGCGGAAGAAGCCCATCCCCGGCAAAACGGCCGCCAATATCGCCGGGCTGGTGCTGACCGCCCTGCAGTGTGCCCATGAAAACGGCATCGTCCACCGGGATGTCAAGCCGCAGAATATCATGGTGACCGAAAAGGGCGAGGTAAAGGTGATGGACTTCGGCATTGCCCGCTTTGCCATGAGCCAGAGCCGCACCATTGACGGCAACGCCATCGGTTCGGTCCACTATATCAGCCCGGAGCAGGCCTTGGGCGACGCGGTGGATCAGCGCACCGATATCTACTCGGTGGGTGTTATCCTCTTTGAGATGCTGAGCGGCAGGCTGCCCTTTGACGGGGAGTCGCCCATCAGTGTGGCGCTGCAGCAGGTGGAGCAGAACCCCAAGGCGCTGCGGAGTCTGAATCCCAATGTGCCGGTGGGTCTGGAGCAGATCACCCTGCACGCCATGGCCAAGGACCCCGACTGCCGCTACCAGAACTGCGGTGAGATGATAGCCGACCTGCGGAAGTGGCTGGCGGACCCCAAGACAACCTTCCCGGCGTATACCGCCCGGACGGCCAAGCCGGCGAAAAAGAGCGGCGAGGGTATTGGCATTATGCCCAAAAAGCAGGGCGTCATGGCCTCCCATATTGCCGCAAAAACTGGTGAAAATAACGAAAAGAAAAGGCTGCGCGACCGGCTGACCACCCCACTTTCCAAGCTGTTTGCGGTGACCTGCGGCGTAGTGGTGGCTTCCCTGCTCTTTGTGCTGGTGATGTTCCAGATCTATCAGCCCTTTAAGTCAGTGGAGGATATCCCCCTGCCCAACCTGGTCGGGGTGGACTTTACCGCCGCCTCCTCCAACGGGGCCTACCCCGGCATCAAGATAAAGCTGGAGAGCGAGGACTACAACGCCGATTATGAGGAGGGGCAAATCTACCGGCAGAGCCCCAACGCCGGCACCAGCGTGAAAAAAGGCAGCACGGTGCAGGTGTGGGTAAGCGCCGGCAACAAGATGGTGACCATCCCGACCTTTACCAACCAGGAGGCGACCGCCGTTTACGCCAAGCTGGTAAGCCTGGGGCTTAAATATTCCACTACCGATATTGCCAGCGACACCATAGCCGAAGGCAGCGTGGTGCGTACCAGCCCCGATGCCGGACAGAGCGTGGCCGCCGGCAGCACCGTGGTGGTGTATGTAAGCGTGGGCAGCAATAAGGAAAAGGTGCAGGTGACGGAGGTACTGGGCTACCCCGAGGAGAGCGCCGTGCAGGTGCTGCGGGACGCGCAGTTTGATGTGACGGTGACCTACCAGCTGACCGACTACCAGTATGACGGGCTGGTGATCAGCCAAACCCCGGCTTCCCCCAGCATGGTGCCAATTGGGAGCAAGATTACCCTGGTGGTGGGAACAGTGGATAACGCCAATGTGAACGGCGAGGCCACCGTGACGCTGCAGACCACACCGCCTGATCTGCCCGGCACCGTGAATGTGACCGCCGTACTGAACGGCGAGACCGTATACAGTGAGGTAATAGAGCCCCGCAACACCCGGCTCATCTCCATCCCGCTGCAGGGCAGCGGCACCTGCATGGCGGATGTGCTGATCGACGGCGAGGTGTATAAGAGCGCTTCGGTGGACTTTGCCACCGGGCAGTACTACTGGACGGCCGACTATTCTTCGGCCTTTGGTGAGTAAATGGAGGGGTTGATCGTGCGCTCGCTGGGCGGGTTTTATACCGTCATCAGCGAGGACGGAACAAAAACCGAATGCCGGGGACGGGGCATCTTCCGCAGGGACGCAACCACCCTGCTGGTGGGCGACCGATGCCGGTTTGAGCCGACCGAGCCAGGCTGCGGGAGCATTACCGCCATAGCACCGAGAAAAAACACCTTACAGCGGCCGCCGGTGGCCAACCTGGACCGGCTGGCGATGGTGATCTCATTGGCGGACCCGGCCCCCAACGCACTGGTCATAGACCAGCTGACGGCGATTGCGGCCCGCAGGGACATCCCGGTGGTGATGATCTTTACCAAGCCTGACCTGGCCGACCCGACCCCCTGGGTGGAGATCTACCGCAGGGCGGGCTACCCCACCGCCGTGGTGAACAACCGCACCGGTGAGGGACTGGAGGCGGCGGCCGAGCTGCTGAAGGGCGGGATCACGGCCTTTTGCGGCAACAGCGGCGCCGGGAAAAGCAGCCTGATGAACGGGCTGTACCCGGAGCTGAACTTGGCGACCGGGGAGATCAGCAAAAAGCTGGGACGGGGACGGCACACCACCCGCCATGTGGAGCTTTTCCCCGATGGGCACGGCGGCTGGCTGTGCGATACCCCGGGATTTTCGGCGCTGGAATTCGCGAAAGCGGAGCCGATGCCGGCGGCGGAGCTGGCGGAGTGCTTCCCCGAGATGGAGAAATACAAGGACCATTGCCGCTACACCGGGTGCAGCCACCGCACTGAGCAGGGCTGCGCCGTGCTGGAGGCGGTGCGGGAGGGGCTGATCCCCGAAAGCCGGCACCGCAGCTATGCGGCGATCTATAACGAACTGAAAGAGCTGAAGGAATGGGAGCTGGCCAAGATGGGACGCTCCCAGGGAGGGACATGATATGCAGGAAAAGGACCTGCTGCAGAAGGCGATGCAGCAAAAGAACATGATGGTGCTGTACCGGGATGAGCTGGTGGCGCCGGAATATGCCGGGGTACCGGTGGCGGTGGAAAATGAGCTGGTGGTGCTGCAGCGGCAGACGAACTTTGTGCTGGACGGCTACTGCGCCCTGCGCACCGGGGATATTACCGAGGTGGAGCAGATGGACGATGTGCCGTTCCTGAAAAAGGTGATGGCCGGAGAGAAGCTGTACGACGCCGTAAAGGCGCCGGACTTTGTCTGCCGCAGCTGGCAGGAGCTGCTGGAGGGCATTATGGCCCAATACGGCGGCTGGGCCGCGGTGGAGTGCGAGGGCAACCCGGAGGAATCGCTGTACTTCCTGGGGCGGCTGATGAAGGTAGACAGCCGCTACCTGACCATGAAGCGGGTGGACGCGCTGGGCAACTGGCTTTCTGATCCGCTGGTGCTGCCGCTGGACGATGTGACACTGGTTTCCTTTGGCGACCGGTATTTGGAGATCTTCCGGAAATACTGCAAGTGAGGCGGCGCGGGGGAAAATCGGATGATGGCAAGGCAGACCGAAGCAAGGCTGTTGCCCGGCGGAGACGGGCTGTTGCCTTGGGAGGGCAACGCAGCCAGCGGCGATTTTCGTCAAGCCGCCGTATGCTGCCGCAAGGTAGGTATAATATTATAAATTATATACGAATAGTATATTCAGGGAGGAATGGACATGAAGAAGTTTACCAAGGAGCTGGGGCCGGGGTGGATCACGCTGGTGGAGAATGACGACTATGCGCTCTGCCGTTTGATTTTCGGCGATGGACTGGAGGTGGACTGCGATGAGGAGGAGACCCCGCTGCTGAAGAAGGGGTTCCAGCAGATACAGGAATACTGGACCGGGCACCGGGTCATCTTTACGCTGCCGCTGGCGCCCGGCGGGAGCGATTTTGAGCGGGAGGTGTGGGAGACGGTGATCCGCATTCCCTATGGGGAACACTTTACCACCCCGACGCTGCTGGCGGCGCTGGCGCTGGAGGATACCGAGGAGAACCGCGCGCGGGTCATCAAGGCGGTGGACGACTGTCCCATTCCGATTTTTATCCCGACGCACCGGGTGGGCGACCCCGAGACGGAGCATGACGAGGAGTATCATTACCCGGCCGGGGAGGATGTGAAGGGGGCCTTTATGGCGCTGGAGCATCCGCTGGACTAAGAATAGAACTGGGCGGGAGGGCGGCCGCAGGCCGCCCGGGCGAAGCCCGGGCACCCCGCCGCGCAGCGGGCGGAGCCGATGCGGAGCATCGGGGCCTGCGGCCAAACCAAGGCCCTGCAGAAATGAGAAAAGAGGCACCCACAGCGGATGCCTCTTTTTTTGCGTGCTATTTTATTGGGGTAAGTGAAAATCAGACGCGGCGGGTCTTTTTGATGATGGGGACCAGCGCACCGACCACGATGGCGGCGAGGATGATCTCCAGGAGGCCCTGCAGGCCGACAAAGGCGATGATGAACGCAAAGACATTGGTGGTGCCCATCATAGCGGCGAAGCCCTGAAGATAGTCACTGGTGTAGAAGAAGATCGCCAGCGTGCCCATGAACATTGCCGTATGGCAGATGGTGGCCAGTGCACCGGTGATGGTGCCGCTCCACTTGCCGGTGAGGTGATCGAAGGCGCGATAGAGGTAGGCGGCGACCAGACCCAGCAGGATGCGGGGGATCACGCAGACGATAAAGGTGCCAGCGGGATTGATGCTGAACAGGGTGGTGCCGAAGGTGCTTAGGCCGAAGCACTGAAAGAAGCTGGTGAAGCCAAACACTGCACCCAGCACCATGCCGCCGGCGGGGCCGGTAAGGGCCGCGCCGAGGATGACGGGAATGTGCAGGAGGGTGATCTCCAGACCCATGGTTTTGATGTAGCCGAGGGGGGTGAAGGTCATCACCAGGATGATGGCGGTAAGAATGCCGAGTGTGGTAAGGGTACGGGTGCGGTTGGTGGAACTTGACATGATAATCCTCCTTGCTGCTATTCCTTTGCCGGGTACGGCGGCAGGCGGGACGCTTTATCATTGCGGCGGGTGGCGTTCCCTTTTGGGATACGCCCCGTGGCAAAAGCGTGACCGGTGGGGCCTGCGGCGAATGTGGGATACAGCGCAAAATTTAAGGAAGCGACTCCGCTGCCGGTGCGGTAGGGGCGGCTTCCGCGACATATCATAACAGATGAGGGGGCAAAATGCAAGGGGCAAATGGGGCGAAATGGGTGGCTTGGGGAGAGGGGGTCACACAAGGCGATAGACAGCTAACCCATCACAGACCCCGCAATAACGAAAGCCCTTTTTTATTGCGATTCGATCCGTTGCCTTCTGCTCTGGAATGCACTCGATAACGATGCTCTTATGCTCCTGTTTTGCTCTGCAAATGAGCTGATCCGTCAGCGCTGACGCGTACCCGCGCCCCCAGTACGCTGGGAAAAGCACCCAGCCAATTTCGATGCTTTCCTCATCGTATGGATGATAAATGACATAGCCGATAAAGCGTCCGTTTTCTTCGGCGGCATACACAAGCGGCGGATCGGATAATCCCGCGCGGTGCAGAAATGCCTCGGTCTGCGCCCTATCATAGAGCGGCTCCAAATAGCGCATTACCTCCGGATCGGACAACAGGCAGTACAGCGCGTCGGCATCGCTGCTTTTCATCCTGCGAATTATTATGTTCACTTGCTTCCCTCCGTAAAACTGATTTACCAATCTACTTCATCTTAATATAACATAATGGCACTGGCTGCCGCAAGGGAGGGGCGGGCTTTGGCCGAACGGATGGTGGGATAGGAGGGAAAGCGAAAGGGGCGCAGCCCGCCGGAGGCGGGCAAGCGGACGAAGTCCGCTTCGGCGGCGCGAAGCGCTGCCGGGGCTGCGCCCCTATCCCCTGCCCTGCACAAACCGTACCAAGAAAGGCAAAGCCCCCACCCAAAGCGGGAGGGGGCAAAATGCATGCTTCACTGCTGTTTGGGCGGGGCGTTGCGGCGGTAGATGGCCAAAAGGCCATCCAGCAGCAGATCCTGATCGAGGATGATGTTGGTGCGGCAATGCGGCACGATAGCCGGGGAAAGGCCGCCGCAGGCCACCACAGTGGGAACTTCGCCCAGTTCCTCTCGGTAGCGCTCAATAAGGCCATCCACCATACAGGCGGTGCCCAGCACCACACCGGAGAGCATACAATCCACCGTATTGCTACCGATGGTCTTGATCTTACCTGTACCGAGACCGATGGAGGGCAGCAGCGAGGCCGACCCTGAAAGCGCCTCCAGCGAGATCTTGACGCCAGGGAGGATAGCGCCGCCGATAAAGCTGCGGTCCTCGGTGACGACGGTGATTTTGGTAGCGGTGCCCAAATCGATGATGATGGCTGGCAGGGGGTATTTTTCCGCCGCGCCCACAGCAGTGCAGGCCAGATCCGCACCCAGGGAAGCGGGTTCATCGATACGGATATTAAGGCCGGTTTTGACCCCGGGGCCAACCACAATGGTGGGGATATGGCCATTGCCGAGGATGCGGACGGCATCGTGGAATACGGCGGTGAGCGCCGGTACGACCGAGGAGATGGCCGCGCCGGTAAGCTGGGCCGGTTCGAACTGATGCAGGCGGAAGATCTGCGAGAGAAGGACGGCGTATTCCGTTTCGGTACGCAGGGGATCCGTCTTGGCGCGGGCGGTAAAGAGGGCATTTTTGCCCTCGTAGACACCAAAGCAGATATTGGAGTTGCCGATATCAATGGTGAGGATCATAGGGTCAATCTCCTTTCAGCGGGGCAGCAGGGCACAAAGACGGTCGGCGGCGGGCTGCATAAAGTCGCCCTCAAACAGCTCGATGGTACCGGTATCCATCAGTGAGGCGAGCGCGGGCTGGATGGGCAGGCGGGCCAGCACCGGAATGTGGCGCTCCGCCGCGATGCTATCAAGGTGGCTTTCGCCGAAAATAGCATGCTGCTTTCCGCAATCAGGGCAGGTGTAGGTGCTCATATTCTCGATGAGGCCCAGAACCGGAACCTTCATCATCTCGGCCATTTTTACCGCTTTTTCGACGATCATGCCGACGAGCTGCTGCGGCGTGGTGACCACGATGATGCCATCCACGGGGAGGGACTGGAATACGGTGAGAGGGACATCGCCGGTGCCGGGGGGCATATCGACAAACATAAAATCGACATCCTTCCAGTACACATCGGTCCAGAACTGGCCCACCGCCCCGGCAATGACCGGGCCGCGCCAGACGACGGGATCGCTTTCCCGTTCGAGCAGCAGATTGATGGACATGACCTGGGTGCCGAAGCGGGAAACAGCAGGCAGCATAACATCGCCGAGGGTTTCGATCTTTTCCCGAAGGCCGAATGCCTGCGGGATGCTGGGGCCGGTGATATCGGCATCCAGGATGGCGGTGCGGTAGCCCAGCCGCTGCATACTGACGGCCAGCAGGCTGGTGACGAGGGATTTGCCGACGCCACCCTTGCCGCTGACGACGCCGATGACCTTTTTGACGCTGCTCATTTCATTGAGTTTTTTGGAAAAATCCTGCTCGCTGCCGCAATCGTGGCCGCAGGTACTGCAATCGTGAGTACAGCCCATGGGGATGACCTCCTTTTGATTTTGGACAAAAAAATTTTGCCGGCAAAGCCGAAACCGACCATGGAAAGCGGGCGGGCCCGCGGGGCTGGGGCTTTGCTGCCGGGGAGAGTGGGTGCAGAAAGTGGGGCGCCCCGCAGGGGCGGCGGTGAAACCGCCGGGACGGGCGAAGCCCGTCAGGCCCGTTCCCGAAGGGAACGGGTCCCCTGCGGGGCGCCCTTCCGGCGGCTATTGCAAATTCTGTCCAGATATTAGTAAGCCTTACCCCAAATGATCATGTGCTTGGCGGGGCGGCCGCAGCAGACGCAGGTAGAACCGAGATCTTCCTGCTCCAGCGGCATGCAGCGGCTGGTAACGCCGATCTCGTCCTT
>ERZ791837.2533-NODE-2533-length-10089-cov-3.406418_pt1 | contig 10089 bp, 11 predicted proteins | sample MGYA00510292_ERZ791837 | MGnify/ENA primary metagenome ERZ791837 (study PRJEB30046, sample SAMN00715259) | human gut metagenome | study: EMG produced TPA metagenomics assembly of the A metagenome-wide association study of gut microbiota in type 2...
ACTCGGAAGACCCGGGAACCGCTGCTAAAGGTGTTAAAATCCTCCGCCGGCTTTTTATACCATAATGTTGTCTGTAGATCAATTGTTTGTGTATTCATAAATACCTCCCGTTTATATATGTCTTTATGGAGATCTCGTAATGTAACAGCCCTGACCCACAGGGCATTTCAATTATAACACACTATTTTTGAAAAATCAATCACTGAAAGAATTTCTATCTGTTTTCGCCAAAATAAGAGACATTGCAGAACGTTTTTTCTTAATTTCGTAAGATTTATCGCTGCCTTTTCTCTTGATTTTTCGACACGTATAGATTTTCCCATCTTGTTCTTCCGATGATATTTCCTCGCTTAGTGTGTAAAGCAATGTAAGTTTTATGTGGCTTTTTTCGTTCATAAAAAACCTTTCCGGCGCTGCACCTATGTTTTTTTATTTTCGGGAAGCGAATCTTTGTTAATTTCTTGACAAACTGACTCATTATTGGTACAATAATATATATATATGCGGAGATACTCCGCAGGTATTTCAAATGTTAAATACGAAAGGAATGATGGACATGGGTCTTACCCTGACAGAAAAAATCCTGAGCGCACATCTTGTTGAAGGTGAAATGGTCAAAGGTGAGGAAATCGGTATCCGCATTGACCAGACTCTTACACAGGACGCAACCGGTACAATGGCATATCTTGAATTCGGGGCAATGGGAGTTCCTCGTGTAAAGACAGAACGAAGCGTGGCATATATTGACCACAACACCCTCCAGAGCGGCTTTGAAAATGCTGACGATCATAGATTTATCGGAAGTGTTGCAAAGAAGCACGGCATTTACTTCTCACGTCCCGGCAATGGTATCTGCCATCAGGTACACCTTGAGCGTTTCGGTGTTCCGGGCAAGACTCTCATTGGCTCTGACAGCCATACCCCTACAGGCGGCGGTATCGGCATGATCGCAATGGGCGCAGGCGGACTTGACGTTGCTGTTGCTATGGGCGGCGGTACATATTACATCACCTGCCCAAAGGTGGTAAAGGTCGAGCTTACCGGCAAGCTTTCTCCTTGGGTAGCTGCTAAGGACGTTATCCTGGAAGTTCTGAAAAGACTTTCCGTTAAGGGCGGCGTTGGTAAGGTTATCGAATACTGCGGTGAAGGCGTAAAGAGCCTTTCTGTTCCGGAAAGAGCTACTATAACAAACATGGGGGCAGAACTTGGTGCTACTACATCCATCTTCCCTTCTGACGATGTTACAAAACAGTTCCTTGAAGCACAGGGCAGAGGCGATGTTTGGACTCCTCTGGCAGCTGACCTCGACGCTGTTTACGATGAAGTAGTTGAAATTGATCTCAGCAAGCTGGTTCCGCTGGCTGCTTGTCCTCATTCTCCTGACAATGTAAAGTCTGTAGAAGAGATCGGTAAGCTGAAGGTTGATCAGGTTTGTATCGGTTCATGTACAAACTCTTCTCTCCTTGATATGATGAAGGTTGCTCACATTCTCAAGGGAAAAACTGTAAATCCTGATGTTTCTCTGGCTATTGCTCCGGGTTCAAAACAGGTGCTTAATATGATGGCTGATATGGGTCTGCTGAGCATTATGATCGATGCCGGTGCAAGAATACTTGAAAGTGCCTGCGGTCCATGTATCGGTATGGGACAGGCTCCGAATTCCGGCGGTATTTCCCTCAGAACATTCAACAGAAACTTCCTCGGACGTTCCGGAACAAAGGACGGTCAGATCTATCTGGTATCTCCTGAGCTGGCTGCATATTCCGCTATTACAGGTTATCTCAGTGATCCGAGAGAGCTTGGCGAAATGCCAAAGTTCGTACTTCCTGAAAAATTCAAGGTAAACGACAACATGATAGTTCTTCCTGCTTCCGAAGAGGAAATGGATAAGGTTGAGATACTCCGTGGTCCAAATATCAAGCCTTTCCCTGAAACAGCTCCTCTTGAAGATACTATAACAGCCGGATGTTCACTTAAAGTCGGCGACAACATCACTACTGACCACATTATGCCGGCAGGTGCTAAAATTCTCCCGCTGCGTTCAAATATTCCTGCTATTTCTCAGCACTGCTTTACTGTATGCGATGAGAATTTCCCGACAAGAGCTAAGGAAATGGGCAAGAGCATAATCGTAGGCGGCTCTAACTACGGTCAGGGTTCATCAAGAGAACACGCTGCACTTGCACCTCTTTATCTGGGTGTTAAGGCTGTTCTCGTTAAGAGCTTTGCAAGAATCCACCGTGCCAACCTTGTAAATGCAGGTATTCTGCCGCTTACATTTGTAAATGAAGCAGATTACGAAAACATCAAGGAAGGCGATACACTGGAGCTTCTTGACGTACGTGAGAAGATCTCAAACGGTGAAACTACTCTTACACTTATTAATAAAACAACTAATGTAGATATTCCTGTACTCTGTGAACTGACAGGCAGAGCTAAGGATATTATCCTTGCCGGCGGTCTGCTTGACTACACAAGAGAAAATCTGAAGTAATCAGAGGTAAATTCAATGGAATTTCTTATGACAAGTATGAGACGTACACGTGTTATTGTACGTTCATGGCATGATGTTGTTTTATATATAGTGCTTATTGCACTATATATTCTAACCGACTTTTTGCTTAAAAAGATATCACCAAATATGTCCCAAAGGACAAGAGGTATTATCGGCGCTATTGTTATTGTAGTAGTAGGTATAATAGGCTTTATAGCTATAACGCCGCTTACTCAATAAATAAAAACAAAATATTATGACAATCAATAAACTTTCACTGAACCGTAATCAGCTGAAATACTTAGTTATTGCTGCTATGCTCATTGACCATATAGCATGGGCATTTGTGCCGACTGAATCTGTACTCGGACAAATTATGCACTTTATCGGACGGCTTACAGGCCCTACAATGGCATATTTTGTCGCTGAGGGCTACTATTACACCAGAAACGTAAAAAAATATGCGCTTCGTCTCGGAATATTTGCCTTGCTGTCATGGGCACCGTTTGTATACTTCGAATACGGACGTCCGCCCATCTATATGGTATCATATGATGTAAACGAGAATTACTGGCAGTTTACACCTCAGTTTGGCGTTCTGTATACACTTTTGCTGGGACTATTGGCAATATGGCTTTGGGATAAGGGCAAATGTTCAAAACCAGTAAAGGTACTTGGGATAATAGGCTTATGTATACTGTCTGTTTTCGGAGACTGGCCTGTATTCGATGTTTTATGGTGCCTGTTCTTATTTATATACCGCAAAAATGCACGTTCAAAATGGATAGCTTTCTTTTGGATAGGTATTTTCTTCTGTATATTTAATATATGCATATCTGGATGGATAAATAGTCTCTGGACATTCGGTATTTTCATGGTTCCCTTTATAATCCAATTTTGCTACAACGGCAAAAGCGGCAGCAAAAAAGCTTTTCATAAATGGTTCTTTTACATTTTTTACCCATTGCATTTGTTAATACTGGGCATTCTTAAATGGCATATTCTTATGATAGGCATATGCTGCTGATATACACGTATTCCAATAAAAAATTAAAGGAGAAAAACAATGGCTAAAATTCAAATGACAACGCCGCTCGTTGAAATGGACGGCGACGAGATGACAAGAGTTCTGTGGCAGTGGATAAAAGATATCCTGCTGACACCTTATGTTGACCTTAAAACAGAATACTATGACTTAGGTCTTCCATATCGTGAGGAAACAAAGGATCAGGTAACTGTAGACAGTGCAGAAGCTACTAAAAAATACGGCGTAGCTGTAAAGTGTGCAACTATTACACCTAACGCTGCAAGAATGCCTGAATATAACCTTTCTCAGATGTGGAAAAGCCCTAACGGTACTATCCGTGCAATTCTTGACGGTACTGTATTCCGTACACCTATCCTGGTAAAGGGCATTGAACCTTATATTCCTACATGGACAAAGCCTATCACTATCGCACGTCATGCTTACGGCGATGTTTACAAGAACACCGAAATGAAAGTACAGCAGGGCAGCAAGGCTGAACTTGTTATGACTGATGCAGAGGGCAACGAAACTCGTCAGCTGATTTTCGACTTCAATGATACTGACGGTATCATTCAGGGTCTGCATAACAAGAACAATTCCATCGCCGGCTTTGCAAGAGCTTGCTTCAATTATGGCCTTGACCTGAAGCAGGATGTATGGTTCGCTACAAAGGATACTATTTCCAAGCAGTATGATCATACATTCAAGGATATTTTCCAGGAAATCTATGATGCAGAGTACAAGGAAAAATTTGAAGCTGCCGGAATCGAATACTTCTACACACTTATCGATGATGCCGTTGCACGTGTTATACGTTCAAACGGTGGCTATATCTGGGCTTGTAAGAACTATGACGGCGATGTAATGTCTGATATGGTTTCTACTGCTTATGGCAGCCTTGCTATGATGACTTCTGTTCTGGTTTCTCCAGACGGCATTTATGAATACGAAGCTGCTCACGGTACAGTTCAGCGTCACTATTATAAGTATCAGAAGGGCGAAGAGACTTCCACAAACTCTGTTGCTACTATCTTTGCATGGAGCGGTGCTCTGCGTAAGCGTGGTGAGCTTGATAACCTGCCTGAACTTATGGCATTTGCAGACAAGCTTGAAAAGGCTACTATCAGCACTATTGAGGACGGCATCATGACAGGTGACCTCTACATGATCTCCAAACTTGAAAACAAGAAAAAGGTAAATTCTAAGGAATTCTTAGAAGCTATCAATGAAAGACTCTCCGCAATGATGAACTAAAACCGGTATACGCTTATGCAAAAGACTTCTATATCGGAATCAGTAGTGCGTAGGCTGCCTAGATATTATCGTTTCCTTTCAGAACTTGAAAAAATTGGAAAGGAACGCATTTCCTCAGGAGAACTGGCAGAACAGCTCGGACTTACAGCCTCACAAATCCGTCAGGATCTTAATTGCTTTGGTGAATTCGGACAGCAGGGTTATGGCTATAATGTTTCTGCACTAAGACGTCAGTTAAGAATTATAATCGGTCTTGAGGGAAAACGTCCTGCCATTATAGTTGGAGCCGGAAATCTGGGAAAGGTTATAGCTGCAAATATCGACTTCGGAGATTTCGGATTCTGTTTACTTGGTATTTTCGACATTAACCGAAGTATCTGTGGAAACGAGATCGCAGGTTTTACCATACAGCATATAGACCAGCTTCGTACATTCTGCGAAAGAGAAAAGCCTTTAGTGGCAGTGCTTTGCATTCCACAGGAAGCTGCTCAGGAAACTGCTGAAATGCTTATATCCCTTGGAATAAAAGGCTTCTGGAATTTCAGCCACGGCGATCTGAATGCAGAACTCGATATTATCCAAGTGGAAAACGTTCATTTAGGAGACAGCCTTATGAGATTATCCTACAGAATGTCAGAGGGCAGATAGCAAAACATAATATATAACAATTTTAAAGCAACATCAAATGATCCTGTTTCTGTCCTCTGCGGCGGAAACAGGATATTTTAAAAGGAGTGTAAATTATGCAGGACACATCAGCTATACTTGTATGTGCCGGAAATGCTTCACGTATGCAGGGACTTAATAAAATACTTCTGCCTCTTGGTGAAACAAATGTTGCTGGCTGTACTATGCTTGCATTTCAGAAGTGTGAGAGAATAGCAGAAATAATAATAGTGGCACGTCCATGCGACCATGACGTCCTCAGAACTACCGCAGAATCACAGGGAATAACTAAACTCAAAACTATAACAGATGGCGGCAGTACCCGTCAAAAAAGCGTTATAAGAGGTTTAAAAGAAGTTTCAGAAGAAACAAAGTTCATAGCCATACACGACGGTGCCAGACCCCTTGTAAAACCTGTCCATATCGAAAATGTCATAAAAGATGCGGGGGTTTTTGGCGGTGCTACTCTCGGCGTTCCCGTAAAGGATACCATAAAGGTTGTAAGTGATAGTCTTATTACAGATACACCATACAGACCCAGCCTTTATATAACCCAAACTCCGCAGGTTTTCAAAAAGAACATTTATTGCAAGGCTGTGCAGTTCGCTCTTGACCATGAGCTTGACTTCACAGATGACTGTCAGCTTGCCGAAGCTATCGGCTGCAAGGTCTACATGACCACCGGAGACTACACGAATATAAAAATAACTACACCGGAAGATATTGAGATAGCAGAACTGCTTCTCAGACACAGAAATAAGGAGAAAATAAAATGAAACTGCCATACAGGATAGGACACGGATATGATGTCCACAGACTCACAGAAAACAGAAAGCTTATTTTAGGCGGCGTGGATATTCCCTATGAAAAGGGTCTGCTTGGACATTCAGATGCTGATGTTCTGCTCCATGCCATAGCAGATGCACTCCTTGGAGCACTTGCTCTTGGTGATATAGGCAAGTATTTTCCAGATACAGACCCAAAATATGCGGGTGCTGACAGTCTGAAGTTATTAACTCATGTATCTGAGCTTGTAAAAGAAAAAGGATATATTGTTGGCAATATAGACGCAACTGTTCTATGCCAGAAACCGAAACTGGCGCCGTATATAGATACTATGCGTGAGAATATCGCAAGAGCTGTATCGTGTGACAAAGATGCTGTAAGCGTCAAAGCAACTACAGAAGAGAAGCTCGGCTTTACAGGTTCCGGCGACGGCATTTCTGCACACTGCGTAACATTGCTTATATCAAACGACTAAATATTATCACCATACTTTCACTAAATTCACCTAAAATCCGCACGTTTTATTGTTGTAATCAATTTATATTTGTGGTATAATATCAAGTATTGAAATTGAGAAAGGCAGGAGAAGCTATGAACAATATTTCACAAAAGCCGGCACAGACTTCCGACAGCAATGCCCTTGACATAGGCATTTTTGGTGATTCCATAAGCAAGGGAATTATCTTTGAAGAACAAAGTCAACGATATTGCACAGTGACCAAAGAAATACGAGGCTGGACACGTCCGGCGATCCTGCATAACTTTTCCGTAATGGGCTGCACCATACGCAAGGGCATGGAAATTATCAAAAAGCATCTTCTACAGCTAAGTGATTACAAAAATGTATTTCTGGAATTTGGCGGAAATGACTGTGATTTTAACTGGCAGGCTGTTTCTGACGATCCTGACGGTAACCATTTGCCGAATACACCGCCGGAAGAATTTGAGACACTGTATACAGATGCTATTCGTTCGATTCAAAATCAGGGAGGAAATCCGGTTCTGCTGACCATGCCTCCTCTTGCACCGGAACGATACTTTAACTGGATATCCAAAGGTAAAAATGCTGCAAATATTCTGAAATGGCTGGGAAACGTTGATACGATTTACCGTTGGCAGGAAATGTACAACATGAAAGTGACGCTCCTTGCACAGAAGCTCAGTGTACCGCTTATTGATATTAGAAGTGCATTCTTATCACAGCATCATTATCGTGATTTTCTGTGTGCTGACGGAATACATCCAAATCGACGTGGACATCACTTGATATATAATACCATACGCAAACAATATTCACCTTGTATCTAATCTATGTGTATGTATGTTACAATGCAATCATGAATATTTAACAAAAGACCGCAGTATCACATAATATTGCGTTCTTTTTATGTTTGACACATAATAAAATAAGTGTTATAATTTATGTGTAAAAATATTTTATAAAAGGAGTACTTTATGAGAAGAAAACTTATTACTGCTTTAACTGCGATTTATATAATTGCAGGCATTACGGCAAACTTTCCAGCTAATGCTGATAATGTTACTTTATCATATGCACCGTATGTTCAGAATATGATGAACATAACAGTAAAAGATACAAACGACAATTTTATAGAAGACGCTCAACTTGAACTAATAGCTCCAAATGGCAAAGACTGTTATCAATTCACAGTAAATACCGCTTCAGGCTCTAAATTTAATGGTACTGAAGTAGAGATAGTTCCTTTTGATGACAATAAAAATCTGATAAAAGTTGATACAGACATTCTAAAAGGATTTATTCCGGCAGAAAACGATTCAGTCAAAGTAACCTATACATCTTCTCATCTAAAAGATGGCTGCTCAGAGGAATTTACTATATACCACTGCGACCAAACGATTCCCTCCGTACTGACAGTCCCCTCGGGAACAATATCCATTTACGCAGATGATGCCGTTGCTTCAAAAAAAGCTAATGGTTATATTACTGTAGATGATGTAAAATACTACTTTAAAGATAGTACTGAAGCTGAAAACAATATCATTCATTATCCCATAAGTGGAGTTGCTGACAAAACTATGTTCGGCGTTGAGTATCCCGGTATAGGCAGTTCTGCCGGAAGCAATAGCATAGAACCAATTAAATATGAAACTGAGTATGTAAAATACCGCATACACATTTCCGAACTTAGCGAAAGATTCAACGTAGACGGTACATACACACTGCCCGCAGATGTAAACGGCAGCGGAAGCCCGATTACATTTGATCTGCAAAATGATGACTATGCAAATTATTCAGCATTCATGATAAAAAGCGGTGCTGTAATAAATGCTGTTCTTCCAGACAGCAACGGCTATATTGAGTTTTATGTAGAAAAAGCAAGCAGAAGATACGACCTTAATATATGTACATCTTACAGCTATGAAACTGATCATAATACTACTGCTAAGACAAGCAGATATTATGGTAAAACTTTATATTATGCGGACATTACTACTATAACAGTTACCGCACCTGATTTTCCAGAAACAGGCACATCCTTCATGCACGTTCCAGCCGGAGAATATACTCTTAAATTTTCTCAGCTTCCAGTAAAATACAAAGATCCCGGAGAAATAAAAATAAAAATTGCAGACGTCGGCATCATACAGTCTATAAAAATAATTCTGGAAAAAAGCTACACTCTCGGTGATGTCAATGAAAACGGTCAAATTGATATAAGCGATGCAACTCTTTCTCTAAGGGAATATGCACTTGAAACAGCTATGCTTGATTCAGAGCTTACGCCGACACAAAAACTGGCTGCTGATGTAAATGAGGACGGCGTTATAGACATGAGTGATGTCACAAAGATCCTTAAATATTACGCATATACGTTAGCTGCTATTGAAGTAGATCCTGAGACAATTTTCAAGCAGTAATCTGAAAGGTTAAATCAAAGGGCTGATGCGGTAATTCTGCATCAGCCCTTTTTATGTTATGTTACATTTTTATCTTGTCGGTATGGAAATTGCTTGAGGCTTCCGTTATTTCTCCTCCAAGGAACTTGAATTTTACGAACTGCTCGCCTCTAAATGTAAGTGAACCGGTCTGGTTAAAAGGTATCTCCTTATAAACCACCTTTGTTGTTACTATGTGAAGGATCTCGCCCTTGCGTGTACGGAATATAAGCTCATAGTACTCATTATAGAGCTTTGATGTACCACTGGGATCAAGAGTTCTGCGGCGTTCATCTACCTTTTGAACAAGCGTGACCATTTCCGTTCTGAGTGGACTTTTTCCCTTTGAAAACAAACGCATATTCTTCTCTCCTGTTATATAATATTCACGGTTGAATTCCATTCTTTGTCCAGATGAACCCACCGTATCTTGCGCAAAGATCTCATCAAATTTTCTGCGAAAACGGCTTCGCTTTGAACCGAGCATTACCACAAACACCAAAACAACAGCTATAGCAATTACGATTATCAAAAAGTCGTTTATAGCATCACGAAAGGCGGATGTCATATCCATATATTTTCTATACCCCCATTCTTTAAAATTATATCATATAAGATCTGCATAAACTGCTATTATTTATAGTATACACTATACCAAAAAATTTTTCAAGCTATTTTTCGATTTTTTCATATTTTTTTATAATAAAAAGCGGTACTGCATTCAAGCAGCACCGCTTTTTGTTTAATCACCCTTATTCAGTTGTTTTATTTGCATGGTAATTCCAGAGAGAATTTGGAATATCAATCAATGACGGAATAATTTCTTCCCACTGTGGATTAAGCATAGCCATGGAGTTTGCATAATACTTTAGAATGTTGGTTGCATCAGAAATATCAATTACACCATCGCTGGAATCCTTGCCCTGCTTGCTTTCTGTATCTA
>ERZ791837.2536-NODE-2536-length-10081-cov-4.534012_pt1 | contig 10081 bp, 10 predicted proteins | sample MGYA00510292_ERZ791837 | MGnify/ENA primary metagenome ERZ791837 (study PRJEB30046, sample SAMN00715259) | human gut metagenome | study: EMG produced TPA metagenomics assembly of the A metagenome-wide association study of gut microbiota in type 2...
GCCGATGGCGAAGGTAATGGAAATGGTGCGATTGACGCTGATGCCCATGAGCGCCGCGGCGGCTTTATCCTCGCTGACGGCCCGCATGGCCTTGCCCATACGGGTGCGGTTGATGAAGAAGGAAAGCACCACCATGATGAGCGCGGTGACCAGCAGGGTAAGGATGGTGACACCATCGATGGTGACGCTGCCGATGGTGACCTGGCCCAACTGCACAATGGTGGGATAGGCCTTCTGCTGGGAACCGAAAAGGATCAGGGCGAGGTTCTGCAAAAAGTAGCTGACACCGATGGCAGTGATGAGCACGCTGAGGGGCGGCGCCTGGCGCAGCGGCTTATAGGCCAAAAATTCGATGAGGACGCCGAGCAGCGCACAGATAAGGATGCTGAGCAGCACGGCGATGAGGGGCGGCAGGCCCATCTGCGCAACGGCGATGATGCCGGCGTAAGCGCCGATCATGATGATATCGCCGTGGGCAAAGTTCAGCATCTTGGCGATGCCATACACCATGGTGTAGCCCAGCGCGATGAGGGCGTAAATGCTGCCCAGACTGAGTCCGCTGATCAGGGTTTGGATAAAATGTGTCATGGTAAGTTCAATCCTTTAATAAGTAGGCTTGCTCCTCCGGACAGGAGACCTGCCCGGAGGGAGCCGCTTTGAGGAGATAGAGATAAGAAAGAAAAATGAAGAATGAAGAATGAAGAATGAAGATAGCTTAATGAATTAATCCTGAGAATCGAACAGGGTGCCGACACCATCGTAGTAGAGGATAGCGCTGGCGGGCTTATCGGTGTTGCCATCGGCGGTCCAGGTCATGATGCCGGTAACACCCTCGACGGTGAGGGAGGTAAGAGCGGAAGCGAGTGCTGCGCCGCTGGTGGAGCCGGCCTTTTCGACGGCAGCCTTGATGACATAGATGGCATCATAGGCATCGGCGGCGAACTGATCGGGGGTAGCGCCGTAGGCTTCCTGATACTTCTTGACGAAGCTCTGAACATTCTCGGCGGGGTTATCAGCAGAGAAGGGGGTGAGCATCAGAACATTGTTGGCGATGGTGGGATCCTGCTCAACCTTACCGAGGATGCCATCGAGACCATCGGCACCGAAGAAGTAGACATCACCGGCGAACTTGCCGCGAGCCTGGGTGAGGAAGGTGGAAGCTTCTTCCGCATAGATGGGGATGAAGACCAGCTTGGCACCGGAGGCGACCAGCGCATTGACCTGGGTGGAGAAATCGGTGCTGGTGGTGGAGGTGAAGGTCTGGGTCTCGGCGATGGTGATGCCCAGCTCGCCGCACTTTTCTACAAAGGCATTGTAAAGACCGACGGAGTAGTCGACATCGCTCTGATACAGGACACCAACGGTATCAACGATGTCATTATCCTTGATGTACTGGGCGGCGGCAGCGCCCTGGAAGCTATCATAGAAGCAAACGCGGAAGGCGAGGCTGTTGCCATCGATGCACTTATCGGCGGAGCCGGAGGGGGTAAGCAGCAGGACATCGTCATCACGGGCAGCGGCCACGATGGAAGCGGTCTCACCGGAGAGAACGCCGCCGAGAGAAATATTCATGCCCCAGTCCATCAGCTTGCCATAGGCATTGACAGCGCTTTCGGACTCGCCCTGGGAATCCTGGTAGCTGAGTTCGATCTGCTTGCCGTTGATGCCGCCGGCTTCGTTGATCTCCTTGACGGCCAGTTCAGCGCCGTTCTTTTCGGACAGACCGTAGTTGGCATAGGCGCCGGTGAGGGGGCCGATGCCGCCGATCTTGACAGTGGTGGCGTCGGGGGTATCATTGCCGCCGTTGTTGGCGGGTTCGCCGCCGCAGGCGGCCATGGCCAGAACCATGAGAACGGCCATCATCATACACAGAAACTTTTTCATTTTGTTTTACTCCTTTGCTTTTGCTAATTTAGAACATATATACAAAAAACGGCCCCGCCGTTTGGCAGAACCGCTTACTGTATCGGGAACAGTTAATGCAAATTCATTCCAAGAACGGCCAATATGAACGGCATCATAATCAGCAGGGGCAGTCGAATAATGCCCAGCAGGCTAATAATGACGGCAACAAAAATGGACGCCATAACCATGGCGCCCATAATAATGACGATATTGGCAGAGCTGGCAGAAGCGGCGCAGGCAGAAGAAGCCTCTGTGCATGCAGCAGAAGCAAAATTATGATTCCGATGGGAAGCAGAGAACATCATCATGCCGGGGCTCCTTTCCTTCACCGCTTGGGGTGAATTGATCTTTGATGCTGCCATTTTAGCGCTTTAGTTTGCTGCTGTCAAGACTAAAAAACTGACAAATGCACACAGGAAAACCGATAAAATTTTCGACAACAGGGAGAAAATACACAAATAGGGGGGGATTTGTGCTGCTTTATGTGAAGAAAATTTATCGAGCGCTAAGAAACCATAAATATTACTGCGGGAAGTCATCCAGCCGGTGGAGGACTTTTTTGAGGAAGAACAGCGAGGAGATAAGGCAGACGACCTCCGCGATGGGGAAGGCGAGCCAGACATCATCCAGCACACCGGTGAGGGAGAACAGGTACGCCACTGGGATGAGCACGATGAGCTGACGGCCCAGCGAGACCAGCATGCTGTACATGCTCTTACCCAGGGCCTGGAACACGCTGCTGGCAACGATGCTGACAGCGGCCAGCGGGTAGGTGAAGGAGGTGATGCGGAAGGCCGGGATGCCAATGGCGATCATGGCTTCGGAGGCATCGAACAGGCGGAGCAGCGGCACCGGCAGGAAGAAGAATGCGGCCCAGCCCAGCAGCATGATGGTGACAGCGGTAATGGTGGAGGTGCGGATGGCCTGATGGATGCGGCCGCGGTTGCGGGCACCGTAATTGTAGGCGACGATGGGAACAACGGCATTATTGAGGCCGAAGAGCGGCATAAAGAAAAAGCTGTTGAGCTTGAAGTAGACGCCGTAGACCGCCGACGCGGTGGTGCTGAACGCCAGCAGGATCTGATTCATGAGGTAGGTGGTGACCGAGCCGATGGCGGTCATCAAAATGGAGGGGAAGCCAATGGAATAGATCTCGCCGATGAGGGGAAAATTGAAACGGATCTTTTTGAGATTGACACGGACATCGGTATTGTGCTTTTGATTGAGGACAATGCCAAGCACTGCGGCGACCAATTGACCGATGATGGTAGCATAGGCAGCGCCCCGGACACCCATAGCAGGGCAGCCGAGGAGGCCGAAGATCATAATGGGATCGAGGATGATATTGATGATGGCGCCGATGCCCTGAATGAACATGGTGATGAGGGTTTGGCCGGTGCCCTGCAGCATCCGCTCGGTGGTGATCTCCACAAAGATGCCGATGGAGCCGATGCAGACGATGGAAAGATACTGGGCGCCGTATTCCGCGATGATGGGGGAAACACCCTTCTGCATGGAGAAGTAGAGCTGAGAGCCGAAAACCCCGAACAGCGCGAATACTACGGCGGTGCAGATGGAAAGCAGCAGGCCAACATTAGCGACTTCCTCGGCGGCCTCGCGGTTTTTCTCGCCCAGGCGGCGGGAAAGCAGGGCATTCATACCCACGCCGGTGCCGGTGGCAAAGGCGATCATGAGGTTCTGAACGGGGAAGACCAGCGAAACGGCGGTGAGAGCATCCTCACTGATGCGGGAGACGAAGATGCTATCGACGATATTATAAAGGGCCTGGATGAGCATGGAGATGATGAGCGGCAGGGCCATATTAAAAATGAGCTTTTTGACCGGCATTGTCCCCATTTTGTTTTCTTTTGGCATGGAATTGACGGACATGACGACCTCCGTAAAAGTATTTTTGCACAAATAGCAGACTTAACTTATAGTATACTATTACTAAATGAGAATGTCAACGAAAGGGAAAAAGGCTCCCTTTTAACCTTTGTGTGGATAGGGTAGAACTCCAGTGATTTCACTAAATCACGCACTTCACCGATACTGGATACCGAAAAGAGCCGAAGGCAACCTCGGCATCTTTTCATGCCAAAATTGTAGAACATTGTGGTATTATGGGATAGAAAGATATTTGAAAAAATGTGTGAGATTTGAGTTCAAAAGTTGTGTATATAGGTGAAAGGGTAAATTCGAAAGTGGGGTGAACGCTGATGGATGACGCAAATATAGTCCAGTTATACTGGGATAGGAATGAGCAGGCAATCCCCGCAACAGCAGACAAGTATGGAAGCTACTGCACCTCGATTGCCAAAAACATATTGGGTAATAATGAAGATGCCGAGGAATGTGTGAACGACACATACTTGAACGCGTGGAACTCCATGCCACCGCATAGACCGAGCATTCTATCTACATTCCTTGGGAAAATAGTCCGAAACTTATCGTTTAACCGATACAAGCATAACAATGCCGACAAACGAGGCGGCGGAGAGTTGCCTGTGGTTTTGGAGGAACTTTCAGACCTGGTATCTGGCAAGGATGATGTTGGGCAGGCATTTGACCAAAAGGAACTCACGAAAGCCATTGATACATTTCTGGATAGTCTTTCTCCAGAGAATAGAAGTATTTTTATCAGCCGATACTGGTACACCGATGGCATTTCAGAAATTGCTGTCCGGCACGGCATGAATGATGGGGCAGTATCAATGACCCTTAACCGCCTCCGCCTTAAACTGCACAACTACCTTTTAGAAAGGGGCTTTGAACTATGACTAACGAAAAACTGTATGAGGTCCTTGGCGATATCAATGAGAAATATGTCAGCGAGGCAAGGGTATACCAAAAAGCAAAGAAGTCCATCTGGGCTAAATGGGGAGCGGTTGCAGCTTGTTTGGCTTTAGTATGCGTCGCGGCAATTTCCCTTTTTCCCCACAACAACGATAGTGTTACTACTCCGGGTATAGCAGACGCAGCACCGATGATTTATGTTAATGACACCTTGTATAAACAGTCTACTTCGCAAACATCGTTCAACGAATTGAAAGACGATTTTGTTTATTTAGGTGTCATTGAAAGTGATGTTACCAACTTCCAAGGCACAAATGACGCAGGTAATTATTTGGACGGCATACCCAAAGAAAACTTCCAGGCAAATCACCCTATTGTTGGCGCAGAAGTTTATCAATATGGCGAAAACATCGTCGTTGGGATTGGCGGGAAATACTGGTTGTATGAAAACTATCATAGCACAGACCTCGACGGAAACCCAGACGGGTATGGCCCGCTCCCCAATAACCAAACTTCTGGTGAAGAAGTATCAGAACAAGACCCTGCCGCAAACTGAATGAGCTATCTTCATATCGAAAGGGCAGCCGAGAAATCGACTGTCCTTTTTCTACGCCCATTTTCCGTCAAATCGACGGATGGATTGGCGGATAGGCTTATATCCACACAAAAGGTAAAAGGGAGGAAAAAGGAGGGAAAACCGTACCGGTTGGCAGAAAAATGTCCCCTGCTGTTCCCGGAAAGGAGCGGCAGGGGGAATATTTTTGTGCTTTTACAAGGTGACAAGGTTCCGGAGGATCTCGACCATCTTTTCCAGCGAACGGACGGGGATAAATTCGTGGATGGAGTGGAAATTGAGACCGCCGGTGGAGAGGTTGGGGCAGGGGAGCCCCTCGTAGGAGAGACGGGCGCCATCGGTGCCGCCGCGGATGGCGACGATCTTGGGAGTGACGCCGGCCTTTTGCATGGCGGCTTCGGCGTTATGGATTAGGTACATATGGTCGGTGAGCTTCTCTTTCATATTGTAGTAGCTATCGGTCATATGCAGGGTAAAGGTGCCGGCGCCGTATTTCTGATTCATAAAATCGGCGGTTTGCTGCATAAGCACCTTGCGGGCCTCAAACTTCTCCCGGTCGTGATCCCGGATGATGTAGGCCGCTTCGGCGGAGGATTCATCGCCCGACATTTCGCAGAGGTGGAAGAAGCCCTCATAGCCCTCGGTGTGGGCGGGAGTTTCGGCGGCGGGCAGCAGACCGATAAATTCCGCCAGCAGCAGGGCCGCGTTCTTCATTTTGTTTTTGGCACTACCGGGGTGGATATTGAGCCCCCGCACCTTGACCGTCGCCGCCGCGGCATTGAAGTTTTCATACTCGATCTCGCCCAGCTCGCCGCCATCCACGGTATAGGCTTCCTTGGCAGGGAAGCGATCCATGCGGAAGCGGTCGGTGCCGCGGCCGATCTCCTCATCGGGGGTGAAACAGACGGCAATGGGACGATGCTTTACCTCGGGGTGAGCCAGCAGGTACTCGCACAGGGTAACGATCTCCGCCACACCGGCTTTATCATCGGCGCCCAGCAGGGTGGTGCCATCGGTGACAATAAGCTCCTGGCCGATGTATTCCTCCAGGAAGGGATAATCGGTGGGGGAAAGGGTGGAAGCGCCCAGCTCCAGTACGCCGCCGGGGTAGGTGACAATGCGGGGCTTAATGTGATCGCCGCTGACGGCGGGACTGGTATCCATGTGGGCAATAAGGCCAAGGGCTTCGCCCTCGCCGGGGAGATAGCCGTAAACATAGCCATCGGCATCCTGCTCTACATCGGTAAGTCCCAGGGCTTTCAGTTCTTCAGCAATGACGGCCCCCAGCACCAGCTGATTGGGGGTGGAGGGACAGGTCTCGCTCTTTTCATCGCTGTTGGTGCCGTAGCCCACATATTTTAAGAAGCGTTCGGTAATATTCATGGGATGAGCCTCCTTCGTTTATTTTAGGAATCCGTTGACGATCTCCCGCTCGGCTTCCTCTTCGGTCAAGCCGAGGGTCATCAGTTTGATGATCTGCTCACCCGCGATCTTGCCGATGGCGGCTTCGTGGATCAGGGCGGCATCAACATGGTTGGCGGTAAGGGCCGGGGTGGCGATGACGCAGGCCTTATCCATGATGATGGCGTCACATTCGCTGTGACCGGCGCAAGCATTGTTGCCATTGATGCTGCTGCGGAACTCCTGCTTGCTGTGGTCCCGCGCCACGCTGCGGCTTACCACATCGGTGCTGCAGTTCTCACCGTTCAAGTCGATGGCAAAATCGGTGATGGCGTGCTGGTCGCCGGTGGTCATGATCTTCTCGTGCACCGTGAGGGTGGAACCGGCCGCCAGAGTGCCGCCGGTTTTGCGCAGGGTGTCATCCACTCCGGCGATCTGGGTGGTCTCCATATCCATGGAAGCCCCTTCCTCCAGGTAGACAATGGTGGTGGGGTTCATTACCCGCTTGCCGCGGCCTTCGCCTTCGCCGTAGTGCTTTTCCACATAGCGCAGGTGGGCGCCCTTCCCCACATGGAAGGTATGGATGCCGTCATGGGAGGTTTCCTCAGCACCCGCGCAGTGAATGCCGCAGCCCGCGATGATGACCACATCGGCGTTTTCGCCAATATAGAAGTCATTATAGACCAAATCCTTAAGGCCGGTTTGGCTGACGACCACGGGAATGTGGACGCTTTCATTTTTGGTGCCGGGGGCGATGATAATATCAATGCCGGGTTTATCGGTTTTGGTGACGATATTGATGTGGGCGGTGGTATTGCGCCCGGCGGGGGCGCCGTTGGCGCGGATATTGTAGGCCCCGATGGGCAGGCTGTCGAGATCGGCGACCTCTTTGAGCAATCGTTTCTGGATTTCGTCAATCATGGTCAGCGCACCTCCTTGATGGGATCGGAAAGCATACTGCACACCGGCGGGGCGGTATCGATATTGCGCAGCAGGCGGGGGAGGACTTCCTCCCGGGGACCGCATTCCGCCAGGCGGCCATCCTTCAGCAGAACGATGGTATCGGCGATATTAAGGATACGCTCCTGGTGACTGATAATGAGGATGCTGCCGCGGGTCTGCTCGTACATCTTTTCAAAGACACGGATGAGATTCTGAAAGCTCCAAAGGTCGATGCCGGCTTCCGGCTCATCAAAGACCGAAAGGGCGGTGCCGCGTGCCAGCACCATGGCGATCTCGATGCGCTTTAATTCACCGCCGGAGAGGCTGGCGTCCAACTCACGGTCGATATAATCCCGGGCGCAAAGACCAACCTCGCTGAGGTAGGCGCAGACTTCGGCGATATTGGCGTCCTTTCCGGCGGCCAGGTTCATCAGGTCGCCGACCCGTAGGCCCTTAAAGCGCACCGGCTGCTGAAAGGCATAGCTGATGCCCCGGCGGGCGCGTTCGGTAATGGAAAGAGCGGTGATGTCCTCGCCATCCAGCAGGATGCGGCCGGAGGTGGGGGTATAGATACCGGCAATGATTTTGGCCAGGGTGGATTTACCGCCGCCATTGGGGCCGGTGATGGCCACAAAGCGGTCCTGGATCGTCAGGCTGATATCGTGCAGTATTTCACGGTTTTCTTCGGTTTCGTAGCTGATGTGTTGCAATTCCAGCATAGAATACTCCTTACATAATAAGAGATGGATGGGCCGCAAATAAGACCTTACGAGTATAGTTTACACATTTTTGGGGCAAAGTGCAAGGCTGTGGGGGAAATTCTCCATAAAAAAGGAGCAAAACAGTAATGCGGCGGGGGAAATGACGAGTTAGCCTTGGCAAACTGCACAAGTTTTTTGTTAGTCAAGGCTAACCTGATGGCAGGACTGCCGAAAATGCGGGAGGAGAAATTTTTTTGAGAAAAATCCATTGACAAGAGAGGGCGGTTTTTGTATTATAATGCATGGTTAGCAAGCGCTAACTGCAAAGTGACATCAGCCAAAAGAAAGACACCGGCTGAGGAACGGAGGACAAACAAATGATGCCTTTAAGCCTGGCGCAGGTAGGGGAAGAAAATATCATCAAGCGCATTGGCGGCAGCCCGGAGGTAAAACGCCATTTGGAGAATCTGGGCTTTGTGGTGGGCGGTGAAGTGACCGTGGTAAACACCCTGGGCGGCAATGTGATAGTGAATGTAAAGGAAGCCCGCGTGGCCATCAGCAAAGAGATGGCGGTAAAAATTATGGTATAACGGCAGCAATGCCTTTTTACACTACATAAGCACAAGCGAAATGTGACAAGAAGGAGGAACCAGACGATGAAAAATCTGAAAGAGGCCAAGATCGGCGAGACCGTCCGTGTGGTAAAGATCCATGGCGAAGGCGCCATCAAGCGACGCATCATGGATATGGGCCTGACCAAAGGTGTTGAGGTTTATATCCGCAAGGTAGCGCCGCTGGGCGATCCCATCGAGGTAACGGTGCGCGGGTACGAGCTTTCTCTGCGCAAGGCCGATGCCGAACAGATAGAGGTAGAATAAGTCGGACCCCGCGGGAGGCTGCATCCCGCATTTTTAACGACACATGGTTAGCGAGCGCTAATCAAGATCATCAGAAAGAGAGGCCATAACGCATGGATGTAAGAATTGCCCTTGCCGGTAACCCCAACAGCGGTAAAACTACCCTGTTCAACGCACTGACCGGCTCCAACCAGTTTGTAGGCAACTGGCCGGGTGTTACCGTAGAGAAAAAGGAAGGTAAGCTGAAAAAGCACGAGGGTGTTACCATCACCGACCTGCCCGGCATTTATTCCCTTTCCCCCTACACCCTGGAAGAAGTAGTAGCCCGTAATTATCTGCTGGGCGAGCGCCCCGATGCCATCCTGAACATCATTGATGGTACCAACCTGGAGCGTAACCTGTACCTGACCACCCAGCTGACCGAGCTGGGCATCCCGGTCGTCGTCGCCATCAACATGATGGATTTGGTGAAGAAGAACGGCGATAAGATCAATGTAGAAGAGCTTTCCCGCCAGCTGGGCTGCAAGGTTGTAGAGATCTCTGCCCTGAAGGGGACCGGCGTGATGGCTGCCGCCGAGGCTGCCATTGATGCCGCCAAGAACAGCAAGACCGTTCCGCAGCACACCTTCTCCGGCAGCGTGGAGCACGCCCTGGCCCACATTGAGGAAGCCGCCGTGCACAATATGCCCGAAGAGCAGCAGCGCTGGTACGCCATCAAGATCTTTGAGCGTGATGACAAGGTGCTTTCCTCCCTGAATATCGATAAGGGAGTATTGGAGCACATCGAAAACGACATCAAGGCCGTAGAGACCGAAATGGATGACGATGCCGAATCCATCATCACCAACGAGAGATATATCTACATCGGCGAGGTCATTAAGGCCTGCTACAAGAAAAAGAATTAC
>ERZ791837.2539-NODE-2539-length-10063-cov-3.061451_pt1 | contig 10063 bp, 6 predicted proteins | sample MGYA00510292_ERZ791837 | MGnify/ENA primary metagenome ERZ791837 (study PRJEB30046, sample SAMN00715259) | human gut metagenome | study: EMG produced TPA metagenomics assembly of the A metagenome-wide association study of gut microbiota in type 2...
CCACCACGGCGACGACGACGTCTTTATGTCCGGTGCTGACGCTCCATGCCGGAAAAATGTTGAGGTCGGCCACGGCCGTCGATCCGACCGCAGCGCCCACCCGGTGGTAAATCCACTGATTGACCAGCAGCGGATCATCGAATCCGGGGTTTGCGACATTGTCCGAACCTGAGGTGCGGCTGAAATCGGCTTGCGAGACCGTCGCCCCGGCGGGAACCATACGCGGAACAGGTTCGATGCACTCGACTTCATCCACCCGGCCGAAGCGTTCCATGGCCTCGGCGACAGAAATCGCCCCGGAGAAATGAACGTCGTACCACAGATGAAGTCCGGCCCTGCGGCGGCGTTCGCGGAAACGGTCGCCATCGGAAAAGACACGCTGTACGGCAGTTGCCCCGGCACGGGTGGCGGCGGCATCGAATGCAGCGATTCCCGAGCCGGAACCGCTGCGGGTAAAGGCACGGGTGTCGAGTTCGGCTGCCGTTTCACGCAGCTTAATACGGAATACGCCGGGTATGTAAAACTCCTGCATCGGGGTTTGTCCGACGCCGGGAGCCGGGCCGGATTCCGGGTCTCTGGTACAGGCCGTCAGCAGGAGGAGCGTCAGAAAGAAAGAGAAGTGTTTCATCGGTTTTAAAGGAAAAAGGTCCGGAGCCGGCAGACGGCATCCGGACCGAATAAACATTTCTTAAGGATCACGGAACCAATTTGATGTCGAGAAACGAGTCGGTGCAAACGTAACAATCCGATGCCGAGGTAGGCCCCAATTGCCATTTGAAGGTTTGCACCGTCTGGTTCGGAAGTCCGAACAATTCACCCCGAAACGTGTAGGGGGCATAAAACTGCATGATGCCGTCTGGCAGGTAGATGACGCTGACGGGATCATTGGCTTCGACCGTTTCGTAGACCGGTTTCCCATGTTCGTCCACCTTCGGCCGTCCATAATCGTCGAAGGCCTGTTGGCGATAACTGTAGCGGAACGACCAAACTTTGCTGGCGGCATATTGCCGGAAATTGGTCGTCAGCGTCGCGTTGGGCCGCGTGAGTGTCCCGATTTGTTCGCCATTGGCCATTACCTTGAATTCGGTCTCGGTGATCGCCAATTGGCTGCTGCGGATGGTTTCGAGGTAACTCTCCGGAGTGTATTGTCCCGAAAGCGGCGTCATGCGAATCCGGTTGCCGGTTTTAATGCCCCGCAGAATGATTTCGTCGAAAGCCGGAGAGAGCGACATGAACGTGAATTCGTAATCTCCTTTCCATCCTTGGTAGCCGGCGCCGTTGTCTCCGGGAAACGAGAAGAAATGCAGATAATCGTTATGGGTTGCAAATTTCAGCATGGGACCGGTCGAGAATTCGATCCGATATTCTGATTCCGTGCGCAGCGGATCGGCTTCGACGAAAGTGCTCCCCTCGAACCAGGCCTTAACCATACGGTCATCCTGGAATTCGACGATATAAATCCAACCGCCATAACCGAGATTTTCGTCAGGGAAATACTCCATCACCCATGTCTTCCCGGCCTGCAATGCGAATTTGTAGCGTTCAAGCGTCTGCTCGATCCGGGTCGAGGTCGACTCGCTGAAGTTATTTTCCGAATCGTCGCATGCAACGGCTGAGAACAGCAGCCCAGCCAGTATTAATATATTGATTCTCTTTTTCATACATTCAGTTTAATCTTCAAGATTCGTCCAGTCGATGTCTCCGAGTTCGGAAAGACGGCGCAGGTAGATGTCGCTCCACTTCGCAACGTCCACGCCAAAATCGTCGCGGAGCCATGCGATGAGAATCGAGCGCTTCTTCTCGATTTTGGCGCGGCCGTCCGCGCTTTCGATCGAGGAGAGCATCGCCTCCCACTCCTCCTCGCTCATGCTGATCAGGCGTCCGCCCGTTTCGGCGATGTCCTCTGCGGGACTCGAACGTGCATACTTCGAAACGAAGCCCAGCTCCATGTAGTCATTACCGCTTTGGGCATACTTGTCACCCACGTAATCGCTTTGCGTAATGGTATCGTAGTCGCTCGGTACGGGATATGTACCATCGAGGATATGCATGAACTCGTGAAGCATCGTTCCGGCGATTCGTTCGCTGTCCTTTTCCCGGTCGAAAAATTTTACGCCGAGAACATTGATTTGAAGGCCATTTTCAGCCGATGCCAGCACGGTGTTCCCGGTGCTGCTGATCTCAAAACTGCCCACCAAATAGAGTACCCGCGGGAAATAACTCTTTGCGAAGAGCAATGGATCTTTCTGATCGGACATCAGTTCCGCCATGGCGTCAAGCGTCGAGTATTTGATCAGTTTGGCCACCTCGATCGATTTGTCCACGGGCGGCGGCGAGACCCAGTAGTTGAAGTGGGTTTCGCGGTCAGGCATGCGGTATTCGAAACGAATGTTGTAAGGTTCCGTATAGTGCCGGTCGAGCCAGAAATCGAACTCGGTCTTTTCCTCGGCGGGATCGACAAAGATGCTTTTGCCGTCCGGTTCGTCCTTGTCGCATGAGGTCGTAGCGCCTGAGACAAGCAGAAGCAAGAACAGGGATATGATTGTCGGTTTCATAATTCAATATAAATATTTAGTGAATTGGTTATTGGCAGAACGGATGGTCAGGACGATTCTCATTGCGGGGATTCGCCTCCAATCCGGCTGTGATAACCTCTTGAGGCAGTTGGAGCGCACGTCGAAGATCTTTCTCGCCGAGCGTGGCCGCAACAGTGAATCCGGTTGTATTGTCATCGTTGTAGGCCGAGTCGTCGAAACGATCAATCACGATGCCGTAGCGTTTGATGTCCCCCCAACGCAGTCCGTCGGCGATGGTCTCAATGCGGCGGCAAAAGAGCGTGGTCTGAATAAGGTGCTCCTGTTCACCAGCCTCGACTGTAAAGCCGTGGGGATGGAGCGGCTTGCGCGATGTCGGCTCCAAAGCGGTGTATTCGGCGATGTATCGATCCGATGACGGATCACCGTAGACCTCGGCGATGCGTTCGCGGGTCAGAGATTCGATGCCGTTCTGTCCGACCAGATAGAAAGAGCCGATCCAGGCATTGAGGTCGGCAACGGCCTTGTCGTACTCCTTGAGATGGACATAGGCCTCTGCACGGCTCAACACCGTTTCATTGGTTGTGAACGCCACCATCGTCGAACGACCGATTCCTACGCCGGTTACTGGGTCGGTTACCTCCCACTGGTTGGGCCATTTGGGCATGTAGATCTTGTTGACATCGTTGTCCTGCCAAATGAAAGGAGGATGCTGGTAGACCTTTTCGATGCAGTTGTCCTTCCACCGGTCCCACGGACCGCCCATCGGCCGCTTCGCGCGGTAGGTCTCCCTCTTGGCGACGCGGTAGTTGTGAGTGAAGCGCGCGCCGGAGTTGCTCCAGGCGTTAAAAAGCGATCCGTTACCGGTCACCATGGGAATCATCAGCAGGTTGAACGAGTGTCCGACGCTGATGTAGTCGAGGGTGCGGACCGAGCCGTCCCAGGCCAGCTGCTTGACTGCCGCCCAGTCGCGCATGACGGTCGAAGGGGCACTGCCGAGGACCTCGGAGGCGTATTCGACCACCTTTTCCCACTTCAGATAATAGAGGTTGAAGCGCGTGGCAAAGGCATAGGCGGCGCTGCGGTTGAAGTGGTACTTCGGAACCGCATAGTTGGCATCGCTGACCAGAGGAAGCGCCTCCTCGATATCCCGGTCGATTTTCTCATATACCTCCTTGAGATTGTCCCGGTGATAAACCGGATTGAGCGTCGTTTCGGGAGCTTCCATGTAAGGGACTCCCAGGTATTCGCCACTTTTTTCAGGATGATAAGGGAGACAATAGAGCATCGTGAGGCAAAAATGCGAATAGGCCCGGCAAAGCAGGGCCTCGGCTTTGGCCGGAAGCAATTCTTTGGGCGTACCCTGTTTTTCGATCGCTTCCAGAGCGGTGTTGGCTGCGGCAATCGCGGAGTAGTAGGCCTGCCAGGTATTTTTGTTGCTATCGTTCTCGGCCTCGTTCATGTCCATCCAGTAGCTGTTGTGCTCCAGCAGCAGGCTGGTGTTAGGATTGTTCGCTCCCATGTCGTCGCAGTTGTCCGATGCAATTTCGCACATGCGGGTGAAACTGCGTGAAGGATAGGCCGACACGAGCAGCCGGTTGATTTTGTCCGGCGTATCGAGCTCAGTACGGTTGTCGGGCAGTTCGTCGAGGAAATCGTTGCAGGCAGCGAGTGTGAGCGAACCGGCGCCGAGAAGCATTATGCGTGATATCAGTTGTTTGATTTTCATGGCGGAGCGGGTTTAGAAGCTGACACGAAGCGTCAGCGTGAATTGTTTGGGCATCGGTACTGCAACACCTCCCGTATTGAAAAACTCGGGATCCTGGCCTTGCAGCTTTTTGTCCGAATAGATCAAAAACGGGTTGGTTGCCTGGAATTTGAGCGACAATCCGCTCATGCGCAATTTCGAAGTGACCGATTGCGGAAAATCGTACGAGAGCGAAATCTCTTTCATGCGGATGAAATCGCCTTTGGCGACCCGTACATCAGAGTAATTGTAGGCGCTGTACGCGACATAGAGATTGGAAATATCGTTATTCTGTCGCGTGCTGGCGATAACCGGGACATTGGTCCGTCGTTCATCGCCGGGATTGAGGTAGCGATTGGCGAATTCCCGGGGCATGGCCGTCAGATCGGAATAACCGTTCGAGAAAATCGGATCGAGACGGACGACGTTTCCAAAGGAGTAGGTCATGAAGACGTTGAGCGTGAATCCCTTCCACTTAAAGATATTACCCAGGCTGCCCGTGATGGTAGGATCGACAGGACCTTCATAGACGAGGTTGCTCATATTCACAGTCTCCTGGAACTGGATGTTCGTCGAGGTAATGCTGCCGTCAGCGGCGAGGAACGTCGGGATGCCCATCTCGTTAAGTCCCTTGAATTTCAAGGAAAAGAGCGAACCGCGCGGCGTACCTTCCATCGAGTAACCTGTGCCGGTGATATAATCGATCATGCGCGTCATGGTTTTGAGTTTGGTTACCTCGTTGTCCATCCAGGCAAAGATGAAATTGGTCTGCCATTTGAAGTCTTTACGTTCGATATTGCGGGTGAAAAGCGAAAGTTCCACACCCTGCGATTTCATCTCCGCGACGTTACCCTGCTTATCCACGGCACCGCCCAAACCCATTGTTACAACGTTGCCGATCAGGTCGAAATTATTGCGCCGGTAGGCGTCCATCGAAAGAGTGATGCGGTCGTCGAGGAATCCCATGTCGAGGCCGACATTCAACTCATGCTTTTTTTCATAGGTCAGTTCCGAATTCTCAGGAGCTGAAATACTCAATGCAGGTTCTCGGATTTCAGTCGCACCACGCCACGGGTTCAGCGGATAGATCGTAGCCGTGGAGTTATTGACCCATGTGGGGCCCCGGTCGGCAGTGAGGCTGTAAGAGAGTCGCAGCGCAAGGCTGGAGAAGGCCGGACGCAATGGTTCGAAGAACGACTCCTGGTCGATGCTCCACTTGCCGGCGATATTCCAGGTCGGCAACCAGCGCGCCTTACGCGATCGGCCCAACCGGTTGGAACCCTCGTAACGGAGCGTACCGTTGATCGTATAGCGGTAGTCGTAGGAATAGGAGAATGTGCCGGCGAAGGCGGCGTTGCGTTCCCGTGTATTGGACAGGCTGTAATACTGGGTGTTTTCCTCCAGTTGTTTTTTGAACAGGTCCAGGATGTAGAACGGCGTTTCGCCCATGTCGTATTGCAGGCCCCAGCCCTGGAACGAGGTGGCGCGGCGGTCGATGGCATTGACTTCCACAATGCCGAACAGATTCAGAATGTGCTTGTCGTTGAACGTGTCGTTGTAGCTGATCGAAGCCCGGAAATCGCGGCTCTTGGCGCGGAAGTCGCTCCGTTTGTAGATACCACCCTGGGGAAGGATCGAGTATTTGTCACGGTTCGGCTCATCGGGATTGTCGTAAAGGTAGGGATTGTTGCTCTGAATGATTGAGGTGGCCATCGAACGGTAGGCCTGCGCCTGGTTCGAACTGTCCTCGATGTGATGCTCGGTGCTCGAAGCCTGATATTTGATTGCCCCAAGGGCCGAAACTTCGACTTTCGGAGTAATCTTCCATTTGAGTTCAGCCTGGAATTTTACGTCGCTCACGTTCAAGTCCATATAGTTCTTGGACAACTCGTCCTTGATGTTGAACGGAGTGTAATTGCGTGTGTAGAATTCATCAGGGTCGAGCGTGCGCGACGAACGCAATGCATAGGAGTAGGGGTTGATGTCGAAATCGCGTTTGACGGTTCCGAACACAGGGTCTACCTCCGACGAGAGCGATCCCGGTGCACGCTGTTCGCGGTACGAAGCGTTGCCGATGAGGTTCAGCGTCAGCTTGTCCTTGAGAATGTGCTGCGTGGTATTGACCAGAAGCGTGTAGCGGTTCACCTTGCTTTGGATGCTCCATCCCGGATCGACCATCGCACCGACGGAAGCGTAATACGAGCCTTTTTCACTGCCCGAGGAGATGCTGGCCGAGTGGCTGTGCTGAATGCTGTTGCGGAAGAGTTCCTTGAACCAGTCGGTATTGCGAAACTCCGCCTGTCGCAGGTAGGCGTTGCGCCCTTCGGGGGTGTTCAGTACGGCGAACTGCCCTGTGGCAGGGTCGTAGGTGTTGATCAGTTGCGACAACTTGCCGTAGACGCCGCTTTCCGAGCGGTAAACGGTATTGGCATAGTTGAGCCATCCCTTGTCGTACATCTCCTGGTAGACGGCCATCTGCTCTTGCGAATTCATGATGTTGAAGTTCGAGTAGCTGGGAACCATACGCATCGTGAATTCGCCGGTGTAACTAGTAATCACCAATTATTTCCCGATGCAAAAATGTTGAAATATATTTTGTAGCACCATATCATTCGTCACCTCCCCCGCGATGTCGCTCAAATGGAAGATGCATTCCCTGATGTCCTGGGCCACGAAGTCCCCTGAAAGATTGTTTGCCAATCCCTGTTGTACGCGTCTGATGGCTTCTAAAGCATGCGTGAGGGCTTCGTAATGGCGGGCATTGGTCACTATCACGTCGTTCTGGGTTATCGTAGGCAGATTGGCGGCGGCTATAAGTTTCTTCTGAAGCACATCCGTATTTTGCCTTTTCTTGGCGGAAATAAAAATACATTCGGCGTCAGGAATGATGGAAGAGGCCGCAGAAAGCACCTCATCAGAATGAGCCGTGCCCGACAAATCCGATTTGTTGAATACCAATATCAAATGCTTTCTTTCCAGACGCGGAAGTATCTGCCCCGATAGCTGATTCATTTGCGACGTTGCGTCCGTTGCATCAATCATCCAAAGCACGATCTCCGCTTGTTCCAGTTTTTGGAACGTGCGCTCTATGCCCAGACTCTCAATCGTATCATTGGTTTCGCGGATACCTGCCGTGTCAATGAAACGGAAAGTAATACCGCCGATATTGGTCGTGTCTTCAATCACGTCGCGCGTAGTGCCGTGAATGTCGCTCACGATAGCCTTGTCCTCGTTCAGCAATACATTGAGAAGCGTTGATTTCCCGGCATTCGTTTCGCCGATGATGGCTACCGGTACGCCGTTTTTGATCGCATTTCCTACGCTGAACGAATGTACCAGTCGGGAAATGACTCCTTCGATGTGATCCGCCAATCGGTAAAGCTCCGTTCTGTCCGCAAACTCCAACTCTTCATGGTCGCTGAAATCCAGTTCCAGTTCAATCAGTGAAGTGAAGTGTAGCAACTGGTTGCGTAGCTCCGTAAGCTCCTTACTGAATCCGCCACGCATCTGGCTCATGGCAAGGCGGTGGGTGGCGGCAGATGAAGAAGCAATCAGGTCCGCCACGGCTTCGGCCTGGCTCAAATCCATCTTTCCATTGAGAAAGGCGCGTTGCGTGTATTCCCCCGGTCCCGCCAGGCGGCAACCGTGCTTGATGAGCAATTGTAAAACCTGTTGCAAGATATAACTCGAACCGTGGCAGGTGATCTCCGTACTATCTTCGCCCGTGTAAGAGTGCGGGGCGCGAAACAGGCTGACAAGAACCTCGTCGATAATTTCTTCTCCATCGTGTATCTTCCCGAAAGTCAGTGTATAAGGTTTGCAATCTGCCAGCGCTTTACCGGATTTTGCCGGGGTGAAAATGTGGCTGGTGATACGAATGGCGTCCGCTCCTGAGACGCGAATGCTTCCGATTGCTCCTCCTTGGGCCGTGGCAATGGCACAGATGGTATCCTGATTCATCATAAAAATTGTTATTTGAGTTGCAAAGATAGCCTTTTGGGGCAAAAAATTGTATATTACTTACTCTTTTTTGTTACATTTGCTCAATTTTCGTAGCCTTTACATGATACACTTTGTTATTATGGCGCAAGACAAAATAAAAATGCATGATTCCTCTTCTCATACTACCGAGAAAGACGAGAACACGGAACTACTGAAAGAGAAATTATTGAAGGTCAACTCCGTTCTGGCTGCCCATCAAATTGCTCTCTGGGAGATAAATGTCAATACCCTGGAGTGCACTTTCACTCAGGAATATTTCGAAAGTTTAGGCTTGGATAAAGTCGGCATCTGTTATCAGAATTTGGTAGCTTTGTGCATCCCGATGATAAGCATTTGGTGTCGTTGGATGGCTTTCAAAAGAAATTGGATGGCTTTGAAGAGTCCAAAGTCTTACGCGTGCGTTGCGTAGGTGCGCATGGCGAAATAGTCTGGTTGGAGGACCACCTCTTATCTGTAGAGAAAGATAGAAGTGGAAATCCGAAAAGCCTCTTATGCTATACCGTGAATGTCACCGGGCAGTGCGAACGCGAAACGCGCATATCGCGCATGGAAGAGCGAAACCGGAAGATAATACAGGCATTGCCTGAATTCATCTTCATCTTTGATGAAAATTTCTTCCTCACCGACGTGTTAATGTCTTCTGACACCATTTTGCTCCATCCCGTTGAACAGCTACGGGGAGCGGATGGGCGCACCATCTATTCTCCCGAAGTCAGCGACCTGTTTCTACGGAACATACGTCAATGCCTCGAAGACGGGGAGTTGAAGGAGATAGAGTATCCCCTGGATGTGGATGATTGCGAAAGGCATTATTTCCAGGCACGCATCGCTCCGTTCGAAGATAATAAAGTGATGGCATTGATACACGATATCGGTGACAGGGTGCAACGCTCCAATGAACTCATCGAGGCGAAGCAGCGGGCAGAAGAGGCCGACCGCATGAAATCGGTGTTCTTGGCCAATATGAGCCACGAGATCCGCACTCCTTTGAATGCTATCGTGGGATTCTCTGAAATCATAGCTTTGACGGAAGATGAAGTGGAGAAAGCCGAATACCTGAACATCATCCAGAAGAATAGCAACCTGTTGTTGCAACTCATAAATGACATTCTGGACCTTTCCCGTATCGAGTCGGGAAAATCGGAAATGAACTTCCAGTTGGTCGAAATGACCGGACTGATTGACGAAGTGGAGAAAGTGCATCGCCTGAAAATGAAAACGGGCATCCGACTGAATGTGATATGTCCCGATGAGGAAATCTGGATTATGGTGGACCGGAACAGGATTACGCAAGTGCTGTTCAACTTTCTCTCTAATGCCATTAAGAATACCCATGAAGGGACCATCACCTTGGGGTTGGAGGTCTGCGGAGAATGGTTGAAGGTGTATGTAACGGATACCGGTTGCGGCATTGCGAAGGAGAAATTGCCCTTGATTTTCAACCGTTTCGAAAAGCTGAACGATTTTGTTCAGGGCACGGGTCTGGGGCTCCCCATCTGCCAGAGCATCGTGGAGAGATTGGGAGGAAAGATTTCCGTAGAGTCCGAAGTAGGAGTGGGGAGCACTTTCGTGATGACCCTTCCTTACCGCCAGTTTGTGTTGGGAGCGGATGGTGAACCTGTTGAAATCAATGCCCACGTAGAGCGAAGATCAGACGGCAGGAAGAAAATTCTGATAGCTGAAGATACGGAGTCTAACTTTATGCAGATAAACATTTTGCTGAAGAAGGACTACACCATTTCGTGGGTTACCAATGGCGAAGAGGCCGTAAATAGTTTCT
>ERZ791837.2541-NODE-2541-length-10060-cov-1.950625_pt1 | contig 10060 bp, 10 predicted proteins | sample MGYA00510292_ERZ791837 | MGnify/ENA primary metagenome ERZ791837 (study PRJEB30046, sample SAMN00715259) | human gut metagenome | study: EMG produced TPA metagenomics assembly of the A metagenome-wide association study of gut microbiota in type 2...
TGGCAGATTATATCAACCTGTCAAGTCACGGTCGTATTTGCTTCGCAAATCTTCACCTTAAAGACTTGACAGAACGATATTACGGGTTTGATTACATCATAAACCCGTAATAAGTATTCTTCGAATCCTTATCTTCTTCTATCGAAGAAAAAAACAGACATCCGTGTGGATGTCTGTTTTCTCTTGGCAGAGGTATAAGGATTCGAACCTTAAATGACGGAGTCAGAGCCTCGCAATCCTTTTTCAAAACCGCCTATTTAAGCCGTTTTTCAGACTTTGCGTCTCTCAAAAATCTCTCAGAATTTTATTTTTGCTCAGCACGGCAAATTCGTATGAGGAATTGCGAACCTTACACCGAGGTGTCGAAAAAACTCTAAATCCGCATTACCATTTACAGCAGGGTACTGCACCATTTGATGACAAAGAATATAAAAGGTCATTATTTAATCGGATTCAATCCAAATTCAGGTCTCATATATTCTATTGAAACAAAGTGCCCATAAATCTCGACTCGGAAGAACTGAAACATTCATAAACATAAATTTCCATAATTTATTTCTCCTTGTTTGAAGCCCTTTTTTTAGTTGAAATATTCAAATCTTGAAGCTTTCTGCCAAACTCATCATCTTTTGCAACTTTTAGTAAATCTCTGTCCATATTATTAAGTGCGTGAAGAACGGCAGCGTAATTTCCTATTGCAACAGACGGACTGCCTTTTTCTATATTCCAAAGAGTAGCTCTGCTGATATTCGCTCTTTCGGCAACCAACTGGGCCGATATATCTCTTCTCAAGCGAGCCATTTTAATTTGTTCGCCCATCGTTTCTAATATTTCCATAGTTTGAGGTAATAATTCAATGGATTTCTTTCCCACAATATCACTCCTTGTGTTTAATATTATAAACGCAAAATATGATAATGTCAATATTATTAAACATAGTTCTTGATTTTATTATATGATTATGCTCTTTTATGCAAAATTATAAATAATAACATTTTGTTGATCAATAGCACCTTGTGTGCCGATTGTTGACTATTTTCTAAGCAAATCAGATAAACAGACGAGTTGATGATGTTTCTGCAAATTTGACGCATTTGTAGCCGCTGTATGCAGTCTTTTATTATCGTGCATTACACACAACAATCATTATTCTTCAAAAAGTCCACATCGGTTCATCGGATTTTGCTTTCTACTTTTGCATTTTTGATGCATAAACAATATAAAAGCCCGGAATGAAAAAAGTGAATGAAAAAAACGATGATTTTTTAATGAAAATCTGCGGCTTTTGGATCGATTTTGAAGCGGATTTCAAGCCGTCGATTTTAAAGCAGGATAAAGCTGACCAGTGCCGCAAAGCCCATACCAAAGGCGATGATCGATTGTATCGAAAAGGGCGTTACCACCAGGCAACTGATTTTGGCGGTGGTGCTGGACAAACCTACGGCGGCGCTGGATCCGATTGCGGAGAACGAGATTTACAGCCGCTTCAATTCCTTTGTGCAAAGCAAAACGTCCATTTACATTTCGCATCGGCTGTCCAGCTGCGTCTCGATACCATCGCCGTGTTTCGCAAGGCTGGTGGAAAGCGGCACGCATACAGCGCTTTTGGCTGCCGACGGCCAATATGCATCGCTGTGGAACGCGCAGGCAAAGTATTATGTGTAGCCTGCAGCAGCACAACAATGCCGCTCCCGGCGAAAACGAAAAAATGAAGGAAAAAGCAAAAAGTGGCAGCGGTTTTATTGACATCCGTCCAAAAATGTGATTTGATATACACAGAGCGCTTTGGTATTGTAAAGACAGCCGGGGCGCGCACAAAACAGCTTCAGATTGCAAAATGACATTTTGCGACAATGTTATGCTTTTGACGGCAGGAGGAGATTTTTATGAATAGAAAGAATGTAGGTATAGCTTTCGGCGCGCTTTGTGGGCTGGCAGTTTTAACTGCAACGGCAGCGGAAATATTCTATGATATCTCAATCAACACGAAATCGCCTATCCATATGAGCAAACTCAACAACTTGGTTCAAAAAGCCACGAATACTGCCGGCAATGAAGAGGAAGCAAGTGCAAAATACAGCGGTATGACAGGCACGCCGGAAATTAAAGAATGGTATGCTACACACGGAGAGGATGTGTATATTCTGTCTGATTCGCTGCGCCTGCACGGAAAACGGTTCAAAAATACCGGCACAAAATATGTTCTCGTATGCCACGGCTACACAAGCAAAGCCAAGCATATGGCCGGATTTGTTCATAAATTTTACACGCTTGGTTATAATGTTTTGGCAGTAGATGCAAGAGCCCACGGCGACAGCGAGGGAACAAAAATCGGTATGGGCTGGCCGGAGCGTGTGGATATTATAAAGTGGATAAACCTGATCCTTTCATGGGAGCCGAACGCCCGGATCGTTCTGCATGGTGTATCCATGGGGGCGGCAACGGTTTTGATGGCGTCAGGTGAAGATTTACCCGGAAATGTGAAGGCTGTTATTGCAGATTGCGGCTACACGTCGGAATGGGATGAGTTCCAACGGGAGGCGGATGCCCTGCATATTCCGTGGTTCCCCGTGCTCAACGCCACATCGGTATTGTCAAAGATTCGTGACGGGTATGATTTTAAGCAGGCCAGCGCCCTTGCGCAGGTGAAAAAGAGCCGCATACCAACGCTGTTTATTCACGGCTCGTCGGATGAGCTTGTGCCGTACAGTATGCTGGGCGAATTGTATGCGGCTGCAGCCTGCGAAAAAGAGGAACTTACCGTAGAAGGCGCAGGCCATGCGCTCTCGTCTTCTGTTGCGCCCACGCTGTATTGGCGTACAGTCGAGGATTTTATCACAAAGTATTTAGATAGGTAAGCTGAATTTATTTGCCATTTATGCGGAAATGTGTAAATATAAACGCCCGGGAGAAGCGGTTCGTTATGGAGGATGCGCCGGCGTTTGGCGCTAGGATCGTCGCCGATTTGACAGGTAAATAGGACTCTACGCAGTGGCGCACCAAACGGTGCGTCGCTTTTGCATCCTGTGTGCTAATGCTGTGTTGCAAAAGACGGTCGGGTGTGGCACACTTGTATTAGAATTCTATGCATTTTTGCAAAAAGGGGAGGGTGCCTGTGTACGAGAACAAGCACAGACCAATCACTGATGACGAACGCCGAATGATACTTGAAACAATACCGAAACACTATGCAGGAACAATGGTGCTTACAATGTTATGCTGCGGACTTAGACCGATAGAAATCCGAAGAATGAAGTGGGATTGGATAGATTTTGAAAACGCAATTCTGACAGTCGGCAAATCCAAAACGAAAGCAGGAACAGGACGAAAGATACCAATTCCGCCTGTACTTTTAGATGCATTAAAGGAACATAAAGCAAAAGAACTCAACACCGAATATGTATTCGTAAAATACGAAAAACACACACGAATGGATGACAATGCCTTTTATCAAAGCTGGAAAAATTTCGTAAAAGAAATGGACTTAGCAAACGGAGCTCACCTATATCGCAATCAAGTAAAGAACTCAATCATAGCACCCGACTTCGAGCCATACCTACTGCGCCACACTTTCTGCACCGATTGTCAAGCAGCCGGAGTGCCAATCAATGTGGCAAAAGAATGGATGGGACACTCTGACATATCGGTAACCGCAAAAATCTACACGCATATGGTAGACGAAGTATTCGAGCAGAACCGAATGAGAATGGCTCAATATGCAGTAACCAAATCTCAACAAGTTGAAAGCCTGACCGCAACAAACTGATATACAAAAAATAAAAGGATAGTCGAGAAATAAACTCGGCTATCCTTCAATTTCTTCAACAACATTTGTTAGTTTAGGTGTTCCGTTTTCATATATTTTACAAACTCTCTTTCTATCAAATAAAAAGACGAGAGTCAATTATATGATTCTCATCTCTTTTATAATTGCTTATTTTTCTAATGTTTTCGGCATTTTTGGTTCGTAACAAAAACCAGATGAAGCACAGCCTGCACCCATCTCAGCAATTGACTTTATAATGTCTGAAATTATTTTGCTAATTGATTCCATTTTGGGTCCTCCTTTGTTTTAACTTTTCTATAAATATCAATATGGTTACCCATATGAATGAGCAATGCAATATTTATATCTGTAGTAATTATTTCAAAATTTCTTATATATTTCAATTTAGAAGTTTTTATTGTTCTGCTTTTAGTGCCATCCATGATTGTTACCTCTGTTTTTTCACCGGTTATTAATAAGAATCATCCAATAAGCGATAAAACATATAAAAGAAATAGAGTAATTTCGTTATCATTATCTTTAATTAACTTTGCAATAATTATATTTGCACTTTATATTCTTGTGGGATATATGTATTTCATAACAGCATCACACTATTTAAAGATTAATAAAGAGGTGCGGTCCTACTATATAAGCCATTGGTGGTGTGTACTGCTGCTTCCGTTCTTTAATCTGGCAGTATTCTTTATAAGAATGGCAGGAATAATTAACAGTATACAGACAGACAGTTCGTGGAAGACGAAGACACTCACACAGGAATGTGCTGAATTCGCAGGAGTAGTGAAGAGTGATGTGAAAAAGGTGACTGGAATTATTGAAAAAATCAGACATAAAGTAAATGTAAGTGCTGATGTGAATGACAGAAAATAATCTATTGCGGGACTACTGGGAATATTGTAGTTATGATGAGAAAACTATAAATGGGCAGATATAGAAGATGTACTGAAATAGGTTACTTTTGTCATTAACTCAGATATATAAAATTTTATGAGGTACATTTCTAAAAAAACATAAATATCATTGTACGGAAACGGAGTAACTATGGAAGAACAAAAGTCTGGCAATAATAAAAAGGCAGGAATGAAAAGACATCCTATTCTTATAATAACCACAATATGCGTGGTAGCTGCGGCGGCATTAGGCGGTCTGATTACATATATCCTGATAGGCAGATACGAAAAAGAAATAATTGAGGTGTGCGCAACTCAGCAGGATGCATATGTACAGCTTGTTTTAGACCAGATTAACTTAAAAGATAACAGAGATGATGAGGAGATTATTAACGACATATTAAAGACAATGGACTCCTCATCTAATAAATACTGGGCATTTTCTAAGAACCAGTCGATGTTATTCGTTAAGGATGTATTGGAAACCAACAGATATAAGGGTGTGTCAGCAGATACATATTATAATGCAAGACAGGCAGCAGATTTTATGAATGGGCTCGGGCTAAATAAAGTAGAGCACAGCGTTATAAGCCTTGATAACAAAACCTATCTTGTATCGGGAGTTATGTTTAAGTACGCAGGTCAGGATTACAGACTGTGCCTTATGACAGAAAAGAGTGTACTGCTTGATGATAATACATACCTTGAGATAAAGGTTCAGATGGAAACATTCGTAGTTGTAATACTGTTAGCACTTGTTCTTGTAGCATCTATATATGCGTTAAGAATAAGACAGTTATCATTTAAACTTGATGAAAAGGAAGCTGACATAAGAAGCCTTAGTATGAGCTTATCAAAGGTTAATGAGAAGCTTATGGATAAAGACCTTCACGATACACATAACAATGTATGGCGACAGAAGGCTATAGTGCCATTTATGAAAAAACTTATAGAAAGAAACATAATGCCGGTTACATTTGCACGTGTTGAATGTGAAAACAAGGAGAGCAGAAACAAGTTTCTTGGAAGGGCAGTTTATGTGCTGGACAGGGATGTCATTCGTTTTGAATATGGAGAAAGTGACATTATTCTGCTGGCAGTAAATGTGAGTGAAGCACAGTTGAAGTATAATCTTGGCGTGCTTGAGGATAAGGATGTCAAGGTTCAGAGAGTAATGCTTATAGACAATAGTACAGATATGAAAATGCTGGAAGAAAAATATCTGTAAGAATGGAGAGTATATGGCAGTTAAGTTATACAGAGAGTACAGAATAAAGTTTTATCTTAATATGCGACATTATATTATTATCAATGGAAACAAGGGTGAAACACATCCGCATACTTGGGAGTTTGCGCTTGATATAAAGTTTGGAAGAAGCTCATTTGTGGAGTTCAATATATTTGAAAAGGGAATAACAGACTTCCTTGATAAGTACCAGAATAAAGTCTTAAATGAAGAAGACCCATTTAATGCAATACTTCCTACACTTGAAAATGTAACAGACTATTTTGCAGATGAATTCTACCGCATAATACATAATATCGGTGGAATACTGACATCTGTTGAAGCGAGTGAAACACCAACAAGAAGCTACATAATCAATATGGAAGAACAGGAAGAAAATGCGGGCAATAACGAGGAAACAGAAAATAAGATAATGTCTGACGTTATAGATGCAGTGCTTAATGGGATAGTGGATACGGATAAAGAATAATCAGTATATAAGAGGCAGGGTCAATGAATAAACAAGGGAAAAATCGTGTTTTATATTACACAGCGGCAGTAATCGGCGGACTTATATATATAGCGCTGGCAGTATTTATGTCCGTTATGGTTATAAAGCTTGTAAGCAAGAACGGAGTATATCCGTCAGGCTCAGATACTATGTATCATATATACAGGGGCGATTATGTATACAATTCCATAAAGGCAGGTAACTGGTATCCATTATATGATTATATGTGGTACAACGGAGTAGAGCTTATGAGATACTGGGCACCACTCTGCGCATATGTTATGGCATTCTGTGAAATGCTTGCCGGAGGGGATATGCTTATAGGATATCTCATATTTGTCGGACTTATATGTATGCTTGGTGCAGTAAGCTGGCTGTGTATAGGCATAAGAATGAAAAGGCCGGTACTTGGTGCATTTATAGGTATAATCTGGTTCTTTATGCCAAATAACCTGCTTGCATTATTCGTTGAAGGTAATCTTGCAAGGTCGCTAAGTATGATATTTCTGCCAGTATTTATATATGAGGTGTCAGAATATCTTAAAGACAGAAGGGCAGTAAGGATGCCTTTCATTATAATAAGCTTTGTGCTTATAGCGCTGTGCCATCTTGGCTATGCAGGAATGGCTGCGCTTGCGGTGATTGTATACTGTATTATACATATGTTACAGGGCTATTCCAAAAGAGCTGTGGGAGATATAATTGTCGATTTACTGCTAAGCTTTATGTTAATCGGCGTATGGATGGTCGCATCACTTAATGGTGGTATTACTTCGCTTGATAATTCTGAAAATATGGCAAACTTTTTCCAAAGCCTTTGGGTTACAATTAATCCACTAGACAGAGTGACAACTAATAATTCACATTTTTACTTCGGTCTTGCTGCAGCACTGCTTGCAGTAAGCGGAATGTTTTTCGGATATAAGAAGTCAAGGGCAGGCTTTATTGCAGCCATAATAACACTCATATGCACAACAACGGCTATGTATCCGGTGCTTAAGATACTTCCGGGAAGCCAGTATCTGTGGATGTTAAGATTTATATCAATAGCACTGTGTATGATACTTTACAGCTTTCTTAAGTGGGATACTTTAAAGAAACCGCTTGTGGTGTTGTTCTGCGTTATACTTATTGCCGATATCGTTCCATCGCTTCCGCTTATAACAGGTGATGGCAATAATATCAGCGTATCAAAGAACGGAATAACTATCGACTATAATAATAATGACAGTGCGTGGGACAGACTTGATGAACAGCAGAATTCAACACTGATAGCTCAGGCACAGTCACTTACAAAGCAAAGACTTACTTTATTGGATGACAGCAGTCTTGGCTCAACAGGTGCATTTCTGGTATCTGACTGGAATGAGTCTGTACCGGCAGTGTTTGGTGCAGGACGTGAAGCGGCTAATACATCAACTAATATAGTAAGGCTTAATAGGGCTTTGTCAGATGGCAACTATTATTATGTATTTGACAGAAGCCGTGAGCTTGGAAGTGATACAGTGTTAGTTAAGCTTTCAGTCATAGCAAAATATGGTTCATCAGTGTATGATATGGACGTGGCAGCCAAGGCATCGGGCTATGAGGTTGCAGGTGCCAATGCAGCATACAGGCTGTACCATATGGATACTTATGACAACTGGGGAACTATGAGCAGTTATGAGGCTATAGGCATAGGAAGCGGAACGCCGCTTATATCACAGTCATTCCCGGCAGTAGAGGAAACGGACTCTGATAATCTTAACGACTACACCTATGAACGGCTTTCAAAGTATAAAGAGGTTATTCTTGCAGGTTTTACATACGATGACAAGGATGCGGCAGAAAGCCTTATAGTTAAGCTTAGTGAGTCAGGCGTAAAGGTTGTCATATATGCGGATGGAATTCCACAGAATAAAAAGACACAGAGTCAGGAATTCTTAGGAGTGACCTGCAGCGATATTGTATTTAACAATGGTTTTCCTGATATGGATACAAAGATAGGAATACTTTATCCCGACCTTTTTCCAAAGGGCTATACAACATGGCAGACAGTTTATCTTAACGGGCTTACCAATGTATGGGGAAGTGTAACTGATAATGGACTTACACTTGACTTTTATGGTACAGTTAAGAATGACAATATAATTATGTGCGGCTTTAATCTTGCTTATTACTATGGCGTGACTTATGATGCTTCCATTGGAAAGCTTCTAAGTGATATGCTTGATATTACCTCCACACAGCTTCCTGACAGGAAAAATGTGGAACTTAATATAGAGCACAGCACTAATGGAATAACGATTACATCTGATTATGACAATGTGAATACAAGTCTTGCTTACCACGATATATTTGAGTCAGAACAGTGGCTTGGAAAAAAGAATAATCTCACGTATGTCAAGGCAGGAGTTACCGATATAACATTTAAAGTACCATACCTGTGGCAGGGCGCACTTGTAAGCGTAGCGGGACTTGTGTTGACAGTGGCATGGATGGTTATTCTGTGCATAGGTGAAAAGAAGAGAAAGCTGTTACCGGCAAGCGTAGAAGAGATTGAGCTTATAGAGATAGATACAGAAGAATAGTCTGGTGATAAGCAGCACATTATATTGGCAGGAATATATGATATGGAGTTTTATATATGAAGATATTTGATACACATGCACATTATGATGATGAAGCGTTTGATAAGGACAGGGACGAATTATTAACAGGTCTGTTAGCCGGTAATATAGGAACTATTGTAAATGTGGGTGCAAGTATGGACGGGTGCAGGGCTTCTGTAGAGCTTGCCAGTAAGTATGAGTATATATATGCAGCGGTAGGCGTCCATCCGGACGATTATGAGAGACTTGATAAAAATCAGGAGTTCTTAGACTGGTTAAGAAATGAAGCGCTTAATAATAAAAAGGTTGTTGCTATTGGAGAAATCGGACTTGATTACTATTATGATGAGCCGGAAAGAGAGCTTCAGAAGAAGTGGTTTGCAAGGCAGCTTGAACTTGCAAATGAGGTGAACAAACCGGTCATTATACATTCAAGAGATGCGTGTGCTGACACGATAGATATATTAAAAAATGGACATGCACAGGATATAGGTGGTATAATTCATTGTTATTCATATTCAAAGGAAACAGTTAAAACATTTTATGATATGAACTTTTACTTTGGAATAGGCGGAGTGCTTACTTTCAAGAATGCAAGAAAGCTGGTGGAGGCGGCAGAGGTTATACCGCTTGACAGGATAGTGTTAGAAACAGACTGCCCGTATCTTGCGCCAGTGCCTAACAGGGGCAAAAGAAACGACAGTAGTAACATAGAGTATGTCATAGAGAAGCTTGCAGATATAAAGGGAGTCACTAAGGAAGAGATAGCCCGCGTGACATATGAAAATGCATGCAGGGTATATGGACTTGATGAACGTATGTAGTACAGTGTGAAAAATAGATTTTTTACACGCGGGATTTGTGTCTGCGCACATTTGGCACAAAACTCGTAATGCGTAAAAAGCGTGCGCAGAAATGAGGAGTATTATGGCACATTTAACAATAAATTTCAGGTCAAAGGCACTTGGTATGCCGGTTATGCTTGATGTTCTTATGCCACAGGGAAAGGGTGGCTATAAGACGCTGTATCTTCTGCACGGAGCCGGCGGAGATTAT
>ERZ791837.2545-NODE-2545-length-10050-cov-2.567384_pt1 | contig 10050 bp, 16 predicted proteins | sample MGYA00510292_ERZ791837 | MGnify/ENA primary metagenome ERZ791837 (study PRJEB30046, sample SAMN00715259) | human gut metagenome | study: EMG produced TPA metagenomics assembly of the A metagenome-wide association study of gut microbiota in type 2...
TACAAATTTTATTAGGGAAATCAGTAACTATCGTTGGAATACGGACAAGCAGGGGAACCCAACTGATATGCCAGTTGATGGTAATGATCATCTTATGGATGCATTGAGGTATGCTTCAGAGCCTATTCAACATGGTACAGTGACAACCAATCGAATACGATTGTAGAAAGGAGGTAAAATATGGCAAGGAGATTACGTGAATGCTATCCGGATTTTTCAGCAGAATTGGAAGCAATCCGTAAAAACGGCATTACACCGGGGCTGCTGTCACAAATAATCCGTAAACATCGTGGCAATAGCTGTTATAACCATAAGCTGCTGATGAGGTATAAAGTTTGTCACGAGGGTGTGCCGATTTTTGGGAGAACACCTCGATTTGATCATAACGATGCTCTGCTGAACAATCAACTTAATAATGATTTCTTTTCCGAGATCATTGATATCAAAACAGGATATTTTGCCGGGAAACCAATTGCCTATAGTTACAGTACAACAAAGGAATCTGAAATAGTTACTGGAAGTGAAGATAGGGTCGATGCGGTTTCAAAAGCTTTAACTGATTTTGTGGTTCATGCAAATATGTATGATGTAGATATGCAGTGTGTTAAATATGCTGCGATCTGCGGATACGGTGCAAGATTGTTTTATATTGATAAAGCAGGAAAAGAAAATGTAATATCGGTACTTCCTGATCAAGCTGCCATTCTTTTTGAAAACAATGATATTTCAAATCCTGAGTATGGCGTGAGATATTACAAAACAAAAGACTTAAATAACCGCACTGTCTGTAAAGCTGAATTCTATGACGAATCGTTCATATATATTTTTTCAGGTGGTTCTTTTAATAGCATGATACAGCAAGGAGAATCGATTCCACATATGTTTGATCGATGTCCTTTACAAGGGATTCCAAATAACGATGATATGATCGGCGATGCGGAAAAGGTGATTTCTCTGATCGATGCTTATGATCGTTATATGTCAGATTCCAGCAATGAGATAGAAAACTTTGCAAATGCCTATATGGTTTTTGAAAACATCAATATTACACCGGAGCAAATTGCAGAATCTCAAAAAAGTGGCTCTATTCAATTTTTTTCCGGCGCCGATGGGGGTAAAGTATATTATCTGACAAAGGATTTCAACGGAGAGTGGCAGGAGAAATACGCAAAACGATTGGAAACAAATATTCGTTATGAATCCGGTACGCCGAATATGGCTGATGAAACATATAGTACAGCTTCAGGCGTTAGTCTGAAATATAAATTGATTCCGCTTGAAACAAAATGTGGTATGCTGCAAGCAAAAATGCAGGCAGCAGGAATGTATATGTTTGAGCTGCTAACTGGCAGTTGGAAAAGACGTTTGAATCTCAATGCTGTACCTGAACAATGTGTTATGGAATTCAAGCGTAATTTCCCACTTGATGCGCTAAGTGAAGCACAGGCGGCACAAGCTATGATAGCATCTGGATTGCTAAAGCAGCTGGTTTACGGGAATGCGTATAGTTTTGTTGATGATGTAAGTTACGTTATGCAGCTTATTGCAGAAGAAGAGGGCGACGTTGTTTCTTTGTATAAGCCTGAAGAAGATCAGGAGAACTAAACTATGACAGAACCACAGCTGCTTTGGGAATATCAGATTCAGCTCAGAAGGATTGCGGAACATCGTCAGCAGGGCGTAGAATCAAGTATCAGGCGTGAGTACAAACAGGTTCTGCAAAAGCTGCAAGCGATAATTGCGAAGTATTATGCTGCTTATGGTAACTCAGATGACAGTACTATGACACAAGGTGATCTTCGCAGTGCTGGTCAGTACAAGAACTTTTTGCAGGACGTTGTGGATAATTTGGATGGCATTACAAAGTCGGTTGACAAGCAGATACGTCAGACTATCGAAGATACATATACAACGTGTTATAATGGAATGGTGAACGCTGTGAAGCAGTCCACAAATAATACGCAGTTAGGTTCTCTTCTTTCTGGGCTATCTTCTACAACGCCGGAAACAGTAAAGAACATCGTAGAGAATCCTATGCAGAAGCTGACTCTTTCCACAGTTTTTAGCCGTCGAAGAAATCAGATTGTTAAAAGCACAAAGAAAACTCTTGCTGTCGGTCTTGCAAGTGGTGATAGCTACACTAGAATGGCGCAGCGCATTGCAGATACGTTAAATGGTGATTATAAGAAAGCAATGCGTATCGTCCGTACAGAATCTAATAGAGCTATTAACAGGGGTTTTCAAGATGTCACTAAGGAAGCGTCTGAAATGCTGCTTGGCAGTGATTACGTTGAGGTCAAAGAATGGTGCAGCATGGAGGACGAATCCGTTCGCAGTACCCACCAGCATCTGAACGGGAAGAAGATTCATGCACTTGATGTATTTGAATCCCATGGAGCTAAGGCGGATTGCCCGGGTGCATTTGGCAAAGCATCAGAGGATATTAATTGTCGCTGTTTCCTTATGTATTCGTTCATGAGTCGTGATGAGTTCATTGCACAGGGCGGCGTTATCCCTGATTCTGTTTTAAAGAAAGAAAAGGAACTGGGATTGACTTCTGACGGTGATGGTGGTATAATAGAATCAGATAAAATATCTTCATTCAGAACGTTTGATAGCGGTGATAAAGTGAATGACTTTTTCTATTATGATGATCCGAATAATAAAAGCATATTGCAAAGGAAGAAAAGCCAGTCAAAATGGTTGAATGGTCTGACAACTGATGAAGAAAGTTGTATTCAAGATTACTGTGCTGCTGACTATGATACTGTAAACAGCTTTTTACGCAAAAATAATGGCTTTGAATATATTGATAAAGACTTTGCAGAGGGTATGATTTCAAGTATTGATAGCGCTATTGCAAAATTCGAGTTGCGTGAAAATGTGAAAACATATCGTGGGGCTAATCTTGAATCCATATTGAAGTTATATCCAGATGCAGAAAATTTCAGTGATTTAATAGGACGTATTTATCACGATAAAGGTTATATGAGTTCATCTCCATTGAAAAGTGTTGCTGAGAAGTTTGCTACAGAAAATGGGCAGGACGGAATATTGCTTGAAATAGATATCTCAAAGGGTAGTGGTTTAGGAGCATATGTGAATAGACTTGCTGGACAATTTCAAGATGATGAGTATGAATTTTTGATAAAGCGTAATACATCACTTGAAATTTATGGCGTTGATGAGTCTGGAATAATTCCGATTTTGAAATGTAGGTGGAAGAAATGAAACAATTTGATTTCTATATCATAGGTATAGATGTGGATAAATATACAGATATTCTGATTGAGCAAAATGGAGAAGAATCAGAAATCATCCAGCTTCTTGATGTTAATTATGACAGACTTGAAAAATCACATTCTGCCTACGCAGATGTGTTGCTTGAAATTAGAAACTTTTTGCAAGAACATGGGTTTGAAAAACAGATAAAAAAGTGTGATGAAGCTTTTGTAAAAAAAATCGGTGACAGAGGAAATGTATGCCCACACGTCCCAATGTTTGAACGCTGGAAAATGGACGAAAAGACAAGATTGGTATGAGTGAAGAATTTCTTAAAAAAATGGAAGAATATAGTGATGTGCTTAATGATGATTTTCCAACAATACCGCTTCTGGATGAAGGTGAAGAGCGTTGTATGGAAATGATAGATCAGTGCATTGCAGCAAAGAAAAATGTTGTAGAAATGGGATTTTATTCTCATGACATGGATATAAAATATTAAAAGCGTACCACCCGGTGCGCTTTTCTTATACCTCAAAAACAGAAAGGAATCCGCTATGGAAAAATACAGAAAGAAGCCAGTGGTAATTGAAGCATATCAAACTGACAAAGAAATGATCATTCACACACTAGAAGGTGATCATAAAGCAAATATTGGTGATTACATTATTACCGGTGTACATGGAGAACAATACCCATGTAAGCCGGATATATTTGCTGAAACGTATGAAAAAGTAGAATAAGCATCTCAACTGAGGTGCTTTTCTTATACCCCAAATTAGAAAAGAGGTGGATTAACTATGTATACACCGTCATACGGCAGCGCATTAGAAATGCTGGAGATACAGCGAATGCTTGCACCTCCTGACTATACGATCTATGTCGGGTGGATATTATCGAAAAAGCACTACGGAAAAATTAAGAAGAGAAAGTTAAGGCGGTAACACGTCTTATTTTTATGCCCTGATCAAGGGTCAAAACTGACGGAGGGACGGACAAGAAAGAACGATTTGCCGAGGGCTGCGGCGGTTCTTAATACAAAAAGGAGGAAATTCACATGAAGCATAAACCATTTCACATCTCAATGCAATACTTTGCTGAGCCGGCTGCTGATACGGTGTCTGATACGGCGGCTGAACTGGTAGCAGAACCAGTGCAGATCGAACCTACCGCAGAGCCTGCACCGGATGCACCCGTACAGGAAAAGACCTATACAGCAGCTGAATATGATGCTTTGCAAAAGGAACTTGACACACTGCGTAAAGAGCATCTATCTCAGGAAGAACGCACTCGTATTGACCTGGCTAAACGTGAGAATGATGTTGCAAGTCGTGAGGCGGTCATTCGTGATAAGGAGAATCGCCTTCATGCTATAAACGCACTGGAACAGGCGCAGCTTGTGGGCAATGGCATCACATCTGCTGATCTTATTCCGTTTGTGATGGGGAGTACAACAGCTGACATTGACAGCAAGGTAAAGGCAATGGCTGCATTGCTTGATAAGCGTGCTCAGGTAGAGAAAGACAGTATCTATAAAGCCAATGGCAGACAACCACAGCAGGTACATAATGATGCTACAGGCGGCAGTACACAGCCAATTTTCAATACCGCAAATGTCCAGTCACAGGCAAATGCAGCCAAAATTCGAGATGCATATACAGGAGGTAAATTATGAGATATACAAGACAATCCGTAGTCACTGGTAATATGATTTTGGCAAATGATCATTATACAGCAAAGTCGTATGACTGTACCGGACTGACTGATCTGGCAACAAACGGCATTATCTCGGCTGGTACTATTATCCCAAGCAATGATTCATCTGCAAAAGGTGTTTTGCTGAGTGATGTTCGTCTTAGTGAGAATCCCAATGGAACAATTGTGACACACGGTTTTATCCGTCTGGATAAGATACCGACTGCACCATCAGAAGATGCAAAATCTGCATTGCCAATGGTGCAGTTTGTTTGATGAAAGGAGCGTTTAAACATGAATTTGACTGATATTTTTACAGCAGAAGCGATAGCTGCAAATTGGACGGCGGCTGCATCTAATCAGATACCGTACTATGGCGCGGGACTGTTTCCAGCCCGTAAGAAAGCTGGCCTTGATCTAAAGTGGATAAAAGGCAACAAGGGCTTGCCTGTATCTTTAATGCCGTCTAACTTCGATGCAAAGTCTACATTTCGTGACAGAATAGGTATTTCCATTGATGCTACAGAAATGGCATTTTTCCGTGAATCAATGCCTGTGAAAGAAAAGGACGAACAGGAGATCATGCGTGTACAGGATTCAAATGACCCGTATGCAGCGGCAGTTCTTGAACGTGTTTTCGATGATGCACAGGCACTTATCGATGGCGCAAATGTTGTACCGGAACGTATGATAATGCAGCTGCTTGCACCGATCGGGGGTAATATGGGCATTGAAATCAACGCTAATGATACAAATTACACGTATAATTATGACCCGGATGGCAGCTGGAAGAAAAACCACTATTTGAAAATTATTACAGATGCTGACAAGTGGACATCATCTTCTACCTGTGATCCTATAAACGTTCTGGAAGAAGCTATGGATGCACAGGAAGCTATATCCGGTAATCGCCCTGAGATTTTGCTGATGAGTAAGAATACATTCAAGCTTATGAAAGACTCCATTCGTATTCATGATGGTATTTTGGCTCAGAATCTTACTGCTACTGTAAATTATACAACCGCTCGTGTTAAGTCTTACATTGAAGAAGAGCTTGGTGCTACAATTGTGATCTACAATAAGCAGTATAAGAAAGAGGACGGCAAGGCAGCAAAGTTTTATCCTGATAATATTGTCATGATGCTGCCGTCTGGAGCACTGGGTTCTACTTGGTACGGCACAACACCTGAAGAACGTACTCTAATGTCAAGCAGCGAGGCTGATGTTTCCATTGTTAACACTGGTGTTGCAGTTACTGTCAAGGTGACATCTGACCCGGTAAATACAAAGACAACGGTATCTGAAATTGTTCTGCCGTCGTTTGAGAGAATGGAAGAATGCTATGCACTGGAGGTGGCGTAAATGGTTTATGATCATGCTGTAATAGCATACGGCAAATATTATCCTGCCGGTGCAGAATTGCTGGAAGAAAATCAAATTGTGAACATACCCACTGATGATATATCTGTTGAGGATATTCCGTCTGAAGTATTAGAGGAAAAGCCTAAACGCACACGTAAAACTGTGCAGGAGAAAACCGAATGTTAACCATCGAACAAATCTTACAGGCTGGTATTTTCCCACAGGCTGATTTGCAGGATTGCTTGTGGGTTGAATCCGGTTTAGGCTGGCTTAGAGTTCATACAACGTTGCCGATAGACAAGTTTTCCCTTGAACAATTACCAGCTGGCGCTAAACTGTTTTTGCAGAAATATGGGGACGTGATGGAGCGTGGCGGTGTGCAGTCGGAAAGTATCGAGGGATTATCCCAAAGCTTTACAGATGACAGCACCGAATCAATGCTCATACAGCTCGCACAAAATCTGCTTCCGGAATACTTTTCCGGTTTTCGATTTGTTCCAAAGGTGCAGCAGTGGGATTATAGAAAAGAAGGAGACTGCTATTATGGTTAAGAAAAATCGTTTGAATCCGGTTCGCCCTACAGAACCTATTCTTCCAAAACAGGCAGAGGAAAATCCAAAATCAAAGGAGAAATTCAGAAATGGGCGTAAGTTACACCACAAAAAAGAATCTGATTCCGCAAATGATGAAGAAAGCACAAGCGATTAACGGAAAGAAAGTTGAAGTTGGCGTATTTGACGGAGATCATGCATGGCTTGCTGGTATTCATGAGTATGGGTGTACGATTACTCCGAAAAATGGTAAGTATCTTACTGTTCCACTTACAGCAGCAGCGGCTTCAAATAAAGCAAGAAATTTTGTTGGCACTTTTGTTTATACGTCAAAAAGTGGAAACAAATTTATAGCATGGGAAAGAGGCGGGAAGCTTGAGCTTTTATTCTGGCTGACAGATTCCGTTACAATTCCGGAACGTTCATTTCTACGTTCTGGATTTGATGCTTGTCATGAAAAGGTGATTGGAAATTTTGAAAAGGTTCTGCCAAATTATCTGATATCCCGCCAGCATGTAGAAACAGTTTTGAAAATGTGCGGTAAGCAGCTTGCATCTCAAATCAAGAAGTATGCCCGTGACTTAAAGGAACCGCCTAAAAATAAGATCACATCTGCTTCTTATGGCGGCAAAAAGAACAATCCACTTATAAAAACCGGCGAAATGATTCAGAGCATTACCTATAGAATCGAGGATGAATAATGAAAAGACCATATTTTCACCTAAAACGCCTTGTGAGAAAATATAGTCGCCCTATTAAGCTCCATGTACAGCAGAATGGATATTATGAAGACGGCATTTATCATAAGGGTGATACTGATATACTTGATGCCTATGGTGCTTGTATCGCAATGAAACGCCCGTCAATGAACGACAGCGGCGGCAATTATGCAAAAGAGGATAAACACCTATATATGCTTTCTCCTATTCCTCACGCACTGGAAAATGTCAAAGTGGAATGCGATGGTCAGATGTATACAGTTACAACGAATAGGGACCACGGCAATGAAGTATTCACAGGAGTATATGCCTATTATCTGACATGGGTAAGTAAATTTGATCATTCAAAGGAAACTGAGGTGATGAAATGTTAGCTATTTCGGATATTGAATCAAAGATAGTTACGGCACTTGAAAATTATATAGATTGCCCGGTAATTCTATCTAACCAGACTGCACCATCACCGCCGTATCCGTATATTTCATACACTATCACAACACCGGTGCATCATGTAGACGGTACATATTGCATGAAAGATGGTGTGTATTATCAGTCTATGCTACAGACATGGAGCTTTACGTCACATTCTGATGACAGTAGGGCTTGTCAACGTTTAGGAATGAGGATATATGACTTTTTTACACGTTCCGGGCGTGGGATTTTAAATAAAATAGGTACTGCGGTAAGTTCTAAAACAGATCTCATGAATCGTGATAACTATCTCACCATTCAATATGAATACCGCTGCGGAATGGACGTCACATTCCGTCTGATGCATCAACTTGATGTGGCTGAGGGGGCAATTGAACAAGAAATCATGCGTGTTAGCATGAATCGGAAAGGAAGTAGTAAATAAAATGGCATTATCTGATGTGACCGTTAAGGTCAATTTAGTAACAAGTATGGGTACCGAGCCTGTATGGTTTCCGCTATTTTTCTGTGCCAATACATCTGACCCGAAGATGTCAAAGGTAATTGAATATACAGAATGTACCAGCCTACAGCAGCTTGCTGAGATAATCAGCGGCATATTAGAAGGAGATAATTCAGCTGATAGAAAGAAAAAGCTTTCAGAAGCTGTGTCAACATCTTTGTATAAGAATGTAGAGCATATGTATATGCAGCCATCACACCCAAGTCGTTTTGCAGTGGCAAGTATCGGTTCTAAAAGCTCAATTTCTGATGTAAAAGCTGCACTTGAACCATATCTTGATCGCAGTTGGAGACAGCTTGTAATGGTGGGCGGATTCTCTGATACTCTGTATATGGCGCTGGCAGAATATATTGAAAATCTGGAGCAGAGAAAGCTGTTATTTTTTGAATCAGGAAGTTCATCAATAAAACCTGTAACAGATTCCGAAACATCAAAAGAACATTCGCTTACTGATTATAAAAGGACGATAGCTGTATATCACCCGATGTGTGGTGCCAATTATCCGGTCGCATCTGTAATAGGTGCAGTGTCAGGAAGAATCCCTGGGTCTATCAATTATCGTAATATGATCATAGAGGGCGTGCCTCCTGTTGCGTTAACTGAAGAAGAGTTGGAAGCATTGCATAATAAAGGCTTTATGACTCTTGTAGAACGTGCAGGAGATGTAGTAACATCACAGGGAAAGTCTGCATCCGGTGAGAGATATATTGATACTATTGATATTGAAGATTACGTAGTACAGCAGCTTGTATATGTAAGTCAGAAGGCTCTTAATGTAAATGATGTAGTTCCGTACAACAGTGACGGAATTTCTATTCTGGAAAATGCTGCTGTCAGTGTTATGCTGGATTGCTGCAACAAGGGCATGATAGCAAGAACTGACACAAATACATATATCTACGATGTGAATTATCCTGATATGCCTTTTGTTTCAGATGAAGATATCAAGAGCCGAACATATAAGCTTGGAACAGTATCGTTCACAGTGCAGGGTTCGGTTGATAGAGAAGAAATCACAGTAAATATGACGCTTTAAGTAGAAAGGAGTGCGGTAAATGTCAGATAATATTGGAGCAGTAACAGTCTTTGATCCGTCTAAGACAACTATAACAATAGACGACAGATATATTACAGGCTTTGGAAGTGCAGCTATTTCATTTTCATACAGTCAGGATGCTGTTAGCGCAGAAGCAGGACTAGACGGAGCAACAGTATTTACTGTAAATAATGCAAAGCTTGGTACCTGTACATTACCTGTTAAGATTTCCAGTCCACAGTTTGAATATTTGATGGAGCTTGCAAGAAACCATACAATGTTTAAGCTTTGGTGTACTGATAAGTCAAGCGGCAGACGTGCAGGCGGTAATTATGCAATGTTTACCCGTGTGCCGGACTATACAGCAGATGCAAGTGATGTAAGCTTCAGCATGACGATTGCTGATCTGGATATAGGTACCTGCTGAAAATAAAAAAGAACCTTGACAGGTCCAGAAAAATCGGGTATAATATAATTAAAGAGAGCATACCGATAGGCGGTCGCTCCCACATGAGTAGTTAAAGAATAACC
>ERZ791837.2546-NODE-2546-length-10049-cov-3.905243_pt1 | contig 10049 bp, 5 predicted proteins | sample MGYA00510292_ERZ791837 | MGnify/ENA primary metagenome ERZ791837 (study PRJEB30046, sample SAMN00715259) | human gut metagenome | study: EMG produced TPA metagenomics assembly of the A metagenome-wide association study of gut microbiota in type 2...
GGTTTTCCAAACGGAAAACCGGGGCGTTTTGCCTGCTCTGCGGTGCACTGGCGCGGGAGCGCCCAACGGCTTCCCCTCCGGGGAAGCTGGCTGCGGAGCGAAGCGGAGCAGACTGATGAGGGTGAGCAGCACTTGCACTTTATTTTGCAGTTTCTCAAAATCGCAGCTGCTCCCCAGCCCTCATCCGGCCCTTCGGGCCGCCTTCCCCGGCGGGGAAGGCTTTGGTTTGTACGATCTTTGTACGGCTGTTACAGCTTTTCCAGCACTGCGGCCGGGACGGGGCAGTCGTCTGTGGTCAGGCCGGTCTGGAAGTCGAACTGGGCCGAGATCGACACCTGCGTGTCGACGACACCGACCTGTACGCTGCCGCCGGTCGTGACGCGCAGAGCTGTGATCGCGCCGTCCTGCACGTCCAGCTCCAGCGTGCCGGGCAGGTACTGCACGTCCAGCTTCTCCGCCTCCGGCGCGATGGCGCAGGCGGCCTGCTTTGTCTGCTCGGCGCTGAGGCTGAGCGTATAGTGCCAGCCGGTCTCCGTCTGCTCGCTTGCGGCGCTGTCCTCCAGACAGGCGCGGTAGGCCAGATCGATCAGATCCGCGCACTTGACCAGCGCCTGCTCACTCACGGTGGGAGAACCGTCCTTTGAAAGGACCGTTTCGCCGGAGAAATACAGCTCCAGCGCGCCCGTGCGGATGCAGCTGACGGTCTTGCCGTCCTTTACAGTCCGGGTGTAATCCAGCGACGTATCGAAGATCACGGGGCCGCAGTTGGCGCTGAGCCGGACGCGGGCGGCAAGCGGGTCGCGCCTGCCAAGCTCGGAGGCGGCAGACAGCACGCGCAGCAGATCCTCCGTCAGCTCCAGCTTGCCCTGATAGCCGCCGTTCGTGATCGCATCCGTGACCGCCGTGGGGACGGTGTGCGCCGTCTGCGCGTCCTGCTGGACGGTAAGCTCGGCCCAGACGGTCATCGGCTGTGTCTGGCCGCTGTTGTCTTCCGCTTCACAGCTGCCGGAGGCTTCGATGGAGCGGATCTCCCCGTCTTCAACGTGCATACACAGGTCGATGCTCTCGACGGCGCTGAGCGAATCCGCAATCGTCGGCGTCAGCAGCGAAAGCGCCTGCTCCGCATCCTTACCGTAGGCGGTCACGGAATAGACCTCCCCGCCAGCCTCGCGGGCATGGGTCACGTCGGTCGCGTTGTAGAGCGTCAGCAGATGCTCGCCGAGCGTGGAATAGTCCGGGAACAGGCCGCTCGTGCGGTACGCACTGCCGTTTTCCAGATAGATTGCGCCGTCATAATAATACAGCTGCACGCCGTTGTCCTCGATGCAGAGGATGGTGTTCCCACCGGCCTGCGTGCGGAACAGGCGCACGTCCGTTCGCAGCGTCTCGTCGCCAAGCTCCATCTGCACGGACGCGGTCATGTCCAGTTCCTTTCTGCCGGAGAGGTTTTTCAGCAGCAGAAGCGCGTCCACGCTGCTCTTGAGACTGGCCCGGTAGATGAGGATCCCGGCGGCGATCAAAATCACGGCCACAAGCGCGATGATCCACCAGACGCGGCGCTTTTTCTTCTTTTTCTGCAGCTGCTCCGGTGAGACGGGCGCTTCCTGCGCGTCCGGGTCGATGACGCCGATGACGGCGTCGTTGGCGTTCTGCTCGTCCTGCATGGCCTTGCGCAGCGCCTGCATCTGGCGGCGGCGCTTTTTGCCGGTCTTATGGATCAGATGAATGATCAGCAGCACCAGCAGAGCCGCAAGCCCGGCCAGCACGATCCACACCCACCAGACGGGGAACGTGGACAGCGCCGCAAGCTGCACGGTCTGGCCGGAGGCCTCGAAGGACAGATAGCTGCCGATCTCGGTCGTGGGCACCTTCTGCCAGACGCCGTTTTCGTTTTCCAGATAGATATCCAGCTTGCCGGACTGCCCATCGGGCGCGCGGAAGCGGATGGTGTGCGTGTCCGCGCCGTCGTCCGGCAGGCGGAGCTGCCACTGCTCGACGACGGAGCGCGCCACGTGCGCGGCGGGCGCATGGCCGTCTGCGATATTCTCGCAGTATTTCCGGATGGCCTCCGGGATGCTGGCAGAGATCTCGCCGAAAGCGGCAGGCGTGATGGCCTGCGGCTGCGCCTGCAGGCGGTCGGCGCTCGTATACGCGCCCTCGGCCAGGAAGACGGGCCTGCCGTCGGCACGCTGCACATCGCTCGGGAGCGCGTCGATGCTGGCGTGGTACTGCGCGGTCACGGTGGTGTCAAACTGAATATTTTCAAGCGTCTGCACGTCCCACTCGCCGTACTGTCCGTCGACGGCGGGGATGTCCGGGTACACGCTGTCCGGCAGGGACTCGCCGTAATTTACTTCTACGGTCTTGAGCACCTCCTCGCCCGCGACGAACTGCACAGTGAAGGTGCGGAACGCATCGGGAAGGTCTTCGTTTTCCAGCAGCGTTTCATACGCGACCGGCTCCGCCTGTCCGGCAGCGCTTGCGCCGTCAAGCCCGGCCAGCGTGTCGGAGACGAAGAGATTATCCGCGAACGCACCTGCGCTGCTGCCGCTGATCGCGCCCGCATACTGGGAATACCCGGTGATGGACACGAGCGACACGCAGCCGGAGACAGTGCTGCCGCTGCCGGTCACGCTGTCCGTCACACCCGTGCCGGTGATGCCGCCGACATAACGTCCGCCGGAAAGCGCACACTTGGCCCAGCAGTTTTCAATCGCCGCGCTGCAAATGCCCGCGACGCCGCCGGCATAATCGCCGCTCTGGCTCTCCACGCTGCCGTAGGCCTCGCAGCCGTCGATCAGGCCGAGATCCATCCGGCCGCAGATCGCCGCCGCGCAGTCCTTCTTGGCTGTGACTGCGCCCGTGGAGACGCAGCGCTGCAAAACGGCGCGCAGCTCATACTGCTTGCGCTCGGTCGTGGACAGGCTCTGGCTGACGTCGCTTTCCGGGTCAGCGCCAGCCTCCATGCCCATCGTGCCCGCGATGCCGCCGACGTTGCGGTCGGCCTGCACCGCGCCGGTATTTTCGCAGCCGCGCAGAGCGCCCATGGTGATGCTGTCGGGATCTGTCTGCGAGCCGTCGGTCACAAGGTCGCGGTTTTCCAGACTGTCCATGGCGTCAAAGACGGTCGTACTGATCTCGTCCAACTTGTCGCTGACGGCCTGCACGTCTTTTTGCAGCGTCTCGGACAGATTCGCCGCCTGTGAGCCGATGGCGCGCATCTGCGCGCCCATGCCGCTCAGCGCACCTGCCAGCTCCGGCATGGAGGCATCCGCGTTCATCTGCAGCGACGCGCTGAGCGCGCCGGAGCCGTCCGTGCCGCCGGAGATTGAGAGATCGGACGGGTCGATGTATCCGCCCGCACCGATGCCGATCCCGCCTGTGCCGATGCCAATGCCTGCGCCAATGCCTGCCGACGCGTCCCCGACGGTGAGGTCTGCCCCGCCGCTCACACCGCCATTTGCCAGCGCACCCGCATCGATAGTTGCGGTCGCGCGGAGATTATTGGCTGCATTCGAGGCGCTGTCGAGATACGTTCCCATTCCGGCCAGCTGGGAGCCGAGGTCACTTGCCGCACCGCCCGCGTCGGCGGTCGCCTGATCGGTGAGCGTTTTCAATTCCTTCAACTGGTTCTGCAGTTGCTGCTTTGTGCTCTCGGAGACAGTCACAGCGACATACGGCTCGACCTGACCGGCGATGCCGCCGACGTCCTTGCGGCCGTAGATCGTGCCGGAATTTGTATTGTTGAGCAGATACCCGCTCGTCACGCCCGCAATGCCGCCGACGTTGTAGCCGACGTGCTCATAGCCGACCGTGCCGGTATTTTCGCAGACTGCGATCAGGCCAGTATTCCGGCCCGCAATGCCGCCTGTGGCGGTCGTGGTGAGGAAGGTCTGCGTGGTGGCAAGATTGGCAAGATCAAGCGTGGTGTCGATCTGAATGTCGCTGAGGCTCAGCGCAGAGTCGATGTTGTCAATATTGACGCTGCCTGTATTCGTGCAGTGCCGGATGGTGCCCGCATTCTGGCCCGCGATGCCGCCGGTGGCGGTCGTGCCCTGCACCTTGCCCTCGAACGAGCAGCTGACGATCTGCCCGGAGGCCTGATTGCGGCCCACGATGCCGCCGATCTGCGTGTCGCCCTGCACCATGCCGGTGAACGTGCAGCAGACGATCTTGCCGTAGTTCTCGCCCGCGATGCCGCCGCAGGCGATCTTATCGCCGCCCGCAGCCACGGAGCCCGCGACATTCAGATTTGCCACGCGTCCGCCGGGCAGGATCGTGCCGAACAGCCCGGCGGGGCTGGCATTTTCCGTGAGATTGAAATCGGAGATGGTATGTCTGCGTCCTTCAAACGTGCCGCCGAAGGAGACTGCAGGCGTAAAGTCCACGCCGGAGAGCGAAATATCCGCGCGCAGGATGAAGGTTTTTCCCTGCGACCAGGTATCGAGCGAACAGCTTTTCGCGAACGCGGCAAACTCTTCAGCAGAGTCCAGATAGACGGTCTGCATACTGCCGGATGCCGCGGCTGCCGGGAGAACGGTCAGGCAAAGCGCCAGCACCAGCAGCACCGCACCCACGCGGGCCCAAAGCGTTCTGTTATTCATGCGCGTCATCCTCCTTTTCCGTCTGCGCCTGCGGCGCGTCCGCGGTTTCCGGCTCTGCCGTGCCGGAGAGCAGGCTGATATTGACGTCCCCCTCCACGACCGCGTGTACAATGCCGCTGATCTGGCCGTGAATTTCTCCGCGCACCATACCATCGATGCGCACGCGTCCCGCAGACTGATGCGAAGAGACAGCAGAGGGCATATCGAACGCAGTCTTATCAATGACCTTCTCACCCAGAAGCAGAATCTGCGGCAGAATGAACATGACGATGAAGATCGTGATAATCGTGCCGCGTCCAAGGCTGTCGCCGATACCGGCGATAGCGGCGTTGGAGGTCATCTGTCCAATGAGGATACCGGCGATGGCCATCATAAGGCCCGAGGTGATGATCGTCGGGAAGGACAGGTTCATCGTTTCGATGATCGCGTCCCTTTTGGGCATTTTGTCCTTGAACTCCATGAAGCGGCTGGTCGTGACGATGGCGTAGTCGATGTTCGCGCCCATCTGAATGGACGAGACGACCAGATAGCTCAGGAAGAACAGGGGGCTGTTCGTGATGGTCGGGATGCCGTAGTTGATCCAGATGCTGCCCTGAATGACCACGATCAGCAGCACCGGGATACCGGCTGATTTGAACGTGAACAGCAGCACAACCAGAACGATCAGGATAGACAGCACCGACACGACGACGTTGTCGCGCGAGAACGAGGTCTTGAAGTCCTGCTCGGACGAGGAATCGCCCACGACGTATACCTCGCCGTCCGGATAGTATTTGTGCGCGACGACGCGCATCTGGTCGAGGAAGTCATACGTCTCGTCGCCGCCCACGGGCAGGTTCAGATAGACGAGCATACGGGTATAATCGTCGGACTGCAGCTGCTTGCGGGCGTTGGTGATCTGCGAATAGGCGCTTTCCAGCGTCTCGGTCATATCGGCGTCGAGCGTGACGTAGCCGTCCTGCATTTCACCGTAGAGGAAGGTGAACATATCGATGAGCGGCACGGAGTAATTGGGAAGACCGCCGATGATCTTGCCGTAATTGCCGCCGTCGGCAGCGTAGGCCGCATAAAGCAGTTCCGCGACCTCATAGTCGAGGTCGGTCAGCTCGGAAAACTGCCGCGGCGTCAGTGCGTCGGTCAGCATATAGCCGCCCATGGCCTCCACATTGGAAAGGCCCAGCGTGGAATCGACCTCGTCGTATGTCCCAAGCTCATCCAGCAGCTTCTTTTCCGCCGCGTAATCCCCTGCCGGGACCACAACGGCAACCATATTCGTCGAGCCGAACGTCTCGTCCATCAGATCGTCCGCGATCTGCTGCTCCGAGCGCTTGGTCGTCTCCAGATAGCTGAAGCCGTAGACATACGGGCAGTTATTCGCAAGGAGCATGGCGACGATGATGACCGCCAGAAAAATCGGCGGAATGATCTTCTTTGTCGCATAGGCAAACCTGCCGACGAACGGAATTTTGGGAACGAAATTCTTGTGCCGCGTTGCGTCAATTTTTTTGCCGAAGAGCACCAGAAGGCCCGGCATGAGAAAGAACACCGCGAACAGCGAGAAGAAAATGGACTTGATCAGGCAGATGCCAAGGTCAAAGCCCAGACGGAACTCCATAAAGAGCATCGCGACCAGGCCGCCGATCGTCGTCAGGCTGCTGCCGCAGATCTCCGGCACAGCCTTGCTCAGAGCGACAATGACGGCCTCGCGGGTGGGAAGCTTTTCGTGCTCTTCTTTATAGCGGTTGCAGAAAATGATCGCGTAATCCACAGACAGGGCCAATTGCAGCACGATGGTAACGGAGTTTGACACGAACGAGATCGTGCCGAGCAGGAAATTCGTGCCCATGTTCAAAAGCGCCGCTGCAATGAACGTAATGAGCAGCACCGGCACCTCCGCATAGGTCTGCGAGGTCAGGATCAGCACGGACACGACGACGATTGCCACGATGATGACGATCACGCCGATCTCCTGCGCCAGCGTCTTGGACGCGGTATCGCCGAAGGTCGCCGAGACGTAGATGTCATAGCCGGAAAGCTCATCCTCGACCCGGTTCATGACCGTCTCGCACATCTCGTCCGTCTCGGAATAGTCGAAGGTAATGTTGTAGAGCGCGGAGGCGTTGGTATAGTGCTCCTTCGTGTCGTCAAACGTAACGCTCTGCACGCCGTCGACCGCTTCAAGCCGCTCGGATACGGCCTGCGCCTCGTCATAGGTCACGTTGACAAGCATGACCTTTGCCGTGCCGAAGGTGATGAATTCATCCTCCATCAGATGCAGGCCCCTGTATGTCTCCGAATCCTTCGGCAGATACGCCGAAAGCTGGTTCTCCACCTGCACCCAGTTCCGTGAAAACACGGAAAACACCAGCCCGATGGCGACGATCAGAAAAATCAGATTCCGCTTGTCAACAATAAAGCTGGCAAGCTTATACATGAAGCCCTCTTCGTTGTTTTTCGGTTCCCGACTCATGATTCACACTCCCGTATTTGGATTCTCCTGAAAATTTAATCCAGTTTAGCACAAAACAGCCGGATCTGGCAATAGGCAAGCAGGAAAAGATGTGTAAAAACCGCACGCACCGGAGCCGCGCAAAAATCCCCCGGCGGCTGCCGGGGGAATCGCTTCTTTTATTTTGCCGTGCCGAGATACGCGGCCTTGACCTCCTCGTTGGCGGCCAGCTCTTCGCCGGGGCCCTGCATGAGGATGGAGCCGGTCTGCATGACGTAGGCCCAGTCCGCGATTTTGAGCGCCATGTTCGCGTTCTGCTCGATGAGAAGCACCGTGATGCCCTGGCGGTTGATCTCGCGGATGATCTCGAAAATGCCCCGGACGACGATGGGTGCAAGGCCCAGAGACGGCTCGTCCATCATGATGAGCTTCGGTTTTGCCATGAGCGCGCGGCCTACGGCCAGCATCTGCTGCTCGCCGCCCGAGAGCGTCCCGGCCTGCTGCCACGCACGCTCCTTCAAACGCGGGAAGAGGTCGTAGACCCGGGCCAGATCGTCCGCCAGCGGGTCCTTGCGCAGGTATGCGCCGATGCGCAGATTTTCTGCAACAGTCAGGTTCTCGAACACGCGGCGGCCCTCCGGCACGAGCGTAACGCCGCTCGAAACGATCTGGTCGGTCGATTTTCCGACCAGATTCGCGTCGTTCAGGAGAATTTCACCCGATTTCGGCCTGACCAGTCCGGCGACTGCCTTCAGCGTGGTCGATTTGCCCGCGCCGTTCGAGCCGATGAGGGTGACGATCTTGCCCTCCTCGACCTTCAGGTCGATGCCCTTGACGGCCTCAATGCCGCCGTAGGAGACGACCAGATTCTTGATTTCCAGAATATTACGCATCCTCGTCCACCCCCAGATACGCGTCAATGACGCGCGGATCGTTTTGGATCTCCGCCGGAACGCCCGCCGCGATCTGCTTGCCGAAGTCGATGACATAGATGCGGTCGGAGATGTCCATGACAAGATTCATGTGATGCTCGATGAGGAAGATGGTCAGGCCGAACCGGTCGCGGATGCTGCGGATGAAAGCGGTCAGTTCAAGCGTCTCCTGCGGGTTCATGCCAGCCGCAGGCTCGTCGAGCAGCAGCAGCTTCGGACTGGTCGCCAACGCGCGGGCAATTTCAAGCCTGCGCTGCTTGCCATACGGCAGAGCCGTCGCCAGCTCGTCCTTTACATCGTCAAGGCCGACGATTTTCAGCAGCTCCAGCGCCTTTTCGCGCTGCGCAGCCTCCTCCTTATGGTTGGCGCGGAACGTGGCGGAAAAAACATTGGACGTGCGGCGCACGTGCATGGCCGTCAGGACGTTTTCAAAAACGGTCATAGACTTGAACAGACGAATGTTCTGGAACGTGCGCGCGATGCCGCGCTTTGTGATCTTGTCGGGCGTGTAGGAGACGGTCGGCAGGGACAGATAACGCTCCGACTCCGCTCCCGCATAGCTCTTTTTCATCTTGCCGCGCGGATGGTTGCAGACGATGGGTTCGCCCATGAAGTCCACACGGCCATTGGTCGGCTCGTAAACGCCGGTGATGCAGTTGAAGGCCGTGGTCTTGCCGGCGCCGTTCGGGCCGATCAGAGCGACGATCTCGCCGGGATAGATATCCATGGACAGGTCGTTGACGGCGACGACGCCGCCAAACTGCATCGTGATATGCTCCACATGAAGGACGGGTGTGCTCATGCCTGTTTTCCTCCCTTCGCGGATTCTTTCCGCAGCCTGTCGGCAAGCCCGGCCAGCGAAAGCTCACGGGTGCCCATGATGCCCTTGCGGAAGAAGAGCACCACGATCATGATGATGACCGAGAACACGACCATCCGGAAGCCCGTGCGCAGCAGCGGGACCTTGAACGCGCCGATATACGTCTCGTTGTCCAAAAACCGCAGCCACCACTCCGAGCACGCGATGAACAGGAACGAGCCGATGCAGCTGCCGGAGATGGAGCCGATGCCGCCGATGACGACGATGAGCAAAATCTCATACGTCATGGCGGATTTGAATGTATTGGCCTGCACCGTGGTCTGATACATGGCCAGCAGCGCGCCGGATATCCCGGCAAAGAACGAGGAAATGGTAAACGCCATGCGTTTATGGTGGGCAAGGTTGATGCCCATGGCCTCGGCGGCGATCTCATCGTCGCGGATGGCCTTGAACGCGCGGCCATAGGTCGAGTTGATAAGCAGCACGACGACGGCGATGCAGATGCCGACGATCACAAACGGCATGAACGTATCCGTAAAATACGGGAAGCCGCGCAGGAGCTGCGAGCCGTTGGTGACAGGCGCGAACGCCTCCAGCTGGACAAGAGCGCGGATAATTTCGGCAAAGCCGAGCGTCGCGATGGCCAGATAGTCGGACTTCAGACGAAGCACCGGCAGACCAATCAGGTACGCAACGAGCGCCGCAATGAGGCCGCCGATCATGAGCGCCACGATCATACCGACCACGGAGCCCACGTTCTGCCCCAGAATACCGGAGAAAACTTCGGGAAGCGAGAACTTCACAATGCCGCCGTTAAAATACTGGTACACGCCTGCGCGCTTGTCGACGGGGATGCTCAGAACGGCATAGGCGTATGCGCCAAGGAGCATGAAGCCCGCCTGGCCGAGGGAAAACAGACCCGTAAAGCCGTTGAGCAGGTTCATGGAGACTGCCACGAGCGAATACACGGCCGCTTTTTTGATGACTTTGATCGCAATATGGTAGCTCGGAAGCTTTGCGTCGAGATAGAACGCGACGGCTAAGACGACGAGCAGGATCACCGCAATGATGATGGATTCGCGCTTGTTGTTCTTTTTCATATCCGGCACCTCCTCAGACCTTGTCGGTGGCTTTCTCACCGAACAGACCTGTCGGCTTGACGCACAGAACGACGATCAGGATCACGAACGTGAACGCGTCGGAGAACGTGGAGTAGCCGATGCCCTTGATGAGCTCTTCGCACA
>ERZ791837.2548-NODE-2548-length-10047-cov-2.879804_pt1 | contig 10047 bp, 10 predicted proteins | sample MGYA00510292_ERZ791837 | MGnify/ENA primary metagenome ERZ791837 (study PRJEB30046, sample SAMN00715259) | human gut metagenome | study: EMG produced TPA metagenomics assembly of the A metagenome-wide association study of gut microbiota in type 2...
ACGATAGTGAGCATATCTCCTCCGTGTATCCTTGGGTCTTTAAGGTCTCTCATTTTGCCCGATATTATTCTTCTTATATCTTCGGACATACGTCCTGCTCTGTAACCTGCCATAATATCTTTATCTCCTGCTTAAATATGCTCTTACGGGGCGGCAGCTCCGCCCCGTGCGAGTATTTATCAATCTCTGTATTCTTCCATATAGAACGCCTCGAAAATGTCGCCCTCCTTGATATCGGTGAACTTTTCAAGAGTGATGCCGCACTCAAAGCCTGCGGCAACTTCCTTGGCGTCGTCCTTAAATCTCTTAAGGCTTGACATCTTATCCTCGGCGATAACGATACCGTCTCTTACGACTCTTATCTCGTTATTTCTGCCTACCTTACCGTCAAGGACGTAAGAACCTGCTACAGTACCAACATTGGATATCTTGTAGACCTGTCTTACTTCAATACGAGCTGTTTCCACCTCTCTGTACTTAGGAGCGAGCATACCCTTCATAGCGTCTGTTATTTCTTCTATTGCATCATAGATTATTCTGTAAAGTCTGATATCAACGCCGCTCTGCTCTGCATTCTGCTTTGCAACAGGGTCAGGACGAACGTTAAATCCAACGATGATAGCGTTTGAAGCGTTTGCGAGCATAACGTCGCTTTCAGATACAGCGCCTACGCCGCCGTGGATGACCTTAACTCTGACCTCGTCATTTGAAAGCTTTTCAAGTGATTGCTTAACGGCTTCAACTGAGCCTTGAACGTCAGCCTTGACGATGATAGGAAGCTCTTTCATTTCTCCCTCAGCTATCTGGCTGAACAGGTTGTCGAGAGTTACCTTCTGATGCTGCTGGAACAGTTCTTCCTTAGCTTCATGCTTTCTCTGCTCAACAAGCTCTCTTGCAAGCTTTTCGTCTGCAACTGCGTTGAAAACGTCGCCTGCACTTGGAACTTCGCCCAGACCTGTTATCTCAACAGGTGTTGACGGGCCGGCTTCCTTAATGCTTCTGCCCTTATCGTTTGTCATCGTTCTGATACGTCCGACAGAAGTGCCTGCGATTATAACGTCGCCTGACTTCAAAGTACCATTCTGAACGAGAAGTGTAGCAACAGGGCCTTTACCCTTATCAAGTCTGGCCTCGACAACAGTACCTCTTGCAAGTCTGTCAGGGTTAGCTTTAAGCTCCTTGACCTCTGCAACGAGGAGAATGTTTTCAAGAAGCTCGTCGATACCCATACCGGTCTTTGCAGAAACAGGAACTGCGATAACATCGCCGCCCCATTCCTCAACGACGAGGGACTGCTCTGTGAGCTGCTGCTTAACTCTGTCAGGGTCTGCGCCTTCTTTATCCATTTTATTGATAGCAACGATTATTGAAACGCCCGCTGCCTTTGCGTGGTTGATAGACTCGATAGTCTGCGGCATGATACCGTCATCAGCGGCAACAACGAGGATAGCGATATCTGTAACGTTCGCACCTCTTGCTCTCATGGCTGTGAAAGCTTCATGACCCGGAGTATCCAGGAACGTTATCTTCTTGCCCTGATACTCTACCTGATAAGCACCGATATGCTGTGTGATACCGCCTGCCTCAGTGTCAGTAACGTGAGCGTTTCTTATTCTGTCGAGGATAGATGTCTTACCGTGGTCAACGTGACCCATAACTACAACGACAGGGCATCTTTCCTGCAGGCTCTCCTCCGGATCTTCGTCAGTTTCGATAAGTCTTTCCTCTATTGTGACGTGTACTTCCTTTTCAACCTTTGCGCCAAGCTCTTCTGCAACAAGTGCTGCGGTATCAAAGTCGACCACCTCATTGATAGAAGCCATTACGCCAAGACCCATGAGTTTTTTGATGACCTCGGTAGCTGTTACTTTAAGTCTGCTTGCAAGCTCTGAAACAACGATCTCGTCAGGTATCATGACCTTGAGCTGCTGCTTTCTTGCTCTTTCAAGCTCCAGTCTGCGGAGCTTTTCGCTCTCAGTTTCCTTCTTATGTGAGAACTGCTGTTTCTTTCTCTGCTGAGATTTCTGAGTGAGCTTCTGCTTCTTTGTAAAGTTATCCTTGCTCTTGTTCTGCTTTGAGTTTGCAAGGTTATCATACTTCTCGTTATACTTATCAAGCTCTATATAGCTTCCTCTTGTGTCGATAGTTCTCTGTGTGCCGAACGAATCGTTATCCTCAGAGATAGTATATCCGCCTGAAGCTTCTTTCTTATCAGAAAAACCGCCAAGCTGCTGACGAACGCCATGCTCTTTCTTCTTTGCTGGCTTCTGTGGAGCTGGCTGCTTTTTCTTCTGTTCAGGTGCAGGCTGTTTTGTTTCGGCCTTGACCTCCGGCTTCTTTTCCACCTTTGGCTCTGCCTTAGGCTCAGGCTTTGCTTCCGCCTTTGGAGCCGGCTTAGGCTCAGGCTTTGCTTCTGCCTTTGGAGCCGGCTTAGGCTCAGGCTTCTTTTCAGCCTTTTTCTCCTTTTTCTCAGCCTTTACAGGCTTCTTATCTGCCTTCTTTTCTTCCTTGGCAGGCTTTACGTTATTTGCATAGAAAGCATCAAAGCTGTCCACCTGATTGTTCTGTGTATAATACTCCAGAACATAAGAGATCTCCTCAGGGGTAAGCACTGACTGTGTTTTCTTTGGCTCTCCGCCGAGCTTGCCAAGACACTCGATAAGGTCGTTATTTGTAACTTTCAGATCCTTAGCCATATCGCTAAGCTTATATTTAGTTGTTTTCATACTCATAGGCTATAAAATACCTCCTCAATAAATGCTAAATGCTATAAAACTCATTTTCGTCTATAGGGATCTCCTCAAGCCCTTTGGCGCAAGCCTTTGCGAAGCCTCCTTCGCAAATAGCGATAACGCCTGTTCTTTTGCCAAGGCCAAAATGGATATCGTCCATTGTCATGCCAAGACTGTAAAGCTTTATCCCGTTTTTGTAGCAGTTGAACTTTATCTCTTTAAGAGATTTAGGTGAAAAATCCGTTGCCGCAAACACTGCGCAGGCTTTGCCTGTATTGCAGGCATCCTTCACCATATCCATACCCATTACAAGCTTTCCTGCTTTTCTGCACATTGTAACAAGCCCTATTTTATTATTCATTTTCCCTAAGCTCGCCCTCCATGCTGTTATATATATCCTCGCTTATCATGCAGGAAAAGCTTCTTTCAAACTTTCTTGCTTTTCTTGCTTTTTCAAAGCATTCGACGCTTTTGCATATATAAGCGCCTCTGCCTGATTTTTTGCCTGTGAGGTCAAGGGAGATATCCCCCTCTTTTGACTTCACCACTCTGATAAGCTCTCTCTTGGGTTTCATTTCACCGCACCCAAGACACATTCTCATTGGTATCTTCTTAGTTTTCATCATCAGCAGCCTCAGCCTTTGCAGAGCTTTCGGATACAATATCTATTTTATAGCCTGTCAGACCTGCGGCAAGCTTTGCGTTCTGACCCTTATTACCGATAGCAAGTGAGAGCTGGTTATCAGGAACAGTAACACGGCACTCTCTTACGCCCTCCTCTTCGCTGAGAACAACGTTTATTACCTCAGCCGGAGCAAGAGCCTTTGCGATAAACTGTGCAGGGCCTTCGCACCAATTGATAACGTCTATCTTCTCGCCCTTAAGCTCGTTCACAACAGAAGTTATTCTTGACTTTCTAGGACCGATACAAGCGCCTACAGCGTCAACATTAGGGTCCTTTGAATAAACCGCTATCTTGCTTCTTGCGCCTGCAACTCTTGAAATAGCCTTTACTTCAACAGTGCCGTCTGCTATCTCAGGAACTTCAAGCTCAAAAAGTCTTTTAACAAGCTCTCTGTGAGTTCTTGATATCTTGATAGAAGGCTTTCTGTCAGGGTTTGCGATACCCACAACATATACCTTGATGATATCTCCTGCCTTGAGTGTTTCGCCTGGTATCTGCTCGTTTCTTACAAGATAAACTTCGTTCTTGTCGATAGTAAGTATAGCGTTCTGAGTAGCAGGCTCGACCTTCTGGACTGTGGCAGAAACGCACTCATGCTCCTTATCGTGATACTGCTCGATAAGTCTTGCTCTTTCAAAATCCTTGATATCGTGCTTGATAGACTGCTTTGCATTCTGAGCGGCAACTCTGCCGAACTTTGCAGGGTCGAGAGGTATCTCCACCATATCGCCCACCTTGATGTTAGGGTCATAGACCTTTGCTTCGTCAAGGAAGATCTCGTTGTCAGGGTCGTCAACATACATAACGTCCATAACTTCCTTGAGTATCCTTATATCGAGCTTTCCTGTAACAGGGTCGATATCCACTCTGATATTCTCGCAGTAAGGATAATCCTTCTTGATAGCCTTTTCGATACCTGATTTTATTTTCTCAATAAGTATATCGCTGCCAATATTATTTTCCTTTTCCAAATCCGTCAGAGCTTCAAAAAATTTGCTGGTCATTTCCTTATTCATTTTCTGATCAATCCTTTCACACTTGATTCGGGCTTTGCCCATATTTATTAAATTTCTTCATTCAGAACAGGTCTGCGTCGTCATTGAGCTTTACATAAGCACAATCTGCAAGCTTGAACTCTACATTCTCCACGCCGTTCATATCCTCGTCCAGTTTTTGACAAAGTATCTTATCCTTGTCATATCCCACAAGACCCACAACGAATTCTTTTTCACCGTTTTCGTCAGGTCTTATGAGCCTTACTCTTATAACGTCGCCTATGCAGACCTCAAAATGCTCGGGTCTTCTAAGCTCTCTGCCAAGTCCGGGACTTCCGCACTCCAGCACATAGCTCTGAGCTATAGGGTCTGCCTCGTCAAGCACCTTGTTCATCGGTCTTGTGAAAGCCTCGCAATCGTCCATATCTATGCCGCCGTCCTTGTCGATAAGCACCCTGAGGTACCACGTTGCTCCCTCCTTTTCAAACCTTACGTCCCAAAGGAAAAAGCCAAGCTCGTCTGCGATAGGCTGTGCAAGCTCTCTTACTTTTTCTACCGTAGTTTTCTTTACTTCCATACAGCACCTCCGTTAATGCTTCCCAAAGCAAAGCCATCAGGCTTTGCCATGAAAAAAAGCCCCATACAAAACCAAAAGACCGGAAGTCAAGTTCCAGTCTTTCATTAAAAGCCTATTGTGATTATTATACCACACAAAACAGTTTTTTGCAAGGACATTCAAAAGTTTTTAATGAAAAGAATTAAATATTATGTTAATAGTCTGTAAACATTTCGTCAACTGACGTTCTTTTCATTCTCCTCAGGGATATCCTTAGGTTTTGCTTTTTCTTTATCCACGGGTTTCTTCACTGTTCCCTCGACGAAATCCAGCGGAACGGTGAACATTATTCCCGTATTGGGCTGAGATAGATCGCCCACAGTATTATAAACTATCTTTCGTGCGGTATCGAGCTGATTATTCTTTATTACCGACAGGATAGTTCTGTTATCCTCGTCGCCGCTGAAAAGTCCTCGGATAGAGGCGCTGAGAAAGCTGCTGTCAAGTCTTGAAAGGGTCATTGCCATACCTGACGACTCGATTATAGTCGCACCCTTTATGCCTGCTGCTGAAAGTCCCTCCAGCAAATAGTCAAGCACGTCTGTTTTATTAAGGATTATGACCAGAAGTTTCACGTTATATCGCCCCCTGTTAAAATTTCAGCCTTTACGTTTTTACTTCTCCGCTGCTGACGGTGCAGTATCTTTGAGCATTGTCTGAACGCTCTCTTTGAACTTATCAGACACCTTAAAGTGAGAATCATCCGTCCACTCGCCCTCTGGCACAAGAGCTTCTGCAGGAGTAAGGTTCTGATCCAGCATATCCTTGAGATACGACTTTTCTTCCTTATACTGTGCACTTGTCCAATCGGCTGTTTGCGGTGAATATATTATAGAAGTTATCAAGATTATCCTTAGTGATATTCGTCTGCTGGAAAGCGTTGTTTATAAGCATTGTCACCGCAGTCCCAAGAAACTTCATATTACCGTTCCTGCCCTCTTTGAAAACAGGATACTGACAGATAAGTCTTATCTGATGACCGCTGAGGTTAGTCAGATCGCCGCTTGGGATAGCGATATCGTTCTCGTCATTATCCTGAGAGAGATAGTAAAGCTCTTCATCAGGAGTATATGTAATTCCGCCCACAATATCCGCCGCATTCTCGAATGCGTCATTTGTGAGAGAAACGTAATTGTCTATAGTGATACCGAAAGTGTCTGCAACGGCTGCTTCAAGCTTCACCATGCCGCCCTCTTCGTGTATCTCACGCATTGTCTGGCTTCCGCTCACTGTGAACGCTGAAACAGGCATTATGATTATCTTCTTTGCGTCCGGTGCAACTCTTATGACTGTTGCGTCTGCAAGAACGCCCTTGCTGTTCACTCTTGCAAAAAGGGTATTATAAACCGGGCTTTTTATGCCTGCGTCGCTGTCGCTGTCATCATTGCCGATAACGCCAAACTCTCTGAGGGCATACAGTGCAAGCATGCCGATAACAAAGAGGAATATTATCATCGTTATGAAGTAGACCAGAGCGATAGGAGCCTGAGATCTTCTTTTTTTCTTGTGAGCTTTCGTCTGAGCCATGTTATTGATCTCCTTACTTTCAAATATATACAGGCAGGCATACTGTCCGCCATATTTTCATATATAAACTTTTTCGGAAAAATTCTCGAAAACTATTGAACAATTTGCAATTTAGGTGTAAACTAAATAGGACGGCTGTCTGAGTCTGAGTCGATATAAAAAACAGGATTATCGTCAAGGCATATGATGTTCAGCGTAAGGCCTGCACGCTTTGCCATGTTTATGGTCTGCAAAGTGCCTGAGCCTTTGGCTTTCTCTTTTATGACCCCGATCAGACGAGAGGAATGTTCAACCATAAAGCTGTTTCGCTTTTTATAACAGCCGTTTTCATACTTGGGGCTTGTTATCACGACCGCACTGCAAGAGTTCAGAATAAGCGAATATGTATAGCTGTCCAAGGGTGTTTTCATCTCTGTACGCTGACCTGCATAGGGCAGAACGCACACGAGCTTCATATCCTTATATTCGGGCTGAGCCGAAAGGCTGTGGACTATCTCAGCACAGCGCAGGTCGATACCTTTTGACATACCTGATATAAAAGTACGGCAGCCTTCGCTATATGCTTCCTTTATCATAAGGACGAGCATACTCAGGAGATTTTTCATACCCTGCTTATGGACATCGCCGCCGAAAGGCAGATCCCTGTCCCTATGACCTGTAAAGCAGCAAGAGGTATCTCGGTTGCAGAAAAATTCTTCTGCGGGGACGATATTACTCACATCAAAGCCTCCTGAAAAATTTGGCGACACAATGCCCATGATAAGAACATTATAACACATTGATTTATCTTTTTCAATAGAAAATGACAAATATTTTGTGCAAAGGCACAATTATAAAACCGAAAGGGAAGAAAAATAAAATGGATTTTTTGAAGAGAGCATGGGCTGAGGTAGATCTTGACAGCATTGAATACAATCTGAAAGAATACCGCAGGCTCATAGGGGAAAAAACAGAGATAATGTGCGTTGTAAAGGCGAGCTGCTACGGACATTTTGACAACGGGGTAGTTCCGTTTCTTGAAAACGAGATGGACATTCGCTGGTTTGCGGTATCGAACATACACGAAGCCCACAGGCTCAGGGATATGGGCATAAAGGGTGAGATACTCATTTTGGGCTACACACCTCCTGAAAATGCTAAGTGGCTCACAAGGCTTGACATAATTCAGGCTTGCACAGAGCTTTCATATGCTAAAGCACTTTCAGAAAACGCTGACGGCAAGGTACGCATACATGCCGCTATTGACACGGGCATGACGAGGATAGGTCTTCACGGGGAAACCGACAAGATATACGGTGAACTTAAAGAGATATCAAAGCTTGAAAACATTTCGTTGGAGGGCATTTTCACCCACTATGCGGTGGCTGACAGCCTGAGAGAGCAGGACGAGGAATACACAAAGGTGCAGACGGAGAAGATACTTGCCGTTGCTGACAAGTGCGAAGCAGAGGGGCTTCACCTTGAAAAAGTGCATTTTCTCAACTCAGCCGGTGGAGTATACTATTATAATGAGAGAAGCTCTCTTGCAAGGCTTGGAATAATACTTTACGGACTTTATCCTGACCCTGCAAAGGCTCTGCCTTTTGAGCCAAAGCCTGCTATGGAATTTAAGGCGGCTGTTGCGCAGGTAAAATACATAGACAATGGCACTGACGTAAGCTACGGCAGGACTTACACTGCAAACGGCAAAGTAAAGCTTGCAACTGTTACGGCAGGCTATGCAGACGGATATCCAAGGGCGCTTTCAAACAAGGGATATGTGCTTATCAACGGAAAGAAATGCCCTATCACAGGCAGGATATGTATGGATCAGTTCATGTGTGATGTAACTGAGGTAGAGGACGTAAAGGCAGGGGACGAGGCTGTCCTCATAGGCGCACAGGGAAATGAAAAGATAACCGCCGACGATATCGGCAAAATGACAGGAACTATAGGCTACGAGATAGTTTGCGGAATATCTGCAAGAGTGCCGAGAGTTATCTCACGCCACGGAGAGCAGACGGCTGTTCTTGAAATAGAGTAAGGGAGGATAAAGAGCCATGATAAGATTTTTCGGTGGCAGGGTAATGACCCTTGCCAACGGCATAGAAACGCAGGATATAGAGGTCTGGACGGAAGGCTCAAAGATAGTTTTCGTTGGCAAGCCTAAGGCTGAGGAGCTTGACGGAAAGGTTTTTGAACGTGAATATGACCTCAAGGGAAATCTCCTTATGCCGTCATTCAAAAATGCGCACACTCACTCGGCAATGACTTTTCTGCGATCATATGCTGACGATATGCCTTTGCAGGACTGGCTTTTTAAGCAGATCTTCCCAATGGAAGCAAAGCTTGACGGTGAGAAAGTTTACTGGCTCACGAAGCTTGCTATACTTGAATATCTCACAACAGGTTGTACGGCGGCATTTGATATGTACTTTGAGCTTGACGATTATGTAAAAGCCTGCATAGAAAGCGGATTCCGCTCTGTGCTTTGCGGTGCGGTGAGCGGTGACAAGTCTAATCTTGAAAGGCTTGAAAACAACTATCTGAAATACAACAATGTTGACCCTCTTATAAGCTTTATGCTTGGCTTCCATGCAGAATACACCTGCGAAAAGGAGCTTATGGAGGGCGTTGGCAAGCTTGCGGCAAAATACAAAGCGCCTGTTGCAATGCACAACTCGGAAACTGCAAAAGAAGTCAGAGAGTGCATAGAGAAATACGGCATGACGCCAACTGAGCTTTTTGACAGCTTCGGCATTTTCGACTTTGGCGGTGCAGGATTCCACTGCGTTCACATGAGCGACAAGGATCTTGAGATATTCAAAAACAAGGGCGTATGGGCTGTTCACTGTGCAGGCTCTAACGTAAAGCTTGCAAGCGGTATTGCACCTATCGTAAAAATGCAGGATATGGGAATAAATATCGCTATCGGTACTGACGGTCCTGCAAGCAACAACTGTCTTGATATGTTCAGAGAAATGTTCCTTATGACAGGCTTGCAGAAGATAGCTTGCGACGACGCTTCTGCCTGCCCTGCTGACTCGGTGCTCAAAGCGGCAACTGTAGGCTCTGCAAGGGCAATGGGGCTTTCTGACTGCGACATTATCGCAGAGGGCAAGCAGGCTGACCTTATCGTTATCGACCTCTTCCAACCTAATATGCAGCCTCTTAACAACATAGGCAAAAACCTTGTTTACAGCGGTTCAAAGCAGAACGTAAAGCTCACGATGTGTGCAGGTAAAGTGCTTTACGAGGACGGCGAGTTCAGGATAGGCGAAGAACCTGCGGTCATTTACAAGAAAGCTAACGAGATAATCGAGAGCATGAAAGACTAAAAGTAGGGGCGACCTTGGGTCGCCTTTATCTTTTACGCAGTACAGTATTGACACACAAAAAAGGGACGCTTTGAAACGTCCCTTTTTACATTATATTCTATTCTTCAAAGAAAAATGCTTCGTTTGCAGGATAGTCAGTTTCGTCCGTGAGAGTTATCACTGCACAGCCATTTGA
>ERZ791837.2551-NODE-2551-length-10039-cov-3.065104_pt1 | contig 10039 bp, 4 predicted proteins | sample MGYA00510292_ERZ791837 | MGnify/ENA primary metagenome ERZ791837 (study PRJEB30046, sample SAMN00715259) | human gut metagenome | study: EMG produced TPA metagenomics assembly of the A metagenome-wide association study of gut microbiota in type 2...
GAAAAAGGAAGAATGAAATTAAAGACAGTAAAGCGTATGAATGCGTGCGTTTTATCTGCTGCCATGGTTTTGAGTGGTGTTACAATCATTCCGCCGGCCACAGTAAGCGCTGCGGCAAATAATGAGATCAATTATGCATTAAGCGGAACGGCAACCGTCAGTGATCAGGAGACGAATTACTGGGGAGCAGATAAGGCGATCGACGGGATCGTCAACAGAGATGCTGCAAAAGCAGATCAGTCCAGATGGGCAACGAATCAGAGTTCAAGTCAGGCAGCAAGGACGCTGACGGTGAATCTCGGTACACGGAAGACATTTGATCATTTTGTGATCGAATGGGAAAGGACGAATATTACTAACTTCAAGATTTCTGTATGTGATACAGAAGATGGAGAATACCGGGATGTTTATGTAAAAAATGACGGAGAAAATATTACGTCGGTTACGAGTGATATCCAGTTGGATGAAGCTGTGACAGCTCAGTATGTAAAGCTGACAGTCAATGGTTATACAGTAAATCCGGGAAGCTGGCAGTCTGTATCCCTGTATGAGTTTAAGATCCTTGGAGAAGCAGAGAATTTAAGTACCGCTGCAACTGTAACAGCAGATGGAAGTGAGACAGCCGGAACAGATGCTTCCAAGGCAGCTGACGGTGATGATACGACCCGTTGGGCAAGCCCGGCGGCAACAGGATCACACTGGCTGAAGCTGGATTATGGCAGTGAGAAGACCATCAGAACAGCAAAGATCCATTGGGAGAGAAAGAATGCAACTGCATACCGGATCGAGAAGTCTGCCGACGGAGAAAACTGGGAGACAGTAAAAGCATTTACGACAAGTCCTTCAGATTACAGAGAGACGATCGTATTTGATGAGGCAGTAACGACAAGATATCTGAGATTATATATTGAGTCCTTTGATCAGGCGGGAGCACCGGAGGGAAGTGCTTCTGTAAGCTGGCCGACGGTTTCTGTCTATGAGTTTGAGACTTATGAGACAGATCTTGGAACAACTGAGGCGGAGAGAACTCCGAAAGAGATTGCGGACAGTCTGGAAGTTCCTTCCAGTATTGACGGGGCATCAGGAAACCTGGCAATGCCGGAAGTTCCGGAAGGATATGAGATCAGTTTTGTCGGTGCAGATTATGAGCAGATCGTAGACAGGGATCTGACAGTTTATCAGCCGCTTGTGACAAAGACTGTGAAGATGAACTTCAATGTAAAGAAAGCCAGTGACGACAGTACGGCAGTAGATTCAAAAGAATATACCATGACTGTAACCGGAAAGTATACGGCAGAAGACGGAGATAATGCAAAGCCGAATGTAATGCCGGAGCTGGCAGAATGGAAAGGTGCAAAGGGCGGTTCCTTTGAGATCAGTGATTCCAGCCGTATCGTTGTAGCAGCCAAGGATAAGGCAGAATTATCTGCAATGGCTGAAGAATTTAAGAATGATTATAAAGAGATCACAGGAAAGTCCATCAAGATCGTTTATGCGGATCAGGCATCAGCGGGAGATTTCTTCTTTACGCTTGAAGCAGCCGGAAATGGACTGAAAGAAGAAGGATATTCCATGAATGTAACGGATAAAGTGGAAGTGAAGGCAGAGCAGAAAGCAGGAGCTTACTGGTCTACAAGAACGATCCTTCAGATCCTGAAGCAGAATGGTATGACCATTCCGAAGGGCGAATGCAGGGATTATCCAAAGTATGAAGTCAGAGGCTTTATGCTGGATGTAGGAAGAAGACCGTTTGAAAGCGAGACACTTCAGGAAGTTGCAAAGACGATGCTGTGGTATAAGATGAATGACCTGCAGCTTCATCTGAACGATAACTATATTTTCCTTGAAAATTATTCGACTTCCGAGGGGGCAATGTCGGCTTATGAGGGATTCCGTATGGAGTCTGATGTCAAAGCAGGTGGATTGAATCAGGCAGACCTGACCAGTGACGATATGTATTATACCAAGGCTGAGATGAAGTCCATGATCCAGAATTACCGGAAGTTAGGACTGGATATTATCCCGGAATTTGATACTCCTGCACATTCTCTGTCATTTACAAAGGTAAGACCGGATCTCAGATTCGGAACGACCGGACGTCAGAATGACCATTTCAATTTGAATACGAAGTATGATGAGTCACTGGCATTTGTTGAGAGCATCTGGGATGAGTATATTAAGGGTGATGACCCGGTATTTGACCAGGATACGATAGTTAATATCGGAACAGATGAGTATGGTGGACAGTATACAGAGCAGTTCCGTAAGTTTACAGATGATCTTCTGGCTTATATTCAGGATAATGGAAATACCGTTCGTCTGTGGGGAAGTCTTACAGCAAGAAGCGGAAGCACATCCGTAAGAAGCGAAGGGGTGCAGATGAACATCTGGAACGATGGATGGGCAAATCCGAAAGCCATGTATCAGCAGGGATATGACCTGATCGACATGAATGACGGAAGGGTATATATCGTACCGGCAGCAGGATATTATGCAGATTATCTGAGTCGTCAGTCCATGTATAATTATGATCCGGCTACACGTATGGGTGTTCCGTCAGGTTCTGAACAGACACTGGGAGGAGCTTATGCGATCTGGAACGATATGGTTGACCAGAGAGCGAACGGACTGACTGAGATGGAGATCTATGACCGCTTCAATGATGCTGCACCGTATTATGCGGCTGCGTTGTGGGGCAAATCGGGAGAAGTTTCTTTTGCAGCAGCACAGCAGACAAGCGAGAATGTTGGTGAAGCTCCTGGAGTCAATGCATATGATAAAGCAGACAGTGAGACAGATGAGATTCTTTCCTATGATTTTGAGGATGGACTTTCAGATAAGAGTGCAAATGAATATGATGCAGAGAACGGAAAGAATGCGGAAGTGAAGGATGGAGAACTTGTCCTGAAGGGCGGAGAAAGCTATATCTCTACTCCATTGGATAAAGTCGGACCTGAGAAAGAACTGAGCTTTGATATCACAATGACTCAGCCGGCAGAACCGGGACAGATCCTTTTTGAGGCTGAAAAGGACGAAGATCATGAAGCTTACAGTACTCATAATATCCGCATCATGGAAGATGGAACACTTGGATTTACAAGAGAAGGATATGACTATTCCTTTGGTTATAAACTTCCTGTTAATCAGAAGATGACACTAAAGATCCGTACAAAGAATGGAAGTACTGTCCTGATCGCAGATGGAAAAGAGTATAGAGCAACCGGAAGCTTTACATATGAAGGTGACGTGAAGAAGACCGGTATTACAAGCTCCACACTTTCCCTTCCGCTGACAAGGATTGGTTCTGATACGAATGCGGTACATGCCATCATTGATAATGTGAGTCTTTCCTCCACGATGTCAGATGGAGCATCTTCACCGATCGATCCATCGGGATTTGCAGTGACATCAGATAATGAAAACAGTGACGGACCGATCAGTGCGGCATTTGACAATGACCGGTCAACGATCTGGCATACGCAGTACTCTCCGAGTAAGAAAGCACTGCCGGCAACGATCACGATCGATATGGGACAGTCCTATGATGTGAACGGATTCTATTATCTGCCGAGACCAACCGGAAATAACGGATACATTCTGAAATATTCTCTGTATTATGAGGATGCAGATGGAAACTGGGCAACTCTTGTAGAGAATGGAACATGGGAAAGCACAGGTACAGAAAAAACGGTAAACTTCACACCGGTTCAGACATCCAAGATCAAGCTGGTTGTATCAGAAGGACAGAATGATTTTGGTAGTGCAGCAGAGTTCAGAGTACTTACAGGAACTCAGGATCTTACAAAGACGCAGCTTCGTATGAGTACTTACGTAGAAGGAAAAGGTACAGCAACTGTTTCTAAAGAAAAGATCGAACAGGGAGAAGAAGTTACCTTTACTGCAACAGCAAAGAAAGGTGCTACATTTACCGGATGGTATGATGTCCTTGGAACAAAGGTAAGTGATGAAGCCGTTTATACAGTAACTCCGGAAGAGAACCTGACCCTGATCGCAAAATTTGAAAAAGGAAGCGAGCCGGATCAGCCGGAAGATAAGACCTATACGGTTACGATCGACGGAAAAGAACAGACCGTCAAAGAAGGAGAAAAGGCTGCGAAGCCAGCCGATCCGGAAAAAGAGGGTTATAAGTTCCTTGGCTGGTATGAAGAAGGAAGTGATACGGCGTTCGATTTCGATACAGCCATCACGAAGAATATTACACTGACTGCAAGATTCGAGAAAATAGAAGAACCGGATCAGCCGGACAAACCTTCAGCACCGGAGAATGTAGTGACAGGTGAAATTACGAAAAATTCCGTTGAAGTGAAATGGGATGGACCGGCAAGTACAGCAGGACTGGCAGGTTACAAGATCTATGTAAATGGAAAAGAATACGTGACGTATATCCCGGCAGATGCTACAGGATATACGATAGAGGTCTTGAAGCCGGTAAGACTTATCAGATCGAAGTTGTTGCGGTAGGCGATGATGAGAATGCAACAGAGTATGCAGCCGCAGAACTGAGTGTAACAACAAAGAGTGAAGATAATGGTAGCGGCGGCGATAACGGAAATACCGGAGACAACGGTAATAATGGCAATAACGGAAATGCCGGAGACAACGGTAATAATGGCAATAACGGAAATGCTGGAGTAAATAATCCGACTAAGGATCAGAATCATAATGCCGGAACAACAAATAAGAAGCAAAATGCAGCAGCCAAGACAGGCGACAGCACAAATATGGCAGTATTTGTATTCATGCTTGGTGGTTCGCTGGCAGCCGGAACGGTTGTCTTCAGAAGGAAAAGAAGATAAGCGGTTTTCCATATGAAAGTTTAAGAGAGAAGAGTCTGTTGGATGAAAATCCAGCGGACTTTTCTTTTTTAATAAAATTCTAAGATTTTGACACTCTGGTTTTAAAAAATGACCGATATCATGTATACTAAAAGGGAGGTGATTGAAATGTATAATATATTAGTTTGTGATGATGATAAAGAAATTGTAGAGGCAATAGATATTTATCTGTCCCAGGAGGGATATCATATCCTGAAGGCATATGATGGAGTTGAGGCATTGAATATTCTGGAGAAAGAGAAAGTAAATCTTCTGATCCTTGATGTGATGATGCCAAAGCTGGATGGAATCAGGGCAACTCTGAAGATCAGGGAGACGAACAGTGTACCGATCATTATTCTTTCTGCAAAGTCAGAAGATTCAGATAAGATACTCGGACTGAATATCGGGGCGGATGATTATGTCACAAAGCCGTTCAATCCGTTAGAACTGGTAGCAAGGGTCAAGTCTCAACTGCGTCGCTATAATGAGCTTGGTGGAACATCCCAGGAACAAAAGGAAAAAGTGTATGAAGTTGGCGGACTCAGGATCAATGATGATCTGAAAGAAGTGACGGTGGACGGAGAGTTAGTGAAGCTTACGCCGATTGAATATAATATTCTCTTGTTATTACTGAAAAATCAGGGACGGGTTTTTTCTATTAATCAGATTTATGAGTCGATTTGGAATGAAGAGGCGATTGGTGCGGATAATACAGTTGCGGTCCATATCCGCCATATTCGTGAAAAAATCGAGATCAATCCGAAAGATCCAAGATATCTGAAAGTAGTATGGGGCGTAGGCTATAAAATTGATAAAGGCTGAAAGGACGAAATATGAATAAGTGGTACAGAAAGACAGGTGTAAAGGCGATCGTTCTTATTGTGGCGATTCTCAGCGGTGCAATGCTGATAACGAATCTGTTGTCTCTTATGAATCTTGCAGGAAGCACAGATCTGCCGTCCTTATGGACGATGAGCCAACAGCCATTTGAGGAATCGCAGGAATTTAATTACATGGTTGAAAATTACATGGATGATGTCCTTACGCAGATCCGGCTGGAAAATCTTTTTGAGACAGATGGGATGATGAACCGGAACAAAGAGATCGACGTAATGGAGTACAGCAAGAATGATACTGCCAACGGAGAAAATGTTTCGGGTATTGCGTATTCACTGGAGGAACTGATCAACTGGGGAGAAGATTTTGACAGTGCAGAGAGCGATAATTATGCGAAGAACAGTGTGATCGTATGTCAGAAGCCTGAAGGGACATATGAGTATTACTATACGAGTGATTTCATGACACGGGTAGAGTCGGGAGTATTTGATATTATCATGCAGGATGGGAGTGATGTTGACGGATTTCTGCAGGAACTTCAGAACGGTAAGTATACATCTTCAGGCTTTTATAATTTTGATATTGTGGACATGGAAGGAAATATCCTGTACACAGACTGCTGGAATTTTGGAAGTGCATTAATCGAAAAATATGCACCGCAGGGAGCAGAAAACCTTTTGCAGGTAGTGAATAACAGTCCGCGTCTGAATGGCAAACTGTCCGTCATTTATGATGATCTTGCGTATACTTTGGGGAATATTTACTCAGATTATCAGAATTATCAGATGGGATTTGAACATTTAGAGGAAGGCAATACAAACTTTACTTACATTTATGCGAATAATGACACGAAAAAGGTAGTGACGAATAAGACTTCTTACGAGAACTATGCAGAGCTGGAGAAAAATGTCCAGAATCTGATCTCGGAGAAAGATGTTAAATATATGGTCATTTATCCAAAGCTAAAAGATTTTAACAGTAATATGAATGTATCGAAATCGGATAAATGGGAAAAACTCCGCAGTTACAGCAGTGAAAAGAAATGGAACAGCGTATTTGCGGTTGCGGTGGATACAACTTATACGATCCAGGATCAGTTTTATCAGAATAAGGTAGCTTATGATAATAATATCCCGTATTTTAAAGGAACAACATGGCTGTTGGTTCTGAGCATTATCCTGTTCCTTGGGGCAACAATCTGGCTGACACTGGAGGCAGGAAGAACTGCGGAAGATGAAGAACTGCACCTGAACGGTTTTGATCATTGGAAGACAGAGATTGCAGCGGTGCTGATCGTACTGATATGGATCGTTGGTTCTTATATCGGGATTCATTTTTGGAATGGAAATATCTATACGATGATCAATGATATTCCGACTTATCTGAAGGATGGAGGTACTTATTTTGAGTATTATTATGCTCGTGGAATGGATGTTTCTTCAGCATATATGTCAGCAAGTTTATATCTTCCGTCATTGAGTATTGCAGAGCTGGCAGAAATTTATTTTTATGGAGTATTTACACTGGGCTGCTTCTTTATGGGATACGTGAGTCTGATCAAGCGGATCAAGGGACGAAACCTGTGGAAGAACAGTCTGTTGAGAGTGATTGTGCGGTTCATCTATAAAATATATGATAACCGGAAGAAGACGACAAAGACAGTGCTTCTGTTATGTGGATTTTTCCTTGTACAGGGAATTGCAGTGCTGTTCAGGAATGGGGTTACAATGCTTCTGGTGTTACTGGCAGACGTGGGTGTATTTTATGTTGTCCTGAACGGTTTATTACTCAAGGAGAAACTGAAAAAAGGTATTGAAGAAATTGCATTGGGAAATATGGAATATCAGATCCCGCTGCAAGGCTTAAGAGGTGAGAACTTAAAGCTGGCAGAGATGATCAATGGAATTGCCAACGGATTCCATATGGCCGTAGAAGAGGCAATGAAAAATGAGCGTCTTAAGACGGATCTGATCACGAATGTATCACATGATATCAAGACACCGTTGACTTCGATCATTAATTATGTAGCGATCCTGAAGCAGTCGGATATTGCAGATCCAAAGATCCAGGGCTATCTGGATATACTGGAGGCGAAAGCACAGAGGCTGAAGACACTGACGGAAGACGTTGTTGAGGCATCCAAGGTAAGCAGTGGGAATATTTCTCTGGAGTATATGGATGTAGATCTTGTGGAGATGATCCAGCAGACGGAAGGTGAGATGGCTGAGAAGTTTGAGGCAAGGAATCTGAAAATGATCGTCAATCTGCCGGCAGAACCTGCGGTTGTTCATGTAGACGGGCGAAGAATGTGGAGAGTTCTGGAGAATATTTTCGGAAATGCAGCCAAGTATGCCATGCCGGGAACAAGGGTATACGCGGATCTGAAGCTGGAAGAAGATACGGTGGATCTGTCTTTGAAAAATGTTTCTGAACATCAGTTGAACATTTCGGCAGATGAACTGACCGAACGGTTTATCCGTGGAGATCTTTCAAGAAGTTCTGAAGGAAGCGGACTTGGACTGTCGATCGCACAGAGCCTGACAACGATGCAGGGCGGAACTTTCAACCTGTATCTGGATGGAGATTTGTTCCGGGTAAATATCCGGTTCCCGAGAGTGAAAAAGCAGTAGAAAGAAGAGAAAGCAAAAAGATTGAATTGACATTTTTGAGGCGGTGTGCTACGCTTTCTAAGGATTGCGAAAAGCAGAATAGCGTAGAAAAGCAAGGATGGAGAGAGTAGCCTGATTACCGTTTTACAGAGAGATCCCCGGGAGAACTTAAGAAAGTTCTGTTGGCTGAGAGGGGATGAACAGGAGGCAGGGGAAGATGGCTCCTGAGCAGTGCAGATGAGCTTTCAGGTAAGTCTGCAAAGGGTTCGCCCTTTACAGCGTAGGAGTGGCAGCAGAGGGATGCAGGTCACTCACGGAGGTTTTCACTGTGAAGTGGGAACGAAGAGAAGTGGTAACGCGGTGAAACAGAACCGTCTTCTTGAGGATGAAAGTCTTCAGGAAGACGGTATTTTTTTTAAAAGGAGGCAGACAATTATGTCAGAAAAACCAAAATATTATATTACAACAGCGATCGCCTATACATCCGGCAAGCCGCATATTGGTAATACTTATGAGATCGTACTGGCAGATGCGATCGCACGTTATAAGAGAAGTCAGGGATATGACGTATTTTTCCAGACGGGAACAGATGAGCATGGGCAGAAGATCGAGCTGAAGGCAGAAGAAGCAGGAATTACACCAAAGGAATTTGTTGATAAGGTATCAGGAGAGATCAAGAGAATCTGGGATCTGATGGATACTTCTTATGACAAGTTTATCCGTACAACAGATGAGGATCATGAAAAGCAGGTAAAGAAGATCTTTAAGAAACTTTATGATAAAGGAGATATTTATAAAGGACACTATGAGGGAATGTATTGTACTCCATGTGAGTCATTCTTTACAGAGTCCCAGCTCGTAGACGGAAAATGTCCGGATTGTGGACGTCCGGTGCAGCCGGCAAAGGAAGAGGCGTATTTCTTTAAAATGAGCAAATATGCGGATCGTCTGATCGAGCATATCAATACGCATCCGGAGTTTATCCAGCCGGTATCCCGTAAGAATGAGATGATGAATAACTTCCTTCTCCCGGGACTGCAGGATCTGTGTGTATCAAGAACATCATTTAAGTGGGGAATCCCGGTTGATTTTGATCCAAAGCATGTTGTGTATGTATGGCTGGATGCTCTGACAAACTATATTACAGGAATCGGATATGATGCAGAGGGAAATAGTACTGAGCAGTTTAACAAACTCTGGCCTGCAGACCTTCATCTGATCGGAAAAGATATCATCCGTTTCCATACCATTTACTGGCCGATCTTCCTGATGGCTCTGGATCTGCCGCTGCCAAAGCAGGTATTTGGCCATCCATGGTTATTACAGGGTGATGGCAAGATGAGCAAATCCAAGGGCAATGTGCTCTATGCCGACGATATGGTGGATCTGTTCGGCGTGGATGCGGTCCGCTATTTTGTTCTCCATGAGATGCCATTTGATAACGATGGCGTGATCTCCTGGGAGCTGATGGTAGAGCGGTTGAATTCCGATCTGGCTAATATTTTAGGAAACCTGGTAAATCGTACCATTTCTATGTCCAATAAGTATTTTGACGGCATCACGCTGAAAGAAGTGAAAAAAGCGGCGAAAGCGGTGGGGGAGAAATCCATCGAGATGATTAGACAGGCGGATCTGCTCCCCCTCACCGGCTACATTCACGGCGGCTGTTCCCCGGTCGGTATGCGGAAGCAGTTCAAGACCTTTTTGGACGAGCGCGCACAGAGGTGCAAAACCATGCTGGTGAGTGCCGGAACG
>ERZ791837.2554-NODE-2554-length-10033-cov-13.063740_pt1 | contig 10033 bp, 9 predicted proteins | sample MGYA00510292_ERZ791837 | MGnify/ENA primary metagenome ERZ791837 (study PRJEB30046, sample SAMN00715259) | human gut metagenome | study: EMG produced TPA metagenomics assembly of the A metagenome-wide association study of gut microbiota in type 2...
TGCATGATTGCATTTGACGACTGCTAATCAGCGGATAAAACTCGCAAAGCGTGTTATAATGGATTTATGTCCAAAGAGGGGGATAAAAGTATGGCAGGTAACACAAAGAGAAAGAATAAACGCGGACTTGTTTTTGTGAGTATTTTTCTGTTGCTGATATTAGCAGCGGCAGGTGGAGTTTCCTCAGATAAGAATAAGGATAATACCACAGGAACCACAGAGGCTGTAGCTACAAGCGAGATCACCACAGAGGCATTTGAAGGGGATGGTCAGGATGTGACAGGGCGGCCGGCGGATACATTAAGTGGCAAGGGTGATAATTCGGATATTTCCGGTGATGGATCGGGCAGTGATGTTGTGACCCCAACCACCGAGAGCGACAGACCGGTCTTTGTTGCTGTTCCGGCTGATGACAGTGAGGCCTATGCCATTATCAATGACAATATGCCGGGATTTTCCGATGAGGACAAGAAGTCCACGGAACCATTTGAAGAGTACAGTGAGCTTGATGAACTTGGAAGATGTGGTGTGGCATATGCAGATATCTGCAAGGAGCTCATGCCGGAGGAAGAGCGTGGAGAGATAGGACAGATCAAGCCCAGTGGATGGCATACGGTTAAATACAATGGCATTGTGGATGGGAATTACCTCTACAACAGATGTCATTTGATCGCATACCAGTTGGCAGGTGAGAATGCAAATGAGAAAAACCTCATAACCGGAACCAGATATCTTAATGTGCAGGGCATGGTGCCATTTGAGAATCAGGTTGCCCAGTATGTGAAGGACACCGGAAATCATGTGCTTTACAGGGTTACACCTTATTTTGAGGGGGATAATCTTGTGGCAAATGGCGTTCAGATCGAGGCATGGTCGGTTGAGGATGAAGGCTCAGGTATATGCTTCAATGTGTTCTGTTATAATGTACAGCCGGGGATAGACATTGATTATGCCACCGGCGACAGCGAGATATCACCTGATTACACAGGAGAAGTGGACAACAGCGGGGATAATTCAGGTTCAGACAGTGGGGATGCCGGTGGTTCATTCCGGGAAAATGCAGATGGAAGGACTTCAGAAAACACTGAGGCAATCACGGAGAATAATAGTGGTAACGAGCAGGAGTATATCTTGAATACCAACACTAAGAAGATACACAGACCATCATGTTCCAGCGTGAAGCAGATGAAGGAGTCAAATAAAAGGAGTTACACAGGTTCTCTTGATGACCTGTTAAATCAGGGCTATGAGCCGTGCAAGAAATGCATGTAATTTCTTTTGCAGTAATAATTAAAAAAGCGTTGACATATAATATGCAGTATGATATTAGTAGATTATCAAAAAAGGGAGTAGTTGCATACGCTTATGGTGTGTGTTCTGGTTCTCGTCAGGACGTCTGATTGGACAGTGCCTATAGCTGTTATTCAGACCGGGGATCAGATAGCAATAGATCTGTTAAACAAGACTTTTTGTGTACATTTATTGTGCACAAAAGGTCTTGTTTTTTTGTTATAGCAACTGCTTCCTTAACATAAAAACAAGACGGAAAGGAGAAGTCTATGAAAGAAATTTATCAGCAGACAAAAGGGGAATTATTTAAGGAATATGGGGATCCGGGAGGATTGACCACAAGGAGGGCACAGGAATTACTTGAGAAATATGGTGAGAACCTGTTAAGGGAGAAGAAAAAGAAAAGTATATTCAGCATATTTCTGGGACAATTTGCCGACCTTTTGGTGGTTATTCTTGTGGCGGCAGCAGTGGTGTCCATGTTTTCGGGAAATGTGGAGAGTACTATAGTAATATTTGCAGTTCTTATAATGAATGCAGTGCTTGGAACCATCCAGTATGTTAAGGCGGAGAAGTCGTTAGCGGCACTTAAGAACCTGTCGGCACCCCACGCCAGAGTCATACGAGACGGAATGAAGCAGGAGATCCCGGCTTCTGAGGTGGTGCCGGGGGACATATTGCTTCTGGAAGCGGGAGACATGGTGGCGGCAGACGGCAGGATAATAAGCAATCATTCCCTCCAGGTAAATGAGAGCTCACTGACGGGAGAATCCACAAATGTTGATAAGCTTGAGGGGGTTATATCAGAAGAAGTTCCCCTTGGAGACCGGGTAAATATGGTGTTTTCAGGAAGCCTTGTCACCTACGGAAGAGCTGAGGTGCTGGTGACTGCTACGGGAATGGCAACGGAGATGGGACGTATAGCATCTCTAATGAATGATACAGAGGACAGAAAGACTCCCCTTCAGGTGAGCCTTGATAATTTCAGCAAGAAGCTTGCCATACTTATAATGGTGATCAGTGGAGTAGTATTTGCACTGAGGATATGGCAGGGAGAGACCATTCTTTCTTCCCTTATGTTTGCTGTGGCCTTGGCCGTGGCGGCAATCCCTGAGGCACTGGGTTCCATAGTGACCATTGTTCAGGCTATGGGCACAAGGAAGATGGCTGAGGACAATGCCATAATCAAGGAACTTAAGGCTGTGGAAAGTCTTGGCTGCGTGTCCGTTATCTGCTCGGATAAGACAGGAACCCTGACCCAGAACAGGATGACTGTGAAGGATGTGTATATTGCCGGACAGTGTATTAAGCCGGAGGAGATAAATGAGGGGACAAGGGCACACAGATATCTGTTGTATAATGCCATACTTAACAATGATTCCGGTATATGCAGTGGTGAGGATGTGGGAGATCCAACGGAGACCTGCCTGCTCCATATGGCAAGAAAAACAGATATTTCTTGTGGAAATCCTGGAGAAAATCCGGAGGAAGACATCAGAAAAATGATCCCCAGACTTGAGGAGCTGCCCTTTGATTCTGACAGGAAGCTTATGAGCAGCAAGTATGTCATAGAGGGAACACCTACGGTATTTACCAAGGGAGCGGTTGATGTGCTCCTTGGCAGAGTGGAGAATATCATGGACGGTCAGGAAGTGAGACCGATGACAGATGATGACAGAGAGGCAATAAAGAAACAGAACAGAGCTTTTTCTGAAAATGGCATGAGGGTTCTTGCATTTGCATATAAGGAATGTAACGAAGATGAGAAGCTGTGCATGGACAGCGAATATGGATACACATTTACAGGGCTTGTGGCAATGATAGATCCTCCAAGGGATGAAGCGGTAGAGGCTGTGGCAACTGCTATCGGTGCAGGAATAAAGCCGGTGATGATAACCGGAGACCACAAGGTTACAGCTACTGCCATAGCCAGGCAGATAGGTATATATAGAGATGGAGATGTGGCAGTTACCGGACAGGAGCTTAGCAATATGTCGGATGATGAGCTGGATAGTAAGCTTGCCCACATATCTGTATATGCCAGGGTGTCTCCGTCAGATAAGATCAGGATAGTTGATGCATGGCAGCGGAAGGGCAAGGTTGTGGCCATGACCGGTGACGGTGTTAATGACGCTCCGGCTCTAAAGAAAGCTGATATTGGAGTTGCCATGGGAATTACAGGAACCGAGGTATCCAAGGACGCTTCTGCCATGATACTTTCGGATGATAATTTCGCAACTATTATAAAGGCAGTGTTAAATGGGCGTAATGTCTACAGGAATATTATGAATGCAATACTTTTCCTGTTATCGGGTAATCTTGCAGCTATATTTGTGGTGCTGTTCTGTTCAGTTATGGCGTTACCGACACCTTTTGAACCGGTGCATCTGCTGTTTATAAATCTGCTTACGGACTCACTTCCGGCACTTGCCATAGGCATGGAACCATCAGACAGAAATCTGCTTAAGAACAAGCCAAGGGATCCTAAAAAGGGAATTTTAAACGGAAGATTTTGCGGAAGGCTGGCTTTGTATGGCATTCTTATTGCCATTGCTACACAGACTGCGTTTTATATAGGACGTGGTGAAGCAGCAAGTACAATGGCTTTTGCAACTCTGACTCTTGCAAGGCTGTTCCATGGATTTACATGCAGAGGGGAGAAGTCAATATTCAAGCTCGGATTAAGGAGCAACAAGTGGAGCAACAGGGCATTTGCCGCAGGAGTGGTACTGCTGGCGGCGGTTATATTAATACCTGCAATGGGTGGGCTTTTTATGGTGACGGGGCTTACAGGGACTCAGTTAATGTGGATCGTTGGGCTTGCATTTGCCCCTACATTGGTTATTCAGATGATACGGGTTATCAGGGAAGTCCGGTAAAATATTCCTGAAAATGGAAATAAAAAAGTTACAAAGTATAAAGTTTATGATAAAATCTAGAAGCAGGCCGTGATGAGCTGACATTGATAAAGGATTGTGTCAGGTTTTATATGAAAACCTGACCTGCAGCGTCAGCCCTTTGCCGAAGGAGAATTGATGTTCAAAGGAGGTGGACTCTATGGCAGAAAGGTTAAAAAGAAATGCAGTGATAAAGAGCAAGCGATTTTTGTGCGCAATGCTTTCAATGCTTATAATCATTTCAGGCATATATTTCGGTAATGCAAGAGTAGACAACATATCTTTAAAAGAGTCCCCTGTAGCTTCAGTTCCGTCTATACATGGAGTAGAGAGCGTGCTTACAGACACTGAGGCATGTACCTCCGAAATGCTTGGAATCAGACTTGATCTGTCTGAGCTTACGGTAAAGTATGCCAGAACCGGCAGGAACGATGAGCTTGCAGATGTACTGTGCTTTGCCGGCATTTCTATGGAGCCTGTATCTATATCAGACTATGATTATGCGGATAAGACCACATATGATTGTCATAGTGAAAAGATTTCTGATTATATTCACAATTCGGACGGGAAGAAACGAATCTCATAAAATTTCCGATTATAACAAGAGTAGTAAATTGAATAGTAATTGATTATGGAGGCATACAGAACCTGTATGTGTGTTTCGTATACGAAAAATTCTGTATGCTTAATATGGAGGTTTATATGGGACAGAATATTTTTGTGGGTTTAATGGCAGTGGCAGCTTTAGTGGCAGGTTTCCTTGGCTGGTGGTTTGAAAGTGGCAGATCTTTAAAGGATGACGATGAAGAAAAGCCGGACACCGAAGATACGGACAAAAAAGCAGCAACAGCAGCTGATGATAGGAAAAATCCCACAATAATGGACTCGGCAAAAAAGGCGGCAACCGCCATGATTTCAGAAGAAAAAAGTCATTCGTTATAAAATAAATTATATAGGGAAAACCTATAACATGTTAAAGAAAAACTGAATTATTCAAAATAGCAACCTACTGGTATACTGGGTAAAAAGACAGCTTTGGAGGTAGATTACTATGGAGAGAGGAATTAACACCCGATGTTTACACTTAGAAGAAACTGAAGGAAAGACAGATAATTACGGAGCACTGACTTTCCCTATATATCAGACAGCTACATATGCTCATCCTGCAGTGGGACAGAGCACAGGATATGATTACAGCAGACTTCAGAACCCTACTAGGGAACATCTGGAGAAGGTGATTGCAAGCCTTGAAGGCGGTATAGACGCACTGGCACTTTCCACCGGAATAGCTGCCATCACTCTTATGATGGAGCTTTTCAAGCCGGGAGACCATCTTATTGTTGAGTCGGATCTGTATGGCGGCAGTATAAGATTATTTAACAATGTTTCAGAGAAAAATGGTATAGAATTTTCAAGGGTAGCCTGTTCTAATGAAGATGTGGAGTCCCATGTCAAGGACAATACAAAGGCTATATACATTGAAACTCCTACAAATCCTATGATGAATGTTACGGATATAGGAGCACTTGCCGGTATAGCTAAGAGGCATGGATTGTTACTTATAGTAGATAACACATTCCTCTCTCCTTATTTTCAAAATCCTCTTAAGCTGGGAGCAGATATCGTTATCCATAGCGGTACGAAATATCTGGGAGGGCACAATGATACCCTTGCGGGCTTTATAGTGACAAATAATGAGGAAATAAGCGAGAAGCTGAGATTTCTCATTAAGACCACGGGAGCGGGGCTGTCACCATTTGACAGCTTCTTACTTGAAAGGGGCATAAAGACCTTGGGAATAAGAATGGAAAGAGCCCAGGAGAATGCATTTGCCCTGGCAGAATGGCTGAAGAAGCAGGATGTTGTAACCAAGGTCATATATCCGGGACTTCCGGAGCATCCGGGGCATGAGATCATGAAGAAGCAGGCGAGAGGCTTCGGTGCAATGATAACCTTTGATCTTGATACAAAGGAGCATGCCATTGCTTTACTTGAGAAGGTGCGTATGATAAAATTCGCCGAGAGTCTTGGAGGAGTGGAGACCCTTATCACATATCCTACCACCCAGACCCACGCAGATGTGCCTGTGGAGATCAGAGAAAAAAACGGTATTACAGACAGCACCCTCAGACTTTCAGTGGGAATCGAAGACAGCAAGGATCTTATAGCAGAGCTTGAAGTAGTGTTTAAGTGCATTTAAGCTTGGCATAAAAGATTTAAGGATTGTGCAGGTGATTGGTTGTCATTTGCCACTGATATCAAATGTCCGGCACCAAGGAGGAGAAAATAATGGCTGAAAGAAATCTTGATTTTGATAAAGTTATAAATAGAAAAAATACAGACTGCCTTAAGTATGACTTTGCAGTGAAACGCGGCATGCCTGCGGATGTACTTCCGTTGTGGGTTGCTGACATGGATTTTAAGACCTCATCCTATATAGAGGACGCGGTGATAGAGAGAACAAAACATGGAATATTCGGCTACAGCGAGGTAGGCGAGGATTATTTCAATGCAGTTAAGAACTGGATGAAGAAACATCACAACTGGGATGTGGATGAGAAATGGCTGGTGAAGACGCCGGGTGTGGTGTTTGCCCTGGCAATGTCGGTTAAGGCATATACAGAACCGGGGGACAGCGTGCTTATCCAGCTTCCGGTTTATTATCCATTTTCAGAGGTTATCAGGGACAACGGAAGAAAGGTTGTCAGCAATGACCTGGTACTTTCGGAGGATGGCAGATATCATATTGATTTTGATGATTTTGAGAAGAAGATAGTTGAAAATAATATAAAGCTTTTCTTTCTGTGTAATCCCCACAATCCTGTGGGAAGAGTGTGGACTCTTGAGGAGCTTAAGCGTATAGGCAATATATGTCTGGAGCATGGCGTAACTGTTGTCAGTGATGAAATCCATAACGATTTCATATTGAAGGGTGAACATCATGTGTTTGCAGGGATTGATGAGAGATTTGCTGATATATCCGTAACATGTACATCAGCCAGCAAGACCTTCAATATTGCCAGCATGATGATATCCAATATATTCATACCAAGCGAAGCTCTAAGAAGAAAGTTCAGAAGACAGCTTGATGCGGCAGGCGTAAGCCAGCTTGGTATCCTGGGACTTGAGGCAACCAGGGCTGCCTATGAGCAAGGCGAGGAGTGGTATCAGGCAATGCTTTCCTATGTGAAGGCAAATGTAGAATTTGCCCGGGAATATATCAGGGATAACCTTAAGAATGTCAAGCTTATGGATATTGAGGGAACATACCTTATCTGGCTGGATTTCAGAGAGACCGGGCTTACGGCTAAGGAGCTGGATGACCTCATCATAAATAAGGCGAAATTATGGTTAGACAGCGGCAGGATATTCGGCAAGGTGGGCGAGGGATTCCAGAGAATAAATGTGGCATGCCCAAGAACCACATTGAAAGAAGCCCTTGATCGTATTAAAATAAGCTTTGAAGGTTAAGGCTTTAAGCAGGAGGAAGAAGTAATGAGTCACATTTCAAGAGAAGAAGCCTTTGAGCTTTTAAAGAAGTATAATAAGGATCATTTTCATATACAGCATGCTCTTACAGTTGAGGCTGTTATGAAGTGGTATGCAAATGAACTGGGTTATGGTGATGAGGCAGAATACTGGGGAATAGTCGGTCTTCTGCATGATATTGATTTTGAACTGTATCCGGAGGAGCACTGCCTTAAGGCACCGGAGCTGTTAAGGGAAGCCGGTGTGGGCGAGGACATTATACACGGAGTTGTGTCCCACGGATATGGTATAACCATCGGTTGCGGAGTGACACTTGATGTGGCACCGGAGCATGAGATGGAGAAGGTGTTATTCGCCGCGGACGAGCTTACAGGACTTATCTGGGCAGCGGCACTTATGAGGCCTTCAAAGAGTACGAAGGACATGGAGCTAAAGTCACTTAAGAAAAAATACAAGAGTAAGGGATTCGCCGCAGGATGTTCCCGGGAGGTTATCGAGCGTGGAGCCGAACAGCTTGGCTGGGAGCTGGAGAAATTATTAACTCTTACACTTAAGGCTATGGCTGAGTCCGAGGACGAAATTGTTGCAGAAATGGAAAGCATAGAATAAAAATATTATTGAGTTCAGGAGGAAGTGCGTATGAGTTTTGGTATGAGAATCAGACAGATAAGGTTTTTTAACTTGTTAATGCTTACACTGGCGGGGGTAATAAATGCCATTGGTGTTGTGTTGTTCTTAAGTCCGGTGAAGTTATTTGACAGTGGTATATCGGGAACCTCAATGCTGATATCTCAATGTACGCCAAAGAGCATTTCCCTTTCTATTGCGCTTATTGTACTTAACATTCCTCTGTTCCTCTACGGAACGAAGAAACAGGGATGGCTGTTCACCTTCTACGCTATATATGCGGTTGCTGTTTACTCCATATCCGCGTGGCTTATTACGGATGTGATCCCTATTGACGTGAGTATTGCGTCACCCCTTGCGGGAAATGATCTGTTTTTATGTGCACTGTTTGGAGGAATCATCTCCGGTATAGGAAGCGGTCTTGCCATAAGGTTTGGGGGAGCCATGGATGGCATAGAAGTTATGGCGGTGATATTTGCCAAAAAGCTGGGACTTACCGTTGGAACATTTGTCATGGCATACAACGTGCTGCTCTATGTAGTGTGCGGCTTTATCATCAATAGCTGGGTGCTTCCTTTGTACTCTATAGTTACATACATGGCGGCACTTAAGACGGTGGACTTTATCGTTGATGGTCTTGACAGAGCCAAGGCAGCGATGATAGTTACTCATAAGCCTAAGGAGATAAGCAAGGCACTCTCGGAGACCTTCGAGAGCGGTTCCACAATTATAGACGCTGTGGGGGGATATTCCCACACACCTTCATATGTGGTATATTTTGTTATCAACAGATTTCAGGTGGGCAAGATGAAGACCATAGTTCATGAGATTGACCCTATGGCATATATTACTGTAAATGAGGTGGCTGATATCTACAGGGCAAATCAGGAAAAGCTCAGGTAGAGGTCAGGCAGACTCCCTTGATCTGAGAGTTTTTTCAATTTAACAGTACCGTAGAAAAGGCGTAGGTGTTATAATATCTGATATAATGTTTTGCTTTAAAAGGAGGTATTTGGAATGGGATTTTTAACAGGAAAAACAGCAATCATAACAGGTGGCGGAAGAGCGGTTCTTAAGGATGGCGGATGTGGTTCCATTGGGTACGGAATTGCAACTGCGTATGCCAAAGAGGGGGCAAATCTTGTTATTACAGGAAGAAATGTTAAGAAGCTCGAGGACGCCAAAGAGGAACTTGAAAGATTATACGGGATCAAGGTTCTGGCAGTTCAGGCAGATGTATCGGCAGGCTCAGACAATGAGGCGGTAGTTGCAAATGTTGTAAAGCAGGCCATTGATACATTCGGAAGTATTGATGTGCTCATAAACAACGCTCAGGCGTCAGCTTCAGGCGTTACTCTGGCAGATCATACAACAGACCAGTTCAACCTTGCCATGTATTCAGGATTATATGCAGCCTTCTATTATATGAAGGAGTGCTATCCATATCTTAAGGAGGCTAAGGGATCGGTAATAAACTTTGCTTCCGGCGCAGGATTATTTGGAAATTATGGTCAATGTGCTTATGCGGCAGCCAAGGAAGGTATCAGGGGCTTAAGCCGAGTTGCCGCAACTGAGTGGGCAAAGGAAGGTATTAATGTAAATGTTGTATGTCCCCTTGCATGGACCTCACAGTTGGAACAGTTTGAGCAGGCATATCCGGATGCCTTCAAGGCAAATGTACATACACCGCCAATGGGACATTTTGGTGACGCAGAGAAAGAAATCGGAAG
>ERZ791837.2559-NODE-2559-length-10028-cov-3.998095_pt1 | contig 10028 bp, 6 predicted proteins | sample MGYA00510292_ERZ791837 | MGnify/ENA primary metagenome ERZ791837 (study PRJEB30046, sample SAMN00715259) | human gut metagenome | study: EMG produced TPA metagenomics assembly of the A metagenome-wide association study of gut microbiota in type 2...
TGAGGCAGCATTTCAGTTTGGCGCATTGTCCGGCAAGCTTTTGCGGGTTCAGTGAGATGTCTTGAAAACGGGCGGCGCTGGTTGAAACGGAAACAAAAGACGTCATCCAGGTAGCGCAGCACAGCTCACGGCCGCAAGGTCCGATACCGCCGATACGTCCGGCCTCTTGACGTGCACCGATCTGTTTCATCTCGATACGTACATGGAAAGCGTCGGCAAGCACTTTAATCAGTTGGCGAAAGTCTACGCGTTCATCGGCAATGTAGTAGAAGATCGCTTTGTTGCCGTCTCCCTGATATTCCACATCTCCGATTTTCATGTTGAGGTTGAGGTCAAGAGCTATCTGGCGGGCACGAATCATCGTACTGTGTTCGCGTGCTTTCGCTTCATTATACTTCTCCATATCCACCTGCTTGGCTTTGCGGTAGATACGTTTGATATCTGCTTCCGACTTGATGTTTGCTTTACGCATTTGTAGCGGAACAAGCCGTCCCGTAAGGGTTACTACGCCTATATCATGCCCGGGAGTAGCTTCTACGGCCACTATATCACCTTTTTCCAAAGGAATTTTGTTGCTGTTGCGGAAATAGCCCTTACGGGTATTCTTGAACTGAACTTCCACCATGTCCGATTCTTCGGCATTGCCCGGAATATCGGCGAGCCAGTCGTAGGTGTTCAGCTGTTTGTCTTGCCTGCCGCAGCTTTTGCAGCAGAGACTACCGCTTCCGTTATGTAGTTTAAATTCCATTTCTTTATTTTATTTACGATTCAAATGCTCTTTATATTTATTCTCTTATCTTATTGTTTTATCATCCTGTTATCCGGAAATATCTTCCGATGATATTTTTTCTTACTGCTTCAACAGAACAATCATTTTCAGTGAAAAATCAAAGAATACCATACGGGCATTCACATTCTGTTCGATATGAACCTGCGCTTCACTGAGCTCATCCATGATGCCCATAACATTCCGCTCATTGACGAACGGGGCGAATCGGGTTGCGAAGTTCTGTTCGGGTAGCGTCATATAATTCATCTCTTTCCGATGCAGGTTATAGATGAAGTTTTCCCGTATCATGCGCTGGCAATATTCCAGGAAATTCTTTTGGCGTTCGCGTCCCATGACTGCCAGTTGTTCGCTCCATTGCTTCATTTCCCGTATTTTCCGTTGATAGGAGAGACGCATTAAGCTGACGAACAATTCAAAAAAGAGTTCGTTCTCTTCATTCAGGTGGATGGTTTCCAGCGCCTTGATGAAGTTCCCGTTCGCCAGATGCGCAATGGTCTGGCTGTCCACCGGTTGTACGCCGTATTTTTGTTGCAGTGCGTTTGCTATGCTCGCTTCCTCTATTTTGCGGATATTGAAACGCTGCGTACGGCTGAGTATCGTGGATAATATCATTTCGGGGGCTTCCGAAACCAAAAGGAAGATTGTTTTCTCTGGCGGTTCTTCCAACAGTTTCAATAGCTTATTGGCGCAGACCTCGTGCAGCTTTTCCGGCAGCCATACAATGGTTACCTTATAGCCGCCTTCACTGGATTTCAAGCTGAGTTTACGGGTGATTTCATCGCTTTCCTTTGCGTAGATAATCGCTTGTCCGTTCTCTGCTCCCATTTCGTTCAGCCAGTGATTCAATGAGAAGTAGGGGGTGTTCAGTACAAAACGTCTCCAGTCTGCTATGTAGTCGTCGCAGACTTCTTTCTTCCCTTTGGCGCTTTTCACAATGGGAAATACGAAGTGTACGTCCGGATGTACCAGTTTATTCCACTTCACGCACGAAGGACACGTGCCGCAGGCATCGGTTTCAGTACGGTTCGGGCAACAGATGTAACGGGCATATGCCATAGCCAGCGGAAGTTTGCCTACTCCCGCCGGTCCGCAGAACAATTGCGCATGAGGAATGCGTCCTTCCTGTACTTCTTGTATCAATCGCTGTTTGGCTGCGTCCTGGCCGATTACATCTTTAAAAAACACGGTACCGCTATTTGGTTAATAAATCTGTTTGGCTACTTCTCTAATGCTGTCTACCGCGCCTATGGAGTAGAAATGGATACTGGGAATACGATGTTCCATCAATTCCCTGCATTGCTGTATGCACCATTCGATACCCACTTGTTGCGCTTCGGCGTCATTTTTGCATTTCAAGACTTCCTTTGTCAGTTCTTCGGGTAAGTCCACTTTGAATGTTTTGGGTATCATGCTGAGCTGTGACAGCTTCTTGAATGGCTTGATGCCCGGTATGATGGGGATGGTAACCCCGGCTTTGCGGGCGCGTTCTACGAAATCGAAATATTTCCGGTTGTCATAGAATAATTGGGTAACGGCATATTCCGCTCCGGTCTCCATTTTCTTCTTCAGCCAGTAAATGTCCGTATCGATATTGGGAGCTTCTTCGTGCTTCTCCGGATAACAGGCCACTCCGTATGAGAAAGGAGTATTGGTGACTTTCATTTCGGAACCGTCTACAAAGATACCCTTATTGAATTGGTTAATCTGCTCTTGCAATTCGATGGCGTGATGATAACCGTTGCCTTCAGGTGTAAAGGCGGATTCGTGCTTCGCCTTGTCTCCGCGCAACACCAAAAGGTCTGTGATATTCAGAAATTGCAGGTCGAGCAATACGTACTCGGTATCTTCACGGCTGAAACCGCTGCAAAGAATATGCGGCACTACCGTTATGTTGTATTTGTTCTGGATGGCTGCCGCCACGGATACGGTTCCCGGACGGCGACGAAGCCGGTTGCGTTGAAACAGTCCGTTGCCGAGGTCTTTGTACACATACTCGCTGCGGTGTGTGGTTATATTGATGTATTTAGGGTCGAATTCCCGTAATGTATCTATCGTTTCGTACAACTTTTCGATGCCTGTACCTTTCAGAGGGGGCAATATCTCAAAAGAAAAAGCTGTTTTTTCGTTACTGTTTATCAGATCGATTACTCTCATTTCTTCTTCGTTGTCTTTGTCTAATTAGCAGAATCCTGCACATTGGGAACAAAAATACGAAAAAGAAATGAGAAATGCCCGCCGGGCAGGCTATTCTTTTATGCAACGAACGGAAAACGCATTATAATAATCTTTGCCTTCCGGTTTGACGGCATTCTTTAAAGCGATGTCGTTATTGCCGTTCGTAAACATTACGACCGTATCCAATTGCTTTTGTGTGCTGTTGTACACCCAGTAGGCGGTAGATGAATTTGCGTTTACCAAGGTTGTTTTGTTTTCTCTTTCCAGAAGCAGTCCTCTGGGCTGAATGCCGAATCCGGTTTCATTGGTTGCGGAATAAACGTCGGAGCTCCATGCATCCGCCTTTTTTAGTGCGGAAGCATTCTCCCCCACGTATTCTTTCAACCTGCTCCAATCATTTGGAGCAGGCAGTTTCCAATCCAGCGGAGCCAGCTTCTCGGTCAGGACTGCTTCACCGTTATAAAAGCAGGCGTCACAATCGGCCCATTTGAAGTAACTTTCGCCTCCACCAAGGGTTTTTCCGAGAGGCATGCTTCTGCTATCGTTATAATAGGCGGCTTGTAAATCTTCTTTCATCCAATACTGTGTACCTATTTTCACGATAGGATAGGTTTGTAAAATCCCGTTTCGTATATCTCTGATCACATAGCTGCTGACGTTGATAGCCAGCGTTGCAGCGGCAGGTTTTTCAGTGACTATCTTTTTGCTCGCGTCTATATAGAACTTTTCGATGGGTTGGGAGTGTCCGGAGGTGTAGGCCAGTGAGTTTTCCGATTCATTCCAGCTCACCCTGCCGCCGTGTATCATGGCGGTCTTGTCCGGCAGTTGTAAAACGATACCGTTCATTAAGTCCGTCCGCTCATTGTCTTGTACGGGATAGACTACAATCGCTTTGGAATCGACAGCATCGGCAGCGGTTGCGTAAAGGTACTCCCGGCATACTTCTGCCACGGGCTTTCCCTGATGATATATTCTGTAGACGTCGGATGTTTTGAATGACAGTGAGGCTGTATGGATGGCGGTGATGTCATATCTGTTTTCGCTCTCTCCCTGCTCGCTGAATCCCCATTCCTTGATGCCGGCGATAACTCCGGTCAGAGTTTCGCTTGTACTTTGCAGCGCGTTGATACGAATTTCCAATTCCGTATCTTCCTTGATGGCTGCCGACGGGAGAGAGCAGATATAGATTTTGCCGTTCCATTCCAATGTAAAAGCCTGTCCGCTGTCGGAATGTGTCTGCGGAATAACGATAAACTCCTTACCGGATAAAGAGTTACCCTCTTTCTTCCACGTGCCGAAAGGAATAATATCCATTTCGCTGGCATCATCGATATCGGATAATTTATCTGATTGCAGGTCGTATACGGCTTGCGTTTTGAATCCCGTAGCTATGATTCTGGGATTGGCTTTGAGCATATCGTCTGCATCTTCGCCCTCTTTGGGCGTAAGGACTAACTTTATTTTCGCAAACTGGTGCTTATATTCCAGTTTTACGGTTTTCTCGCTGTTGGATACATCCTCGACACGGGCGGTCATGAAATTGGAGAGGCTGTAGTCGGCGGCTTTACTCTGGTCGGCTTGGACAGCAACGTTCAGTAAGGAACTTCCTTTGGATACACTTGCGGTCTGATACGGATAATAACTGATGAAATCCAGTGTGGCATCACCTTCCGGATAGTATACTTCTTTTTTGGGTATCAGCTTACTGCCTTCACCACATTCCAGCAGCAGGTTGTCAATATATCGTTGCTTATCCAAAGAGTTGCCCGTCAGCATGGCGAAGACTCCGGTTCTGTCTCCGGTTTCAAAAGCGCTTTTGGCTGCTTTGGTGGTAGTTTTACTTGTTTTGACGGAAAAGGAAATCGGGATATTACCTTCCTTGATTTCATCGCCTATCTTGTTGACGCAAGAGGCTATTAATAAGGCTATAATCAGATATAGCACATTAATCCTCTTGAAAGCGCTTTTCATTATACTCATGTTGCAGTAGTTTTGTAAGACGAAAAAACTTCGTCTTTGGTTCGTACTCAAAAGCTTATGTGTTATTGATATATCAGATTGGGCAGAACCACAAATGTTATGAGAAAGTTATTTACGCTTCCGGATTTCTATTGTTGGCTGTCACGCTTGATAGCCCGGTACTTTTTCTTCTTCTTTTTATATCTCTATAAGACAAGGGTACAAAAGTATACTAAATCTTTGGAATAATCACAAAAACAGTCGCTCAATTTAAAGTATATACACTGCTTTATTACAAATTTGAGTAATATGCAGCAAGGTGGATTGAATTTTTGCTACCTCAAAAAAACAGGTTGCGTGAAGTATATTCCTAACTTAATCCCATAGCTCTTTATTCCAATAACCTATGGTTATTATTATCGCCATTTCCCAATATGTTCATTTGATGAATCGCTATTTGGTTTAGCTTGACAAGACGTTCCCTTTGTGTCATACCCTGCTCGATAAAAACGGCATTCAGGTTTTCCATGTTCGACAGGCAGATCAGCTCATTGACAGTAGCATAATCACGAATATTACCTTTTAGGTCAGGATTTGTTTCCCGCCATTGTTTTGCTGTCATACCGAACATGGCTACATTCAACACGTCGGCTTCATTGGCATAAATAATACTTGCTTGCGCCGGTGTGACTTCCGGCGGAATAAGGTTTTGTTTTATGGCATCAGTATGTATGCGATAGTTAATTTTCGACAGCTCACGTTTTACCGACCAACCCAGTTGACGTTGTTCTTCAGTCTTTAATCGTTGAAATTCCTCGATAAGGTAGAGCTTGAAAGGTACGCTGATTGCGGAACCGAATTCAAAAGCGATATCCTTATGGGCGTACGTTCCGCCATAACGCCCCTTTTTTACGATGATACCGATGGCATTGGTGCGTTCTATCCATTCGGAAGCACTTAGTACAAAAGACGGTAGTCCTGCGCTCTTTCTAAAGTGGTCGAATTCGACCACTTTAAAATTAGGATTATGGATGACTTCCCATGTGCCAAGAAATTCAATCGTATAACGGCTTCTTATCCAGTTCTTAATCACATCCGCCGCTCTGCTGTCCCCCTCTTTGGCAGAAGCCATGTCGGTAAGAGATATATAATCTTGTTCTTCAAAATTAAGAACGGTAATCAGCGTGTCTTGAACGATAATTTTCGCCATTATGTAATCGATGCTTTGAGTTTCGGTCACAAAGGTACTATAATTCACAAGATTATCCCCTTTCCAATGAACTATTTGCAAAAATATGGTATGGAGGTTCCGATAAAGGATATAATTCAACAAAAACTTCCGCAATTTATTTATATCGCTCTGATTTTTTATCTAACTTTACACGCTAAAATCGTAAACAGTAATTAGTTAAACCGTAGAACAGAGCTTATGCCTTTAAATTTACCCGATAAACTTCCCGCGATAGAGCTGCTGAAAGAGGAAAACATCTTCGTTATCGATAATTCACGTGCCACCCAACAGGACATTCGTCCGTTGCGGATTGTCATATTGAATCTGATGCCGTTGAAGATTACGACGGAAACCGATTTGGTGCGTTTGCTGTCCAATACTCCGTTGCAGGTGGAGATTTCGTTTATGAAAATCAAGAGCCATACCTCAAAGAATACTCCGATAGAGCATATGAAAACTTTCTACACGGATTTTGAGAAGATGCGCGACGAGAAGTATGACGGCATGATTATCACCGGCGCTCCTGTGGAACAGATGGATTTTGAGGAAGTGACCTATTGGGACGAGATTACCGAGATTTTCGATTGGGCGCGTACGCATGTCACGTCCACCCTTTATATCTGTTGGGCGGCGCAAGCCGGACTTTACCATCATTACGGAGTACCCAAATACCCGTTGGACGCAAAGATGTTCGGTATATTCGAGCATCGTACGCTGCAACCTCTCTATCCCATTTTCCGTGGTTTTGACGATGTGTTCCATGTGCCCCACAGCCGCCATACGGAAGTTCGCAAGGAAGATATTTTGAAAGTTCCCGAACTGACACTGCTCTCGGAGTCGAGAGACGCGGGAGTCTACATGGTGATGGCGCGTAACGGACGTGAGTTTTTCGTAACCGGTCATTCCGAATACTCCCCGCTGACACTCGATACGGAGTACCGTCGCGACTTGGATAAGGGGTTGCCCATCGAGATGCCCCGCAATTACTATGTGGATGATAATCCGGACAAAGGCGTATTGGTGCGTTGGCGCGCGCATGCCAACCTGTTGTTTTCTAACTGGCTGAACTACTTTGTATATCAGGAAACCCCGTTCAACATTGAAGATATCAAATAGCATGATAAAGCAACGGAAAATAGAGCTGTTGGCGCCCGCTAAGAATCTGGAGTGCGGCATTGAAGCCGTCAATCATGGTGCGGATGCGGTATATATAGGCGCTCCGAAGTTCGGCGCACGTGCTGCGGCGGTTAATTCGCTGGAAGACATTGCCGCTTTGACGGCATACGCCCATTTGTACAATGTACGTATCTATGTCACGGTAAATACCATTCTGAAAGAAGAAGAACTGGCGGAAACGGAAAAGATGATTTGGGAGTTGTACCGTATCGGTGTAGATGCGCTGATTGTGCAGGACATGGGCATTACCCGTCTGAACCTGCCGCCCATACCGTTGCATGGCAGTACGCAGATGGACAACCGTACGCCGGAGAAAGTTCGTTTCCTGGCGGATGCGGGCTTTCGCCAAGTGGTGCTGGCGCGCGAGCTTTCATTGCAGGAGATACGCAATATCCATGAGGCCTGTCCGGAGACGCCTTTGGAAGTCTTTGTACATGGCGCGCTTTGTGTAAGTTATAGCGGACAGTGCTACGTCAGTCAGGCATGCTTTGGCAGAAGCGCCAACCGGGGAGAGTGCGCCCAGTTCTGCCGGTTGAAGTTCGATATGATAGACAGTGACGGGCGTATGATAGAACAAGGGCGCCACTTGCTTTCTTTGAAAGACATGAACCGAGGGGCGGATTTGGAACGCTTGTTGGATGCGGGCGTGACTTCGCTGAAAATCGAAGGACGTCTGAAGGACGTGGCATACGTGAAAAACGTGACTGCGTGGTACCGCAGCCGTTTGGACGAAATCTTCAAACGCCGTCCGGAGTACCGCCGGGCTTCATCGGGGCAGGTCTCTTTGGCGTTCACACCCTGTTTGGAGAAAAGTTTCAACCGAGGATTCACTCGTTATTTTCTGGATGGCCGTACACCTGATATTTTTTCGTTCCATACGCCCAAATCGTTGGGTGAAGAAGTGGGGACGGTGAAAGAAGTCCGTGGGAAATGTATCGTCGTGTCCGGAGTTAAGCCGTTTGCCAACGGTGACGGACTGTGCTTTTTGGACGAGCAGGGCAACTTGCAGGGATTTCGCGTGAACCGTGTGGAAGCCAATAAGATTTATCCGGCGGAAATGCCGCGTGTCCGTCCTCACGCCCGTCTGTACCGCAATTTCGACAAGGCGTTCGAGGACGTGCTGTCCCGTCCGTCCGCTGTCCGCAAAATCCGGGTGGAATGGACGTTGGGCGAGTATGCCGAGGGTTTCACGTTGGAGGTGCGCGACGAGGACGAGGTGTCGGTCGCCGTGGCTTTTCCCTATCCCAAAGAGAAGGCACGCAGTTCGCAGGTTGAAAACATCAAGGTACAGTTGTCCAAGTTGGGAAATACACCGTTCGAGGCGGGCGGAGTAGAGATTCGTCTCCTTTCCGACTGGTTTATCCCTTCTTCCGTATTGGCCGATTGGCGCAGGACGTTGGTTGGGCGGTTGTTGTCGGCACGTAAAATGAATGAACCGCGAGAGGTGCGCCTCCTTCCGACGGCCTTTACACGCAGCCGGGATGAAAAGCAAGGGAAGGCTCCGGTGCGGTGGGTTCCGGAAGAGGTGACGTATCTGGCCAATGTGATGAACCGTAAGGCAGAGGATTTCTACCATAGGCAAGGGGCAGTGCGCATCGCTCCGGCTTTTGAGGAACGGGAACCTGCCGGTGCCGTACTGATGTTTTGCCGCCATTGCCTGCGTTACAGCATGGGGTGGTGCCCGCGCTATGGAGGAGGGAAGTCCCCCTTCCGGGAACCGTATTATTTGGTCTCGTCCGACGGACGTCGTTTCCGTTTGTCTTTCGACTGTAAAGCCTGCCAAATGAAAGTCTATGCCGATGCGGAAGAGTAACTTTTTTCTGATTTGCCTGTTATTAGGCAGTTTGTTGTCGGCCGGTTGTTATTACCAGAAGCCCGATTATTCCGACGAATGGGATTTGACGGAGAAACGGAAGGATTCGCTTGATTTTGAGGCTTCCCATCATTATAACCGGAATTATAATTTCGTGGTGGTGGGAGATTCGTTGTGCCTGCAAACCGTCCATCCCGTCCATAATCCTGTGCATGCCGGTGTGCCGGAAGACACCGTGGCTGTATTTGCGGACGACCGCCTCGTCGTGGCTGAAGTCATGATTGTACCGGAGGACTCGGTGGATTCGGTTTGGGTAAAAGTAGCCCGCAACCAGTCTACCATGGGTTGGGTGCATGAGCAGGATTTACTGGCGCGGGTCGTTCCGGATGATTCCATTTCGCGGTTTATCCATACCTTCAGCAATACGCACCTGATATATTTCCTGTCCGTTTTAGGCGTGCTGTCAGTGTTATGGTTAGTACGCCGCATGCGTCGCAAGCGTTTCCATATCGTGCATTTCGACGATATCGGAAGTTGTTATCCTACCTTGCTTTGCCTGACCTTGTCCGGCGCTGCTACGCTTTATGCAAGTATGCAGAATTTTGTGCCTGATACGTGGACGGAGTTTTATTTCCACCCGACACTCAATCCTTTCGGATTGCCGTTTATTTTGGGCTTGTTCGTGGCTTCCGTGTGGCTGATTGTCATTCTGGCCATAGCGTCGGTGGAAGACGTTTGCCGGCAACTTCCCTTTCAGGAAGCCATGCTGTACTTGTTTGCCTTATTAGGCGTATGTGCAGGGTGTTATCTCTTCTTTTCGCTCACCACGTTGTACACCAAGATACCCGTGGCGCAGTTCACGGCGGAGGGCGGCTATTACTTCA
>ERZ791837.2563-NODE-2563-length-10013-cov-7.767122_pt1 | contig 10013 bp, 9 predicted proteins | sample MGYA00510292_ERZ791837 | MGnify/ENA primary metagenome ERZ791837 (study PRJEB30046, sample SAMN00715259) | human gut metagenome | study: EMG produced TPA metagenomics assembly of the A metagenome-wide association study of gut microbiota in type 2...
GATTTGTGCCGCCGTGCTGTTTGGCATATTTGAGTCGCTGACCGCCCAGCTTGTGTCTGTTTGGTTTGTTATCGGGGCGGGTGCGGCGCTCGTTTCAAGCCTTGTCGGTGCAGAGTTTTACGTGCAAATCATTGTCTTTATTGCGGTTTCGGTTTTAATGCTTTTGATTACACGTCCATTGGTTAAGAAAAAGCTCGTGGTCAAGGCAGAGCCTACCAATGCCGACAGATGCATAGGCAAAACGGCAACTGTCACCGAGGATATAGATAATATTAATGCAACAGGTCAGGTAAAGGTTGACGGGCAAATATGGACGGCTCGAAGTATAAATTCATCAATAATCAAAAAAGGAACAAACGTAACCGTTGAAAAAATTGACGGTGTAAAGCTAATAGTAAAAGAAGATTAACATATACTTATATATTAAGGAGGAAAAATTATGAAAAAAACAAGAAAGAAATATTTAATGATATTATTTTTAACATTAAGTATGGCATTATTACCAATAGGAGGAGTAAAAGCAGCTTTGCAAGCAAATCCAAATACTCATGAAAAAAAGACAGAACAAGACTTTCGAAAATGGATGAGCAATATTAGAAAGATGGAAGAAACAAATGGTGCTATGGGATTAAGTGAAAGTTTAAATTCTGATTTAACATCAAAAGAAAGTAATAATATTGATGTCCACATGATGAAAACAACAGAATATGGAGCAATTGCCATACTTTCTGCATCTGGTTATGGCAATCCACAAACATTGCAAAATAGTTCAATAAAAACGACTACAGGAAACAAGACAGGAGTATATTTTTCTGGAAAAAATTCAGAAGTTAATGCAGGAGGAGAACAAGATAGTATTTTTGAAGGAGTTAGTACAAAATATTATGATGAATACACAGGAAACGTTTCATCAGCAAAAGTTGGAGATGCTTTAGAATGTAGAGCGTGGCATTCAGCAACTGTTGGTAAATGGGTTGATGGTTTCTATGGTGCGTACTTTATGCGTGATTTTAGTGGCTTGTTTTCATCTGATAGAGCAAAAGAAAATTACAACTCTTGTTTGGCCCGTGGCGTCGCAGTCTGTGGCACAGGACTTTAAAATATAAAGGAGAAAAACTAATGAAACAAAAAACAACAGGAATAACACTAATCGCCCTAGTAATAACAATAGCAATTCTTCTAATATTAGCAGGAATAACAATATCAGCAATAACCCAAACCGGTCTATTTAGCAGAGCAAGTGAATCAGCATTTAAAACAAAAATGGCAGAATATAGAGAAAAAACAAATATGTATGTATCGTGGAAAATAACAGAAACATTAAACACAGATACAACAGATATAAACTCAGGGGAAGTATTAAAAAGTGCAATAGACCAAGAAATAGTAACAGACATAACCAAAGATGATGTAACAATAAATTTAGAAGATATAATAACAAACATAAAAGAAAACGACAAAGAATCAATAGTTGTATATAAAGGCGAAATGTGTTATGTATCAAATAAAAACACTAAAAATAATGAAAAACAAGTAAAATGGTGTAGAGATATGGGAATAAAAGTTCTAGAATATGTAGAACCAACAGGGATTGTAGTAAAAACAGGAAAATATGAACTAGTAAAAGGAGTATATCTATGTACACCAGTATTAAATAAAGGATTTGTAAGTGAAAAAACAAGATATTTAGAAGTAAATGATAAAGGAAATTTAACACCAGGAAATTGGATAACAGATAATCCAAGTGAAAACTGGTATGATTATAAAAATAGTCAATGGGCAAATATATTAGTAGAAAATAATGGCTCAGAAGTGTATTATACATGGATTCCAAGATATTGCTTCAAATTAGACCAAAGTGCACAAAGAAGTGATGTAAAATTTATAGATACAGAAAATAACTATAAAGATGAAAATGAGAATATAACAACGTGGGAACAATTACAAAAACAAGGCTATCAAATACCAGAAGCATTTACATTTGATGGGCAAGAATTACCAGGTTATTGGGCAATGAAATACACAGCAGGAGATATAACAACACCATCAACACTAAATTATGATATGTCAGTATCAAAAGGAGTAATAAACTTAAAAAATATAACATTAAATACAACAATAACAGATGCAAATCCAATAACAAAATATACAGTAGCATTAAACGGAAAAATAGTACAAACAATAGAAAAAGCAGAAGAAATAAATAATATAAATAATCAAACAATAAAAATAGAAAATTTAAAATCTGGAGATAACATAGTAAATATGACAGGACTAAATGCTGGAGGAGAAGAAGTAGGAAGTATGACAAAAGTATATTCACCAGCAATTGTAAATAAACCAGATTTAAGTGGATTTAATCCAGATACAACATTTTACGTAACATATGATGATAATGACAATGAACATAGTACAACACTAATTACTCAGCAAATGCCACAATATTGGTATGAATATGGAGAAAGTAGATGGGCAAATATTGTAACAAGAAACAATGGATTAGAAACATATTATACGTGGATTCCAAGATATGAATTTATATTAGACCAAACAAATCAAAGAAGTACAGTAAAATTCTTAACAGGAACAGCAGAAGCAGAATCAGGTTATCAACTACCAGAAGCCTTTACATTTGATGGACAGCAACTAACAGGCTATTGGGCAATGAAATATACAGCAGGAGATGCAGAAGCACCAAGGTTTGATACAGAAGTAATGGCAACAAATACAAGCATAAAAACAAAAGAAATAACAGGAACAGCCAAAGCAGATGGACAAGTATATAAATATTATATAAATGGAGAATATAAAGGCGAGAAAACAAATTCAACAGATACATTTGAATATACAGGATTAACTCCAAAAACAAAATATACAATACAAGTAGAAATAAGAAATAGTGCAACAGATGAATATATTGGTTCAATAGTAAAACAAATAAGTACAATAGATGCAAACAAGCCAGAACTAACAGGATTTAATGCAGATTGCACATATTATGTTTTATATGATGAAGAAGGAAACGAAACAATAGGAGATAAAATAAAAAATGATGGAAGTAACATGCCAAGTAATTGGTATGATTATAGCCAAAGTAAATGGGCGAATATAGTTGTACAAGCAAATGGAAAGACAACATATTTTACTTGGATACCAAGATATGAATTTATGATAACAAGTAGCCAATACACACAACCAGCAGTAGGAAGAACAGAAACAAGATTTATAGAAGGAACATCAACAGAAACAGATACAGGTTACCAAATACCAGAGGCATTCACATTTGACGGAAAGCAATTACCAGGTTATTGGGCAATGAAATATACAGTTGGAGATTAAAAAATATTTAATAATTTAAGGGTAATGGATTTTATATAAAAATGTCAAACATAAATTTTGAAAAAAACCAAATTTATGTTTGACATTTTTTTGTTTGTATGATATGATGTTAAAAAATCGAAATGGAGTGATAAAAATGCCAAGAAAAAAACCAGAATTAAGTAATAGAGAAAAATCAATATTAAAATTTATCGAAAAACAAATAATGACAGTTGGTTACCCACCATCAGTAAGAGAAATAGGAAAAGCTGTAGGTTTAAGTTCTACAGCCACAGTACATGGATATTTAGCTAAATTAGAAGAAAAAGGTTATATCAAAAAGCAAGACAAAAAAGGAAGAACTTTACGATTATTAAAAGGAACAACAGGAGAAGCTAAAAAAACATCAACAAAAGATTTTTATACACAAAAAGAATTAGTAGAAGTTCCAGTAGTTGGAAAAATAACAGCAGGTATGCCAATATTAGCAGTAGAAAATGTAACAGATACATTCCCAATTCCAATAGATTTTGTAGGAAATTCAGATTGCTTTATGCTTACAGTTAGAGGAGAAAGTATGATTGAAGCAGGAATTTTGGATGGGGATTACATATTAGTTAGAAAACAAAGTAATGCAAACAATGGAGAAATAGTAGTAGCATTAATAGAAGATGAAGCTACAGTAAAAACATTTTACAAAGAAACAGACCATATAAGATTACAACCAGAAAATAGCACAATGGACCCAATAATAGTTCCAACTTGTGAAATTTTAGGTAAAGTATGTGGTGTATTTAGAAAAATGTAATTATATAAAACAGGAGAAAACATGATAAAAAGAGTAATATTTGACATAGACAATACACTAATTCCATGGGAAAGTGAATATGATAAAGAAATAGAAAAAACATTAGATGAATTAAATATACAATATACAGAACAAGAATATAAAGAAATAAGAAAAGCATTTTCTGAATACGAAAAAGTCAATTATAGATTTGATAAAAAATTAATGTTAAACTATATAAACAATCATATGAAAAAACAATACCCAATTGAATTTATGGACAAAGTTCTTGAAAGATGGGGAAATTGTGTACCAGAAAAGATTGAAGATAGTGTAAAAGATACATTAGTGTATTTAAAGAATAAATATGAAATGGTTATTTTAACAGATTGGTTTGCAAAAGAACAAATAAATAGGTTAGAAATATTAGATATAAATAAATATTTTTCACGAGTATATTCAGCAGAAAAAACAAATAGAAAACCATTTAAAGAAGCATTTGTAAATGCTATTGCAGATAATAAACCACAAGAATGTATAATGATAGGTGATAGCCTAGAAAGAGATATAAATGGAGCAATAAATGCTGGACTAAGAGCAGTTTATTATAATCCTAATGAAATACCTAATTATGAAGGAAAAAATAGTTATCGAATAATTAATAAATTAGAGCAATTAAAAGAGATTTTATAAAAGTTCACAAAAAATTCACATTTAAATTATTGACAAATGACACCGTGTCACATATAATATATGACACGGTGTCATTATTGATTTATTAAATTCAAAGGTGGTGATTAATATGCCAAAAGAAACATTTTTAAAACTTCCAAACGAGAAAAAAGAAAAAATAATAAAAGCTGCTCAAAAAGAATTTGAAAGAGTTCCAATAGAAGAAGTGTCAATAAAAAATATTGTAGAAAATGCAGAAATTGCACGTGGTAGTTTTTATCAATATTTTGAAAGTAAAGAAGATTTACTTCGGTTTTATATTAAATAAACATTTTAAGCAAATGAATAAAGAAATAAAAAATAATATAATAGAAGCCAATGGAGATATTTTTAAAATATTTATATCTATGTATGACTGCATGGAAAATAATTTTGCTAAAGAAGAAGATATTAAATTATATAAAAAAATATTTGAAAATTTAAAAACAAGTGAAGATAGCAAAATTTTCAAAAAATTCATAGAGGAAAAACCTAAAAAAATTAAAGATTTTTATGAATATATAGATACAAGTAAATTAAGAATAAATTCAAAGGAAGATTTAGAAACTGTTGAAAAAATTCTATTTACAATAACTGCAAAAGCAATAGTTATGAGATTTAAATATGACTCAAAAGAAAAGGCAAGAGAGGAATATTTAAAACAAATAGAATATCTAAAATATGGAATATTAAAACAATAAAAAAGTTAAAATAAATGTATAAAATAAGGAGGAAAAAATGCTAAAAGTATTAAAAAATTTAAAGGAGTCATGGCTATCAGTAATAGCAATAGTATTATTATTAATAGTTCAAGCAGCTGGTGACCTAACATTACCAGATTATACATCAAAAATAGTAAATATAGGAATACAAAGTGGTGGAATTGAAAATCCAGCACCAGAAGTAATTAGAAAGTCTGAAATGGACAATTTACTAATATTTACAGAAGATGATGAACAGATTTTAAATGACTATAAAGAAATATCAAAAGAAAATTTGGATGAAAAAGAATATGAAAAATTAGTAAAAAAATACCCAGCACTAGAAAATGAAACTTTATATGAGGTTAAAAAATTAAATAGTGAAGAACAAACACAATTAAATAATATGATGACAAAACCTTTAATGATGTTAAGTTCATTAGAAAATGAAGAAACAGCAAATTCAATGAAAGAGCAAATGTTATCAAGTATGCCAGCAAATATGCCAGAACAACAAAAAATAGCAATGCAAAATATGGAATTAATTGATATTATAAAACAAATGCCAAAAGAACAAATAGATAAAATGCTAGAAACAGTAAACGAAAAATTAGACAATATGCAAAATAGCATATTAGAACAAGCTGCAATACAACAAGTAAAAAAAGAATATAAAGCAATAGGAATAGACACAGATAATTTGCAAAACAAATATATAATTATTGCAGGATTAAAAATGCTTGTAATATCATTTATCATAATGGCTTCAGCAATATCAATTATGTGTTTATCAGCAAGAGTTGCAGCCAAATTAGCTAAAACATTAAGAGAAAAAACATTCAAAAAAGTATTAAAATTCTCAAATAAAGAATTTTCAGAATATAGTACAGCATCATTAATAACACGTTCAACAAACGATATTCAACAAATTCAAGGATTAATAGCAATATTATTTAGAGTATTAGTATATGCACCAATAATAGGTATTGGAGGATTTCTAAGAGTATTAAGCCAAAGCGATAATTCAATGGCTTGGATTATAGGTGTAGCAATATTAGCAATTCTTTTTGTAGTAGCAACATTATTTATTATTGCAATGCCAAGATTTAAAAAATTACAAGAATTAATAGATAAACTAAACTTAGTCGCAAGAGAAATACTAACAGGATTACCTGTAATAAGAGCATTTAACACAGAGAAAAAAGAAGAAAAAAGATTTGATAAAGCAAATGTAGATTTAACAAAAACCAATCTTTTTGTAAACAGAGCTATGAGCTTTATGATGCCAATTTTAATGCTAATAATGAATGCAATTTCACTATTAATTGTTTGGGTTGGAGCACATGGAATTGATAATGGAACAATGCAAGTTGGAAACATGATGGCATTTATTCAATATACAATGCAAATAGTAATGAGTTTCTTGATGATTTCAATGGTATCAATCATGTTACCAAGAGCTTCAGTATCAGCAAATCGTATAAATGAAATATTAGAAACAGAAGAAGCAATACAAGAAAGCAAAGAACCTAAAAAATTAGATGCAAGCCAAAAAGGATTAGTAGAATTTAAAAACGTATCATTTAGATACCCAGATAGTGATGAGGAAGTTCTAAGTGATATAACATTTACAGCAAAACCAGGAGAAACAACAGCTATAATAGGAAGCACAGGAAGTGGAAAATCAACAATAGTAAACTTAATACCAAGATTTTATGATATAACTTCAGGAAATCTTTTAATAGATGGTGTAGATATCAAAGAAATTTCAAATAAAGATTTAAGAAAAATAGTTGGATTTGTACCACAAAAAGGAATATTATTCTCAGGAACAATAGAATCAAATATAAAATATGGTAATCCAAATATGTCTGATGAACAAATGATAGAAGCTGCACAAATTGCACAAGCTACAGAGTTTATAGATTCAAAACCAGAAAAATATAAAGAACCAATAGCACAAGGTGGAAGTAATGTATCTGGCGGACAAAAACAAAGATTATCAATAGCTAGAGCGATAGCAATAGACCCAGAAATTTTAGTATTTGATGATAGTTTTTCAGCATTAGATTTTAAAACAGATAGCACATTAAGAGCTGAACTTGCTAAAAAGACAAAAGACAAGACTGTAATTATTGTAGCACAAAGAATTAATACAATCTTAAATGCTGACCAAATCATAGTATTAGAAGATGGAAAAATCGTTGGAAAAGGAACACATGAAGAATTAATTAAAAACAATGAAACATATAAACAAATTGCATTATCACAACTTTCAGAAGAAGAACTTAATTTACAAAAAAATCAAGAAATAGAAGGAGGTAACAAACATGAGTAATACAGAGCAAACAACAAATAAACCTCCAAGAATGAGAGGACCAATGGGTGGAGGTCCACACGGAGGACATGGCCCAGCAGAAAAGGCAAAAGATGTAAAAGGAACAACAAAAAAATTAGCTAATATACTTTCAGAACATAAAATAGCCATAATAATTGTAATGATATTTGCAATAGGAAGTACAATTTTTAGTATTGTTGGTCCAAAAATATTAGGAAATGCAACAACTGAAATATACACAGGATTAATGAACAAAATTAACGGAACAGGTGGAATTGACTTTGCCAAAATTGGAAAAATAATTTTATTTGCATTAGGCTTATATGCAGTAAGTGCATTATTTTCAATGATACAAAGCTATATTATGGCAGGTGTAGCTCAGAAAACAACATATAAAATACGTAATGAGCTAACAGAAAAAATAAACAAATTACCAATGAAATATTTTGACAAAAGAACAAATGGAGAGGTTCTATCTATAATTTCAAATGATGTTGATACATTAAGTACAGGACTAAACCAAAGTATTACACAAATAATAACATCAATATTTACAATAATAGGAATTTTAGTAATGATGCTTTCAATAAGCTGGGAAATGACACTTGTAAGTTTATTAATATTACCAATATCAGCAGTAATACTAAAAAAAGTAATTGGTAAATCACAAAAATACTTTGTAAAGCAACAAGAATACTTAGGACACGTAAATGGTCAAGTTGAAGAAGTATATGGCGGACACAATATAGTAAAAGTATTTGGAAGAGAAAATGAAGCAATAAAAGAATTTGAAAAAGACAACCAAGAACTTTACAAATCAGGTTGGCGTTCACAATTCCTATCAGGATTAATGTATCCATTAATGAACTTTGTTGGAAATGTTGGTTATGTTGCTGTAGCAATTTTAGGTGGTTATTTTGCAGTAAAAGGAAGAATAACAGTTGGTAATATACAAAGTTTTATACAATACAATAAACAATTCACACAACCAATAGGGCAAGTTGCACAAATATCAAGTACAATACAATCAATGCTTGCAGCTGCTGAAAGAATTTTTGAATTCTTAGAAGAAAAAGAAGAAGTTGAAGATGTAAAAAAACCATTATCAACAGATGGATTAAAAGGAAATATCAAATTCGAGCATGTTCATTTTGGATATGACCCAGAAAAAACAATAATAAATGACTTTAATGCAGATGTAAAAGATGGTCAAAAAATAGCAATTGTTGGTCCAACAGGAGCTGGAAAAACAACAATGGTAAAATTATTGATGAGATTTTATGATGTAAATAGTGGGGCAATTCTTTTAGATGGACATAATATAAAAGAATTTAAACGTGGTGAACTTAGAAAAATGTTTGGAATGGTACTTCAAGACACATGGCTATTTGGAGGAACGATAAAAGAAAATATTAAATATAGTAAACCAGATGCAACAGACTCAGAGGTAATAGAATCAGCAAAAGCAGCTCATGTTCATCACTATATAAAAACTTTATCAAAAGGTTATGATGCAAAAATAAATGAAGAATCAACAAATATATCAGCTGGTCAAAAACAATTACTAACAATAGCAAGAGTTATACTTGCAAATCCAAAAATATTAATACTTGATGAAGCAACAAGTTCAATAGACACAAGAACAGAACAACAAATTCAATCAGCTATGGACAATTTAATGAAAGGTAGAACAAGTTTCATTATTGCACATAGATTATCTACAATAAAAAATGCGGATTTAATTCTAGTAATGGATCACGGAGATATTGTTGAACAAGGAAATCATGAAGAATTATTAGCAAAAGATGGATTTTATGCTAAACTATATAATTCACAATTTGAAGAATGCAATGATGAAGTTGAATAAAATTAAAAAGTTGTTAAAAGGGAAAGTCCCGATTAACAACTTTTTTTATTTTTGATATTCATAACTAGAACACATTGATTCATCAGCATCTTTTGTATTACAATCTTTTGTTGGTGAAACTTGGATTTGAGCTAATTCACAACGGTTTTCTAAATTATTGTATTTACAGCTTTTAACACTGCAACAAATTTTTTGATTTCCATTCATGATAAAAACCTCCAAAAATAAGAATGAATTTAATTTTAAATTCAAAATTAGTATAACAAAAAAATAAAAAAATATTCAAAATAT